>WNGF01005819.1_pt1 | contig 22534 bp, 30 predicted proteins | sample 5400641 | NCBI WGS metagenome assembly WNGF01 (sample SAMN13153371, study PRJNA577476) | soil metagenome | isolation source: 80 cm soil or saprolite under grassland replicate 2 | place: USA:California | collected 2016-06-15 | reverse complement strand
CAGCGCAACGCAAATCACATCCCTGAAGCCATACCACGGCGCGTTCTCCGGGACCGTTGACGGTGCTTAAAGGTAACATTGAATGAACCAACATTAGGTGATGCCTTTCCGGGCGTAAGGGCGCCATTGATTGCGATCCTGCGAATTTGACGAAGCCGCCAGAGGCGAGCCCGGCGATCCGATCAAGGCGTTCCGAGACGACCGAAACGCCCGGGCGCCCGATGCCGAAAATGACAGAGACCCAGCGCACCGTCGCCCAAGAGACTGAACGCTATCTCCGCACGGGAGAGAGCGATCCCTATCGATCAGCCTGGTCCGGCGGCTTCCTGCAACGCGAGAAACGTGCCCACGACGATCTTCGCAACGCGCTTGTTCGCGAAGTCAGACGATTAACTGCAGGACTCAGCCAAGAGCCGCTACCGGAGTCTGATACCATTTTGCTGACGCGCGCGAAAGTCGAACCGATGGTTCGCGGCCTATTCCCGAAGGCGGAGCAGGACTTGGTGCTCGCCATGCTCGAGCGATCCGTCATCTTCGTGACAGGCGCAAACATCGAGTCGCTCCTGCTCGAGTGCTCCTTCGATGGCTCTGCGTGGACGCTCGCGAACCTGTACCTCGCGAGCGTTGGGGCGGAGTTGCTCGGAGAGGACGCGCCATGCCTCGTCGGCGTGAGCGAAGAAACTACCTGCTACGTTTCGCCGGAGTACTTCTCTCAGGACGATCCTTTCGCAGACTTCATCGTCCACGAGGCCGCGCACATCTTCCACAACTGCAAGCGCGCCATCGTTGGCCTCCGTCAGACTCGAAGGAAAGAATGGCTGCTCGACATCGAGTATCGGAAGCGGGAGACCTTTGCGTACTCGTGCGAAGCGTACGCGCGTCTGATCGAGCGCGGGAAAAAACCTGTTGAGCGACGCGCGCTCGCGGAGCAGTACGCCCGCACCGCACGCATCTCAGATGAACGCGTGGACGCCGCCGAGGTCGCAGGTATCATCCAGGCCGCTGCCGAAGCTCGAAACGGCTGGAAGCTCATCCTCACGCGATGCGCGCCAAACCGGCGCTCGTAGACATACATTGCGCAAGTCGAGGCGCGGTTCTGGGCCAGCACTGATGGGCGCGCTTGCAACCGGCTGACTTCGCGACGGGAGAGCCCTGATAGAGGGAGTTACCGGTATGCCGGAAACGCATCAGATTTGCACGATTCCGGGCCATCCCGCGACTTGGGGATGGCGGCAAACCTTCACCTTGGATTCGTAAACAGTTCGCCGTCAGGCAGGAAGTGTTGGCTATAATCTCGTCAGGCATTTCGCTTCGTCTCAGACTTGGGCTGGGCGAATCGTCACAATGGATTCGGAGGTTCGTATGCCGCGCGCGTTTATTCGCTGCTGTTCAGTTGCGTTTGTCTCGGGGAGCCTGCTGGTCAGTCTTTCCAGTTCGGCCAGGGCGCAGCTGGAACAGCCGCCCGCTCCACTGCCTCCTCCCGGACGGTTGGTCGATATTGGCGGCTGGCGCCTGCACCTTTACTGCACGGGCGAGGCGAAGCCTTTACAGCCAACCGTGATCCTGGAGGCCGGACTGGGTGATTTTTCCCTGGAGTGGAGCCTCGTTCAGCCGAAAGTCGCGACCTTCGTCCGCGTCTGTTCGTATGATCGCGCGGGCACCGGCTGGAGCGAACTCGGACCGAACCCGCGCCCGATGCATCAGATCGTCCACGAGTTGCATGTGCTGCTGGAAAAAGCCGGCGTTCGGCCGCCCTTTGTTTTGGTGGGGCACTCCTATGGAGGTTGGCTCGTGCGTTTCTACGCGTCGAAATACCCTGCAGAAGTCGCCGGAATGGTCCTTATTGAAGGCGGGTTCGACAATCCGTGGCGCATGGTGAATGGGAAGCTCGTGCGTTCCGAGGAGTTGGTAACCGGTAAAGCGATCCCAGCCGTGAGAACCTCCGGACCGTTAACCGAGAGTGACATTCCGGCGGATGCATTCCAGCAGATGAAGGCCGGAGCGGCATGGTTGGTTAACGGCGCGAACAATCCCCCGCGGAACAAGCTGCCGCCTGACGCGCAGCGGATGCGAACGTGGGTGCTAGCGCGCTGGCAGCATTTGGCCGCTAGCGTGAATCCAGTCGAAGCCGAGGAGTTGGCGATGCTGCGGGCAGAGCGCGCCGAGGGTCGTCATCCGCTGGGCGGCAAGCCGTTGGTCGTGATTACGCGGGGGATTCCCGACGAGGGTGGTCCCGGCGGGAACGTAATCGAGTTGGAACGGCGTAAGAAGGAACATGCCGAATTGGCGAAATCGCTCTCTCGAAACGGCAGGCAAGTCATTGCGGAGCAGAGTGGGCACCACGTCCAGATTGAACAACCTGAGGTTGTCGTCACGAGCGTGCGTGACGTCATTACCGCGACTCGGGAATAGATCCTGTCTGGTCGCGCAGCGTTTACAAATTCCGAACGGATCACCGGCAACTCGTACAGAGCGACCCGGCAGGCGCCTGCACCGAGCCCATTCTCCGAGTCGTGGACCATCCGCCCGGCGCCGACAAGATCTTCGGTGCGAGGGACAGTCGCTTGATCAGATGTCGATGACGAACGCCACCACTGGATTGTCCTGATTCCCGCCTCCGCGCTCTAGTCGATCCACAAAAGTTTAGTTGCGCAGACGAATTTCAAACAGCCGAGGCCAGTTCTTGCCGGTCACAAACAAACGTGCGCCGGCAGCGTCGTAAGCGATGCCGTTGGCCACAGCTTTTCCGTATGCGCCGAGACCTTCGGTGTCTTGGGGCGGAGGAACCATTCGAGACCTGAGTTGCGAGAGATCTATCCAGCCCGTGACCTGGCCCGAATTGAGCTGAATGGTTGCAATGCGATCCTGTTGCCAGATGTTGGCATAGACCTCGCCGTTGATGTATTCGAGTTCGTTCAGCCATCGAATTCCTTTTCCGGCCTCGACAACGGCTATCTGCGCTTGCCACTTCATAGTATCCGGATTCAGAAACCTCAACATCGATGTGCCGTCGCTCTCGATGAACTGATGGTCGTCATGCGTGAGTCCCCATCCCTCACTGTTGTGCCCGAACGTAGACTTTGGCTCGAGCGAGTTGATGTCATATCGAACGCCGCTACGGTCCAGAAGACGCTCAACCGGAGCACCCATGGCGTGCAGGTTGTCCAGCACGAACGAGCGAATCGCGTTTTGCCTTGTTCCCATTGGGGTTAGCTGGATGAGCTGACCGCGCCATTCCGTCAGCCCTTCGCCGAGGAAGCGGCTGTCGACGGCGTGCTGCTGGATGACACGACCAGTTTTGAGTTCCACTTTCCTGATCGAGGATTGACCATCGAGCCCGACACTTTCGTAGAAATAGCCCCCGGTATAGATCAGTCCTTGAGTCAGCGCCTGTGGATCGTGTGGATATTCCGCGACGACATCAAATTTGCGTATTGGAGCTGGATCGGGTGACAACGGGACCGCGGGTTCCAGGGTTGGCCTCCCCGTCAGATTGACAAGCATTGTAATCGCTCCGCCAAGAATCATCGCGGCGATTGCCACGGAGGCAAATCCTTTGGACATACTTTACTCTACACAACAAAGTCGTTTGTTGTCGCGAGTCCAGCCTGCGTTTAGCGACCCGGGGCGGATCACCGGCCACTCGTACAGAGCCCCGAGATCGAAGCTGCGGGTTTACCCCCTGTCCGGAATGCCGACGGTCCGCCCCGAGGCGCCGGTAAACGCTACGCCGTTAATCGAGAGTCAATCCCGCTTTGAATTGGAAGCCAGCGTAGTTTGCACCGAGGGTCTTTGCTAAACTCCGGCAAGGGGAAGCGGATGAGGATCCGGTACCATTTCAACACTCTGCCGCTGCTCGTGCTGCTTGGCACCGCAGCGGCCGCGGATGCACAGGTCCAACCAAAGCTCGCCCAGCGATGGTTCGAGGAGGCCACGAAGCTCTGCGAGCGAGACGCGGGCCGGTTGTGGGGTGTATCGCTCTGTGGTCCGATGGTGATCTTTGACCAAAGGACCGGAACGCGTGCCACCAGCCAGCCGGAACCGGAAGGGCCGCCACCGCGCTTATCGGGTTTCGCGGACGGCCCCGTCTCCTGGGGCGGGGTGCGGTGGTTTGGCTTCCCCTTGTCCATGCTCGCGAGCACTGATGCCGATGTACGCCAGCAAAACATGCTTCACGGGCTGTTCCATCGCATTCAGCCCGAGTTGGGGCTCATCACGGAAGATGGCTTCAATGAGCATCTCGATACTCTCGAAGGACGCGTCTGGATGCAGCTCGAGTGGCGTGCGCTGCGCCGGGCAGTGGAGTCGACCGGGAGCCGCCGGGCCGAGGCGATCGCCGATGCGCTGGCCTTCCGGCGCGAGCGCCGCCGCCGGTTTCCCGGCGCGGCGGAAGGCGAACGCCGCGAAGAGATTCGCGAAGGGCTCGCCTCCTACACCGGCATCGCGGCCTGGGCCAATTCGCCCGCCGATGCGCACCGTGCCGCAGCGTCGGCAGCCACAGGACTGCAGACTTCCTTCGTCGGAAATTTCGAAGCCGCCTCCGGACCCGCCTACGGTGTGCTGCTGGACGATCTCCTGCCGGGATGGCATCAACAAGTTCGCGGCGCCTCGGACCTTGGCGACTTGTTGGCCTCCGCAACGCACAGGCCAGCGACGACGGATCTCGCCAAGGCCGCGGCGCGCTACGATGGGGCAAAGCTGCGAACCGCGGAGGAGGCGCGCGATCGGGCACAGCAGGTGCGCATCGCCGAGTTGCGTCGACGCTTCGTGGATGGGCCCGTGCTGACGATGCCTGCCCCGGGTAGAGGAACCAGCGACACCACCGGCTCCGTCGTCATTCCGGGCGCCGGCACCGTGTTTTTTCACAATTTCACCCAATCCGGTCAATGGGGCCGCCTCGAGGCCAACGACGGCGTCTTGCGCTCCAGCGATGGGGCCACACTGTCCGTGCCGGTTACCGGAACGCTCGAAGGGATCACCCTGAAGGGGGACGGCTGGAGCGCCACTCTGAACTCCGGGTGGGTGGTGCGGCCGGCTGCACGGCCCGGCTCCTTTACTATCGTTCGCGAGAAGTAATCTGCGTTACGCACATCGTCGCCGAGGCGCGCCCGCCCCTCTGGCCACAGCGCTGGCGGTGGTGTACTTGACTGGACCCGCTTCGTCGCGTGTAATCGCGTAGTGCTTACCAACAGCTCTGAGCCGATTCGCCAACCCGACTTGATGCATAAACGCACGTTGCGAAGATCCAGAGTATTCACCGATTGAGAATGCTCCAGGGCCGCCGATACGCAAAGAAGCCCCATCCTGGCGGTGAGATTGGGAAGCGGGGAAGCATAAAGTGGCCATGTTACGGTTCAAGTCACACGGCGAGATCTTGGCCTTGGAACTTGTGCGTTCTTCGATTCCAACAGCCCGTGCAGTTTAGGGTGCAACCCTGAAAGTAGATCACCGCGCGCAGGCCAGGTCCGTTTGACCGGGACGCCGGTACGAAAGCGTGCAGTAGCATAGCTTCTCCTTCCCCGTTGGCGGCTCCTCTCTACTCCGGCCGCACCGCTTGCCGCTGCTGTGGATTCGCCGCCCACTGCCGGGGGTATCAAAAAACTCTGCGAAGCCGGGTATGCGATTCCGAGACCAGATTCAGGCTGTCCTTCTTCCCCCATCACCGCTCTGCCACCAGCTCGCCGGCTTCATCGTGTAGATGCGCGTATTCGAGCACGTGATAGGGGATGTCGTCCATTCGCGCGATCGCTTCCTCACGGCCATCGAATTCAACCTCGTGTTCGCGATCGTCCACAGTCTTGAACGTGAGAACGAACATCGCTGCCTCCTCGCAAGACCGGCGGCCTTAGCGGCCGGATTTCAACTGCCGACTTTGGGGGTCGCTGGTCTGGCTGTAGAACATCGGCTTGTTGCGCTGGACCTTGGCGCGGTCGTCACCTTGAAAGTCCTTCAGCACCTCTTCACAGCCCCGGCCTGCAAAGCCCTCGAGATCCACTGAACTGTTGCCAGTTTCGTCAATGACCACAGTGATTGTCTTCTGCTGCACGGCTTTGCTCCTATCGCGCGACAAACTGCAAGCGGATCTGCGGCCCGTTCGGGGTCTGAACGAGTTCTTTACCCCGAAAGATGTAGCCCTTTGCTTCCGCCATCGCCATGGTCTGCTTTTCCTTGTAGTGCTGATGCACCCTGCCGAGCCACTTGTCGTCATACCCGATGCTTCGGTCGTACTCGCTCACGATCGCTCGGAAGCGGCCGTCTTTCTCGCGCACGAATCCAATGTCGTTCGAGGCACTGTCCAACTGCGCCCGCCTGATGATGACTTCCGCGCGCTCCGGGCGCTCGTCACCGTGGTAGCCAACCAGGGGCGCACCTTCCGGATGCGTTTCGACTCGGTACCCCATCTCGGTCAACCCTTCTATGAGGTACCTCTGTTCTCGAATCATCGTCTCGAACTCTCCATATGCCGACATTTCTGTGCTCCTTTTTCGGTCTCCTGCACAACTTTGATTTGAGTCATTCACCGGCTGATTTCGACCACGTGGCCACTGACGACGGTTCCAAGAGCGGGCTTCTCCATGACAACATGTCGCCGCGAAACTGGTCCGGGAATATCTGCTGGGATCGGCCGAATCCGCCAATTTCTCAAACTCTGGGAACGAGAACACGCGTGGGAACAGCGGAAGCCGGAACGTGGCCTGACGGCGGGCAAACTGTTAACTTGGATCCGTAAACGTTACGCCGTCAAGGAGGATCTATCCGCCCGAGGCCATATTTTGCAACGGGGCGTGACGCGAACCAAAGTGGGGTGCAACTGTCCATTCCCTCTTCGTTTTCACGGGCGCACTGTGCCACTCGCCTACTCCCCACCCGACCACTGGTGACTCTGGATTGTGTCTTAGTCCGCGCGCAGCATGGCGACCGGGTCGATGCGGACGGCGCGGGCGACGGCCGGTGCTGCGGCTAGGAGTGCGGCCGCTATGATCCCGAGGGCCGGCGTGGCCAGAACGGGCGCGTCGGTGGCTTTGACCTGGTAAAGCAGCGCCTCGATATAGCGGACCGAGAGCATGCCGAGGGCGAGCCCGGCGGCCGCGCCCACGGCCACCATGCTGAAGACCTGCGTGGTGACGCGGCGGGCGATATCGGCGGCCTGGGCGCCAATGGCGACGCGAATGCCGATCTCGCGCTGCCGCTGGAGCACGCCGTAATCGAGGACGCCGTAGAGGCCGATGCCTGCAAGCAACAGCGCTACGGCAGAAAAGAAGAAGGCGAGCATTGCCAGCAGGCGCTCGCGCACAGTTTGCGCCTGGTTGATCTCCAATTGGGTGCGTATATTGGTGACGCGGAATTCGGGCCGCGCGCGCCGCACTTCCGGTCGCAGGATGGAGCCGAGTGCTAGCGGGTTTTGGCTGGATGTGCGGATGATGAAGCTGGTGCGGGTGCGCGACTGGAACGGAACGTAGATTGTGGGAGTAATGGGCTCGCGCAGGTCCTGATAACGGGCATCGGGGATGAGTCCCACGACCTGAAGGCGAATCCTCTTGCCTTCAGGATCGAGGCGCTCAAACCATTTGCCGACGGGATGGTCGCCGCCGAAATATCGCTGGGCGAAGGTGGCGTTGACGATGGCGGCGCCGGAATAGGTGTCGGTGGCGCGGAGATCGCGGCCATCGGTGAGGACGATCTTCATGGCGTCGAGCCAGCCGGGGGAAACATTCAGGAAGTGGACGAGGCCCTGCTCGGCGGGCCCGCCGTTGATGGCAATGAAGCCGTTCGAGCTGCTGCCGCTGAGCAAGGGAAATCCGGCCATGGCGACCGTCTCCACGCCCGGCAATGAGCGCAGGTGGTCGGCCACTTGGTCCCAGAGGACTGGGAGCGCGGGGCGTGGCGAGATGGCATCGAGGATCAGCAGCCGCTCGGCCGAGAAGCCTGCGGGCTGATTGGCGAGCTTCTCGAAGGTAGTGACGAAAAGGCCGGCGACAAACTGGACGACGAAACAGAAGGCTACCTGGGCGGCGATCAGGGCGTGCATGAGGCGGCGGCGCGCGTGCGGATCGGCACCCCCTTTGAGGGCGCTGGCCGGCTGGATGGCTGAGGCGCGCAGGGCGGGGCCGAGGCCGAACAGGAAGGTGACGGCCAGGGCCAGGGCCACGCCGAACGCCATGACGCGCCAATCGGCCGGGAGAATCAGATGTACTGGATTGTCGCGCGAGCTGACTAGGCCGACGACGAAGGGCGCCGCCCACCAGGCGAAACAGGCGCCAATGGCGGATGCAAGAAAGGCGAGCCAGGCGCTTTCGACGAGCACGAGCTGGACTAGGCGCCAGCGGCCCGCGCCGATGGAGAGGCGCAGCGCCATTTCGCGAGCGCGCGCCGCGGCCTGGGCGGTCATCAGGTTGGCGACGTTGACGGAGGCAATGAGCAGCACCAGGGCCACCAGCACGCTGAGCGCGACAAGAGCCAGCCGGTAATCCCGCTGCATGCCGGAGGCCCCTGCGGCAGCGGGTTCGAGCAGAAGCTTCTGGTCGAGGAAACGGCTGATGAATTGTTTCGATCCGCCGGTGAAGCCGTTGGCCCGGTCCTCGTTCCAAGCGCGAAAGACGGCAGCCAGCCGCTGGCGCACGGGCTCAGGTGCGGCGTCCGGATGGAGCCGAACGAAGATGCGCAGCCAGGCGGAGCCGGGATTCTCGACCATGGAGTTCATCATGGCGGGAAGGAAGAGATCGGTGACGGTTCCGGGTTCGGTGCCGGTGAACCGCTCGCTGGCAACACCGACGATTTCGAAGAGCTGGTGAAGATCGTTGCCGAGACGCAGGCGGCGTCCGATGACGTTCGGGTCTTGCGCGAAGCGGCGCCTCCAATAGTCGTAGGAGATGACGGCGACGGGATGGGCGCCGGGGGTAAGGTCGTCGTTGGCGGTGAGGAGGCGGCCCAGGGCGGGGCGGAGTCCCAACGATGGGAACATCCAACCGGAGACGTTCTGCCGGCGGGCTTGTTCGACTTCGAGGTCGGTGCTGTAGGTGAGGTCGACGCGGTCCGAGTAGCCCGCAGCGATCAATTCGGCCTGGCCATGGACGGCGGCGCGCATCTGGCGGAAGAGTGGGTATTCGTAGCTGTCGCTGGTGCGGGGCTTGCCATCGGCGAAGCCGATGCCGTTGCGGAGGAGGACGTAGAGGCTGCCGGGGTCCGCGACGGGAAGGGGCCGGAGAAGCAGAGCGTCGATGAGGCGGAAGGCGGAGGTGCAGGCGCCGATGGCCAGCGCCAACGACAGAATTGCGGCAGTGGAGGTAACCTTCCGCTTCATCAACTGGCGCCAGCCGAAAATGACGTCGGCGCGAAGGGACTCAAGCCAGGCGATGAGGCGCAGGTCGCGACTTGCCTCGCGGATTTGCAGGGCGGAGCCGAAGGCCTGGCGGACCTCCGCCGGGTCGCGGCCTTCGCGGATGCCCTCGGCAAGGTGCGAGCCGAGTTCTTCATCGATTTCGCGATCCACGCGGCTGCCCCGAAATGTGTTGGTTATGCGCGACCAAAGCGACATCTCACACCGTCCTCAGCACTCGATTTACAGCCGTCGTTACGATCTGCCAGCGGGATTCCTCATCGGAGAGTTGCTTCTTGCCGGCCGGAGTGAGACGATACACCCGGAGCCGGCGCCCTTCGTCCTTCGCAAGCCATTCGGCCCGCAGCCAGCCGGCTTCTTCGATGCGGTGCAAGGCCGGATAAAGAGAGCCTTCGTCGGCCCGCAGGACGTCGCCGGACCAGTCCTTAATGGCCGACATGATGGCGTAGCCGTGGAGTCCGGGACGGCGCGACAGGATCTTCAGGACGAGAAGGTCGAGGGAGCCCTGGAGGGAATCTGGTTTGGGCATGTTGAGAGTTCTCAGTACTGAGACGTCTCAGGAGGAAAAGGGTTAGGGCATGTTTTTGGGCCGCGGATCACCACGACGTCGGCGGGTTGTTCTTCTGGTGGTGTGTAGTGGGCGCGACGTTCAAATGATTCTGGCGAGGGGGATACTGCAGCCAAGGTATTAGGTCAAGTCTTGAGGGATCTCGCTGTCTTGAGGGATCTCGCACGCGGCGATCAGGACGCTACCACGCGCTCCAAATACGATCCCAGCTTCGCCGCACAGATGATGCGAATGATATATTTCTTCAGGCAAATCCAAGGACACAATCCGAGGGTGCCATTCGTCTCGGAAGATAGGTCCTCTGTAGTCGGCTAGCGTAGAGCTATCGGCAACCACTTGGCCCCATAACGCCCATGGCTGATATGTTTCCAAGCATCAGGGAAAAGCTTCTGTGAGGCGCACCTCCGACAACCTTACGGCAACTCTACCTCACAAGATCCCGCCCACGTTGAAATCGCAACAAGCGTATTGCCGAAGCGCGCGCGGCAAGTCATGGTCGAATTTCGAATGCCGGCACAGACCACCTGGATTGACCAGTTGACCACTATTCCAGTCCCGGACGCTGACAAAACAGATATCCTTTGGCCCCATTTCTGCCGCCGCTCTACGATCCAGTGCTGCAGCGCTGCTCCCGCGACATAATACACTCTGCCATCTGCAACGACCTCAAACATCGTCGCCAGCGTTGGTTTGGGCAATCCTCCGTTCTGCTCCGTCTTCGCGTTAACTACGAACAGATGAGCGGCGTCATACGAAGAATCTGCCAGCACGTCCAGACTGTGCCGGCGCCCGTCCGGATCAGTTGTGGTCACCGTGCACCACTTGCCCACAAAAGCAGTATAGCGCCTCGGCGAACAAACAGCGAGAACGAGGCGCGAGCGGCCGCCCTCACGCCCGGCGGTCTCTCGGCATGCTCGGCTCATCCCAGTTGGCTGTGTATCGTTCGCCTAACCGAATTCGGGATTCGTATTCCTCTGGCCCTTCGATCTTGAGCAAGAGCAAAGCGTAGACATGATCCACCGCATTCTTCATGATCAATTTCATCTCGGCATCGGTGATCCTGGAATAACCGGCTTGCCCGATACATGTCGGACAGGGCCTGCCAGCATGGATATCCTCGATCGGTCCATTCCGAAATGCCAGGGCAACAATGGCCTTGGCTTCCCTTGCGAGTTGCCGGTGGTCGAAAACGGTGTTCATCTCGAGGTTTCCTCTATCCTGCGATCCCCTGAATTGGCAGACTGGCGAAGCTCAACCTTAACTCTCCATGCCCCGAAACGCACGTCCCGCCCGCGGTGCGGCTGCGGCCTCCTGGAACTGATACACGCCGGGGTACGACGCGCTGATGAATTTTCCTGAAGCTTGTTGCCGCAATGTCTTGACCTGTTCCGCAGCCGAGCGCGACACGGGAACGATGTATTCCGCCGACTCCCTCAGCGATTGTTTGAGCCGGTACGCCTTTCGGCAACACTCTTTGATCTCCGCCCCGGTCCACCCGTCGTCGTCCGGCAATTCGCCGGAAACGCCATATTTCTGTTGATAGATCCGCCAGATTGAGGCGCGCTCCTCAGCCGACGGCAGATCGAAGAAGAAGGTGCCGAGCGTGAAGCGCCGCCGCAACTCCGGCGGCAGCGTGCCGATCGAATTGCACGTCGCAATCCACAGGCTTCGCCCGTTTGTGACCGCATCGACGACCTTCAACGCAGATCGCAGACGCCCCCCGGATTCTCCCACCAGAGCGTTCTGCATCGCCCCCAGATCGAAAGCGATTGTCGGAATGCCCGCTGTGTTCCCGGTAGCCTTCGCCACGAGACTTTTGGCCGCTCCGGGCGGGCCGATCAGAATGCATCCGTCTGCATTCCGGTCCTGCATCCATGACAAGATCGCGCCAGTGAGCTCTGTCTTCACGCCCGACAGGTCCGTACCCGTTCCCGCGAAAGCTTTCTCAATTTCGTCGATGAACACCACTCCGCGCGGCGCTTCTTCTCCCTGGATGACTGCCGCCAGGAACCGTTTGATGTTCTCGCATCCTCCGATGTCCTCGAACGTTTCGCCGCCGCGCCACACGCCCAGGCCCGGCACCTGCTCGATCACCTGTCGCTTTCTCTCCCAAAGCTGTTCGAGATCGAGACCCTTCTTCGACAGGGACATCGCGAGGACCTGTTCCGCGGGAAACGCCGCTAGTCCGAGCAGAGCGTCAATGGCCTTGCCGCTGGCGTCCGAGTGCAGCGCCGGCAACTCCGCCGCCGCGATCGTGCCCTCGAGAATTCGGCTCAAATCCTCCTCCTCCGGCAGCGGTTCGTCGAGCACGAGTACGTCTTGAGCCAGTTCAGGCGGCAAGACTGCACCGGGGGTCGTCAGAAGAGCCAGTGTCCGGCCATTTGCCTTGAATACGTCTCGCAGATTCCAGATCGCCTGGGCCACCTCGGCGTTGTTCCAGAACCGCTGCGCGTTGGCATAAACCAGCACTGCATCCTCACCGAACTCACCGGCGAGCACAAGAGCATCGACCGGCCCAACGCTGCCAGCATTCCGTTCGCCGACCGCCTTGGCCATCTCTTTGCTGCCCTGTTCATTCACTTTGACGAGGCCGCGCACGCTGTCCCACTGCACGACTGCCGCGTCTTTCCCAACTGCATCTAAAATGCGCGCTACCGTCAGCGCTGGGTCTGCGGTCCGGATCGCCACAAGGGGCGTGGAAACCCGGCGTGAGGCCTTTAGCGTTCGCACAAACTGTTCTATGGGTCGAACCATCACCGGCATTGCCCTTCTCCTTCCCCGCGCTTACGCTGCCTCGGCGTTAATTGGTACCGCCACGCCGCTGCGGTGCGCGAAGAACTGGTTGTGAAGTTCGGCCAGATCCTCGTACAGCACGGCAGCAGCCGGCCTTGCTTCCGGGTGCTTCAAGATCAGCTCGTCCAGCGAGCGTTGCGCAAGACTCTTCCGGTCCTCGGCCTCGATCAGCTTGTGACACTCATCGCAAGCCGCCCAGTCGCCAACACTCTCACCGGCGACATTCGCCACGCAGTAGGCGACGAAAGTCCGCGCAGGGTATCGCCACGCCGGGGCGGGCGCTGAGCAGAAATCGCATATCAGATCTGCGTTGATCATGGCCCTACACTCCTCCAAGCGGAGAGGTTCGCCCGGGGTAATACGCCCCAATCTGCGAATTCGCTCTCCACTCCGTTTCCAACTCGTCCAGTTCGCGACCAACGATCTTGTCCTCTACCGCGGCGAAGATTCCCGGATCGCCCTCGCTCTGCCGCTGTGCGTCGATGCGCTCGAGCATGCGCGCACCGCACTCCAGACGTTCTCTCGTCGTCATAAGCCCACCTTCGCCTCCGGCATGTTCGTTACGCCCGTCTGTCGTTTCACCAGGAGCAGTTTCATCCCTGGATTGCGCTCTAACGAAGTCGCGCGCCCTCCGACGGTCACGATCCAGTTCCTCGTGGGGTCTGGAGACGCGTAACCTTCCTTGATCAAGTCGACGTGACGCCCCGATTCCCGAAGGTACTGTTCACGGCGACCTCGCCAAGACTCGGACTGTTTCGTTTGCCTCCGCATCTGGCCCTCCTGAAAAACACAAAGCGGCCGACGCCGTTTTGACTTCGGCGTCGGCCGCTTCGTCTCCATGTCGCTACGCTATGCGCCGTGCCTCACTGGCTTCGACTTCGTGATCGGCAGCGCCACTTACATCTCCTCAGCCATGAAGCCCAGCTTCTGCCTCGCTTGTGCGACCGCGCGCCAATACCTCATCACCGCCCGCAGTTGCTTCTTGTCGACCAACCCGTTGGCGTTCACTGCCACGCACGGCCGTGGTTCGTGCGCCATCGCATCGACCTCGAAAAAGGTCTCCCCATCGCTCACGAGCCTGGCTGCGTCGTAGTCTCCTCCTGCATCGTGCCGGGCGATGAAGACGCAGCCTCTCTCAGCCAACTCCCGCAGGGAAGAGCAGTTACCGTAGTTGGCTTCCTCGTCCACCAGGAACGAAACTCCCGGCGGCAGCTCCTTCCAGTACTCCTGTACTCCGAACCCGAGATGCTCGAATACTTCCACGTCTTCAGCGCGGCAAATGACTTCCGCGTAAGCCCGATCTCCCATAGCTCCTCTCAAAAAGCGTAACGGCCACGAGCAGATTCGCCGCCGTGGCCGTTACTTGTTAATTGATAGATTAGTCGGTGGTACTACCGATCTCCGCACGATGACGTTCGCGCGGATGCAGCCCACCACCATCCACTACCGCCGCTCTCACGATGCTCACCCGAGCAGCCCGTTGTCGTCCGCGTGCAAGGCCGCAGGTCCGGCAACACGGCGCGGCCATACGTCAACACCAGAATTGCCACGCCCAGCGCGAGAATGCCTTCCAGCAGGTAAAGGCTGATCTTCAGCGCCTTCCACGCCTTCCGGCCGACCAATAGGATCTGCGCAAGCATGGTTCACCTCAGGCACGCACGGAAACGGAAACCGCAAGCGCCTGCTCAGCGCGGATTTCCTCCACGCGCAGGCAGCGATCCTTATGCTCTTCCACCCAGCGACTCGTGTACGCGTGCAGCCCGATCAACCAAGAGCGTGCGTCGCCGCTCGATAGCAGCAGGCGCTCGGATTCCGTAAACGAATGGTCGCCTGCTTGGCGCTCCTGGGAGACCGCCATGTACTCGGCCAGTTCCCCGGTCGCACGCGCCATCGGCAAATAGAGCCACCATGGAGTTAGGACGAACGCCAGCTTGTCAGCCGCCGCCAGCCGCGAGATCTCACAGCCGTGCTTCTTTGCCCAGTAGCGCGAGTGACGCAAACAAAACTCTCCCCATGCGTCTCCGAAGAGCCATCTCAGGATACGGGCTCCCACATAGACGTGGGCCTCGCCCTCGGGCCCATCCATGTTCGGGGTCTTCCAGTAGCCCAGATCGTGCAAGAAGAATGCCACCCAGAGGCGAACGTCCCACGGACAGCCATAGAGCCGTCGCCAGGCCTCCGCAACGAAAAACGGATGCAGCCAAAAGGCGTGTACCCCAAACAAAACGCTTCGCGTGCCTACGCTCACAAGCACCCCCCTCTAAGCGACAAAGTATCCGCTCGTGCGAACGACCGCCTTCTCCGAGACCCACGCATATCCGGCCAAGCGGCCGTTGCCGCGCCCATCGTCACCGGACAAGCGCGTGTTTTGCCGACTGCCTCGAAGAGCAGCCTTTAAGTGGTTGCGCCCAAGAGGTTGAAATCGAAGACCGAAGGCTAAACGGATAGGGGAATCTCGGCACCCGCGCCTTGTTGTGCAGCCACGGCCGCGCTTCTTTCTTCTCGATCGCTGTGACTGTGGCCGGCGAACGCAACCGAAACATCAGCACGGCTTCGCTTTTCACCGCCGTTGCTTTCCCCTTCGCACCGAGTGTTCCTCCGGCACCCACGGCGCCTCCGGCGGCAGCGCCGATCGCTGCGCCCTTGCCACCGCCGAAGATCGCTCCCAGCGCTGTGCCCAAAGCTGCCGTGCTGCCGATTGCCACTGCGTCCATTGCCACGCGATCCGCCAGGCAAACCAGTTCCACAAGTTCGAGCACCAGCTCGGAGGGAGCGGTCATTCGCCCCGCCTTCCGTACTCGCGCCACCCGCCCGACGACAGAACTGCCCTTGTCCGCTACGACCTTTCCGCCTACCACGACGGGCGTGTCGAGTGTGCCCTCGAAGCGGTCACCCGCCTGGCTCTTATCACTCGAGACCTGATCGGTGAGCCGTACGGCCAGCATGGTTCCGGCCAGCAGCGAGACCTTCCGTTCGTTGACCCTCTGCCATACCGCGGGCGGTTGCGTTCGCTGCTCGTCGCTCGTCTGTAACTGCTGTCCCCAACATGCCGCGCTCACGACCAAGCCCGCCAGTCCTACGTACAATACCGATCGTTCTTTCATTTCAGCTACCCTTCGATTTCTGCGACTCTCTGTTCGGCTCTCAGTCATTGCCGACATTCACCGCCGACATTCACTTCCCGCGGAGTTCACTGGCACAGAAGCCACTCGATCCCTACTGTCACGGCCTTCATGCCCGACACCGTTCCTGCGAACACCAGGTACCGCAGGCTTGCATGTCCTACGACGCTGCTGATGATCCCGGCGATTAGGGCTCCAAGCCCCGCGACCGCTGGCAGCCAGTGCATCATTACCGGATCCGGCGTCGTGACAAAAACAACCTCAGGTTCTCGCCGCGGTCCGACGATCCGATCCGACGGCGCCCCTTCCTGCCAGCTTGTCCACCAGCACCAAAACACACCTGCACTCACAAGCAGCCAGATCCCCAGATACAGCCAACGCCGTGGAACCGGTTCACACCCGTTATCGCTGGCCATTCGGACCCTCCATGCGCAGCACCACGACTTGCTCTCGCGGCGCGGGTTCTGCCTTGGGCATCAATTCTGCCGAAATAGGCCGCCCGCGCTCTCGCTCCCGTTTCGGCGGCGCCAGACGATTGAAGACATGCACCAGGACCGGCGTTCCTGCGAGTGCTCCGAAGAAAGCGCCGACTTCAGTGGCCCGAAAGTAGCTGGCGAAGACCACCAGCAGTGCAACGAAAAGGCAGACGACCAAACTTGCGTTCTTCACTCGTTCCATCGCGTTCTCCATTCTCAGAACCGTCTTTCTCCATACCGGAGCATCGACCCACCCAGCTTCTTCTGCGCCTCAAGCCTTCGGAACTCCCACGGAGCAACCGGGTGGGCATCGACCCACAACCCTCGCTTCTGCGCACGAGCCGTCTCTTCCAATCGCGCCAGATCCCGGTCGCTGGAGTAGCGCTTGTAATGCCACGCAAAGCCGTTCGCTACCAGTTCCCGGTTGAGAATGCGGCCATCCGGCAGTGCGATCTCCGCCAGCGTCCGGCCGTAGCGGTCTCGCCCCTTCTCTCGGACCGTCACGATGCGGGCGAATACCAGCCCAGCGGTGAATTGACGCGCCCGCGACCCGAAGGCCTGTGACTTCTCGGGCGCGTCCACGCCGTGGAGACGAATCCGTTCTGGTCGCAGGCTGTGAAGGACCTCAATTGTGTCGCCGTCCATGATTCTGACTACCTTTCCTTGAAAGTCCTCACCGGGCGATGGAACCGCCAGCACAAAGAGCGCAATCGCCAGTCCCGCAACGCTACTGGCTCTCCGTTTTGCCATATCCGAACTCCCTCTTCTTCCACGGACCTCTGGAGCAGGTCCTCCACGATATTCCTCGCCGCTGGTTCGGAACCCCAGCGGTATTCGCCGTCTTTGGCGGTCGCCACCCAATACCGGCGGTCCGTGTGTCTGCCGAGCATCGCCGCCACCCACCATGGCCAGCTAGTATCGTCTTGCCGGATGAGGATCAGCCGCGCTGGATTCACATCGAACCGCGCACAGATCGCCGCAGCCAGCTTGTCGGCTCGCGGGACGATACTCCAGGCGAAGTTCTCCATCTCGAAGTCCCGAATGACGGCAACTGTCCATTCCGGGAACTCCCGAATGTCGACTCTGTATAGGCATTCCGTCCAACCGGCCTCGAAGATTTGCAGGACCACGGACGGAAGATCCCTCAGGGATAGGTTCCACTGATGCTTCCCGTCTTCTGACGTGCGACGCTCGAGGCGCCGCCCCACTGTCTCTTCGCTCATGTCACTCTCCGGCGCTCTCCAAAAAACTCATCTGCCGCGTCTCGCGTTCTGCCCCTGGATGTCTTCGGCGCCGGCGCTCTTCGCGTGCGGCCTGGCGCAGCTCAAAGCCGTTGAGCCGGCGCCGAATCAGCGCGATCCGGTCAGCGCGCGTCTGGCGTCGGTCGATGTTGGGCAGTGCAAGTTGGCCACGAGGGATTTTCACGGGTTGATCCTCTGCGCATGCTTGGCATACACGCTCACAGCCCTTCCGTTGGCTCAGACCGCCAGCGCGGGATCAGGTGCCGGTTCGGCTGCGGGAAGCGCAGTGACACCATTGGTTGCCGCCGTCTTTGTCGCCGCCGATTTCAGAGCCGTAAGGTAATGCTGATGGGTGCAGCCCACACAATTCGCCCCTCGCACCGCCGCTTTAAGAGCGCTCAAAAACTCTCGCGGAACTTCGATCGGCTCCCCCGCCTTGTTGAAGAACTCGGGCACGATCCGGCCCAACATCTGTTTGTCGCCTCCGGCCAGGTCCAGCGGCAGATGCCCCTGATGTCCACGGAACAATACCCTCGCTTCGACGCGACCGCGCTGGCCTTCCGCCGATTGCACCACCGCGTGCTTTGCGATGAGCACGTCGTAGGTGTGCCGCACCCGGAACACATCGACACTCACCAAGCCGGGCGCGATGACAACGGCGTGCCGTCCGTTCACCGCCACCGAGTCGATTGGTTGGAGCCAAGCGATGGGGGCGCCGGCCTCATCGCACAACGTGAAGTATCGTCCAATCTCCTTCGTCGCTCCCCCCGACTCAACGCCGCGCAGCACCGATCGCTTCGCTAGCGTTTGATACTGCATCGATACTTCCGGCTGGCATACGATCCCGGCTTCTTGTAGTCGCCGCTCCATTCGGCGCCGCTCTCCTCTGACGGCCAGGCTGGGTTGCCGGCGCGGTTCCTTTTCCTTCCGTTCCTGCTGCGGTGCATTTGTCGTCATAGGCTCTCCTTGTATTTGACGGATCTCAGCAAACTCCAACCGCCGCCCGTCATGCCAGCCTCCGATCCGGGATTGGCCGGCCCACCGCCGCGCGGATCATCTCTTTCGTGCACCCCGCCCAGCAACAGTATTTCCGCGGCTCCTCGACCGAGATCGCCAGATTGTCTCCGCTCTTGTCGTGCCCCTGCGCGGCGCAGGGTGGACAACGAGTCACCCAGTTTCGGCCAACCTGCCGCCGCACCTTGACGTGGTCCAGAATCCGGAACTCGCCCGGCCGGGACTCGAAGTACGTCGGACCTTCGGCCCGCCGTGCCCGCTGAGCGAACTCTTGTGGAACCCCCTTCCCGGCGATCATGCCGTGCAGGTGTTGTTCCGTCACTTTCTTGAGCCCCTTCAGGTAGGCCAGTTGATCGTCCAGCTTGTAATCGGCGCCGTAGTACCAATAGCGCCAGCCGCGGCTCGCCCGAGCGCCCCGGTGAACTCCCAATGGTGCCCGGATCGCATTACCAAACTCTTCCTGTCTCAATTGGTCCTGCTTTGGGAAGATCTCGATCCCATCGGCCAGACTGGCCCCCTTGACCTGCACCGCGAGCTTCCCGGCGACGTGGTAGATGTAGATACGCGCCTCGCGCGCCAGCACAGGCGTCTCGAAGAAGATCCAGAGATGACCGCCGCGTTTCGATTTCTCCAGTGCGGCCTCAATGCCGTCATCCTGCAGTTGGCGCTGCACCTTGATCAGATCTTCGAGCGCCGTCTTGAAGTCCGCGTCGATCGCCATCCATTTGCATCTTTGGGTAATTGGATTGATGGCGTAGATCCCGATCGTGATCTCGCCCGCCAGATGCCGCCGCACGGTCTCGAGGGTCAGTTCTACTGGCTCTCCAGCCTCCCTCGGTTTCGGGCGGTAGTAATAGTGACGGCCGCTCTCCGGGTGCGGTCGCGTGGATTGAATCGTGTAGGCCCGCCGGTTCACGAACAGTGCGCTGAACTCCCGGGCCATGTCGAGTGTCGCTGGTAGCCGGTGGTCCATGGCTGTTTTCTCCCTGCTTGTCTATACACCGAAACCGCTCGGTTTTTCAAAAGTCCCCTCAATGCGTCTCGACGAGCCGCTGCGGGTTTTGTGCAAGTGCCTTCAGGCCAAAGACTTGCGCCATCTGATCGAACTCCTCAAGCCGATATCCGCCGTATCGATCGACCTCGGCCGGGTCCACCATGAAGAACGTCTGTCGAGCCCGGTCGTAGATGTAGAACATCCCCGATTCCGGCTCCTCGGGGACCATCACGAACAGCAGGGCGCCCTTCGCGTAATCTAACCACTTCTTGAGCTGCCCCTCCGCCCACCGCGCAAATTCCAGGATCAGTTGGTCTTCATCCAGCCGGTCCAGTCCTAGACGCCTCGCGCTCGGGTCCTGCATTCGCAGCACTTCGTTGACGATAAGACCACTCGGGGTCATTGGAATTCTCCTTCTGTGTTTGTGTGTCAATGGGTTACAGGCACACGGTATCCCCGCTGCGACTGAACGCACTTTGCTTCGGGCGTATGCTGTGTGTTTGTGGAGGTTACAAAGAAAGCCTAGAGCTCGAGCGGCTCCAAGCCGGAAACTGGGCAACCGAATGCCCACCCATATATAGAAGATACGGTCAGGCCGCTAGTAGTTCCCCGGCCATCCTTCATGCCGCTACCGACCTCGCAGACTTTTGGGTCAGCGCGTCACATCAATCTTGGTCTGGATCTGATCCATGGCTACGCATCCACCGCCACTTTGTCTCGTGCCGATTGCCCGCCGCCGCAACTCCTCAGGGATCCTATTGGCGACCCCTTCTCCGCAGCCGTTGCACCCCCCGACTTCGCCATTTGAGAAAGGTGCCCCTTCACCCGACTCCAATACCGAGAGTCCGTGATCACCGTCACGTGACGTGTCTCAATCGGTGCTCGCGGCCCGAAGATGGCGGCCAAAAAGAATTCGCGGGCAGTGGCGAAATTTCGACCAGTTGCCTGGATCTACACTTCGCCGTGATCGCGGGTTAATGATCGCGCTCACCCTGCCGCGCCGCGTCTTCGAACCGGCCTACCTGTGCGGTTCCATGTCAGGCCCTCTCCCACAATCGGATTAGGGCGGGATGTCTGCAAAAACGGGAATGGCGTTGCGTGCGGCGTTCTTGTAGACGATCCCACCCTTCATTACAAACGCGACACGCCGAACAGCGGTGATGTCCTTTCGGGGGTCACCGTCAAGCGCAATGATGTCCGCATCAAGACCAGGCGCGATCGAGCCGATCTGACCGGTCATGCCGAGCGCCTCCGCCGCCAGCGAATTCGCGGAGATCATCGCCGCCATTGGGTCCACTCCGCAATCGCGCACGTGGTGAATGAACTCTTCGGCGTTGCGCCCGTGCATACCCGACAGGGCGTCGGTGCCGAAAACGATTTTCAGTCCGGGAATTTTCGCTGCGCGCCGGAGGAACTCCTGGCTCACCGGTGGTAAGTCCTTCATCGGAGCAAACCCTTCGATAGTCTTTGGAAAAAATGGAGTGCCAGCAAACTTCTTCGCGTTCAGGAGATAGTTTTCCCAAAGCAAGCCGGCTTGCGGATCCAGATACGTCCCCTTTTCGGCCCACTATTTTCAGATCCTCGTCCGTCGCCCCCACTCCGTGCTCGATTTGCGTGCAGCCGGCGAGAGTTGCGGCGCAGACAGCCTCCCGGAAGGCATGCACGAGCGTGCGCAGCCCCAGCTTCTTTGCCTCGTCGCAAGCTGCATTCAGTTGCTCCTGGGAAAGCGTCATCCCGCTCGCATTAAAGCCTCCGGCGGCGTAGATTTTGATCAGGTCGGCGCCTGCTTCCTTTTGCTTGCGGACAAAGGCGCGAATTTCCTCTGCCGTCCCCGTCTGCTCGCCGCGCCCTGAAAGCGCTCCGACTGCGGTAAGAATACGCGGTCCGGGGAGCGATCCGTTGGCGATGGCATTGCGCAAGGCGAGTTCACCCGGCGAACCCATGCTCTGCACCGTTGTGAAGCCAGCCATCAAGGTCGCCCATGCGTTCGAGGCGTGCCGAAATGCATCCTCGTGCGTCGTTCCGTCTCCGCCCACAGACTTCCCGTCTTTGCCAAAGCTCGAAGTAATGTGAACGTGAGCATCAATCCAGCCGGGCAGAACGGTGAGGCCGCGAAGATCGTAATCTATCGGCTTGGCCTTCGGGTCTATCGCGACAATTTTTGAGCCTTCGATGATGATGCGGGTCTTGCGGAGTGCGCCGCCCTTGCCGTCGAGCGCCGTATCAGCGGCAATCACAACGCGTTTGCCAGGTGAGGGTGCATCCCGAGAAACTAGTTGCGCCGGTGCGCAGAGGCCAAAAAGGAACAGACATGGTACCCCAATGAGGAAACGCATGGTCAATGGACTCTTTTCTCATACAAGATGAGCCTGGAACGGGCACTGGATTCTCACACAAGATGAGCCTGAGGGGCGGGATCGGGATGCTGGGTATTGATCATCAGCATGGACGATTCGGAAGCGACGAGCCTGGAGCAGATCCGGGCGTTTCTGGCAGGGAGCGGGGAGGTTCGATTCATCGGACAGCGGCGCGAGGAGGTGTACGCCTGGACGGAGAAGACGCTGATGCGGCACCGGTACGACGGCCTCAGCCGACCCGAGAAGGGGCTGCTACGGCGGTACATTGCCCAGATGACGGGTCTAAGCCGGGCTCAGGTGACGCGGCTGCTCAGCAGCTATGCCGCGGATGGCCACGTGAAGGCGGCGGTGTATCAACGCAGGAAGTTCGCCAGCCGCTACACGCAACGGGATGTGGAACTGCTGGCCTATGTGGACAAGGGTCACGGAAACCTGAGCGGGCCGGCAACCAAACGGATCTTGGAGCGCGAGTACAGCCAATACGGGCAGGCGGCGTACGAGCGCCTGGCGGGAATTTCGGTGGCGCAGATCTACCGGTTTCGGGGCTCTGCCGTTTACCGCAAGCACAACACGACTTATGAACCGACCCGGCCCACACCGATACCGATCGGCGAGCGCCGCAAACCGCGACC
>WNGF01003184.1_pt1 | contig 22536 bp, 25 predicted proteins | sample 5400641 | NCBI WGS metagenome assembly WNGF01 (sample SAMN13153371, study PRJNA577476) | soil metagenome | isolation source: 80 cm soil or saprolite under grassland replicate 2 | place: USA:California | collected 2016-06-15 | reverse complement strand
TCCGTTCGTCGATCGACGCGTTCAACGCGGTGGCCCGTGAGGAGGTGGAGCGGATCGGCGGCACCTTCATCGATCTCTTCCCGCTCATGCGTGACCAGGCCGATCAGGGGAAGCTGGCTCCCGACCGCCTGCACCCGTCCGCCGAGGCGTATGCGGAGTGGGCCGCCGCGCTCGTCGACCGCCTCTAGCGCGGCCGGGAGCCCCCTACTCCGTAGCCGCACGGCGAAGAAGCAGGACGGTCACGCGGCCGCGAAGCGGCGGTGGAGCATCACCTACGTGCGGCCGGTGACCGGCAGGGCGGCGCCGGTGACGCCGGAGGCGCTGTCGCTCGTGAGGAACAGGATCACGGCCGCGACCTCGGCCGGCGATGCCCACGTCGTCGGATCGACGTTGGGCATGCGCGCGCGGTTGACCGGGTGGTCGATGGTCGCCGGCAGGATGACGTTCGCGGTGATGCCCTCGCCCTTGACCTCGGCCGCGAGCGACTCGGTCCACCGGACGAGCGCGCCCTTCGCCATCGCGTAGCCGGCTCTGTTGCGATTGCCCTTCAGCGCGGCGAGCGAGCCGACCGAGACGATGCGGCCGAAGCGGCGCGCCCGCATCGGCGGAAGGCAGGCGGCCGTCGCGGTGACCGCGGTCGTGACGTTCTGGTCCCAGAGCGCGCGGAGCCGCTCGAGGTCATCGGCCGGACCGGTCGCGAAGCCGCCCGCGAGATTGGCGAGCGCGTCGAGCCTGCCCCACGCGCGGAGGACACGGTCGACGAGCGCGTCCATCTGCGCGCGATCCGCCGGATCGGCATGGATGGTGAGAAGCTTCGGGTCTTCGTCGTCGCCGGCGAGCGGGCCGAGCTCCGCTCGGAGCGCCGCACCCTTCGCCGGATCGCGCACCGCGACGGCGACGTGCGCACCGGCTTCGAGGTACGCACGCGTGACCGAGGGGCCGAGATGACCGGTCGCGCCAGTGACGACCACGGACCTTCGGGTCATGTCCTGCACCATCGTGGGTGCCTAGACTACGGACGGGATGACACTGCTGGATCGCATCGAATCGCCGGAGGACCTCCGGCGATTGAGCCACGCGCAGCTCGAGCAGCTGTGCCGTGAGATCCGCGACTTCACGGTCGACGCGGTGCAGAAGACCGGTGGGCACATCAGCTCGAGTCTCGGTGCGACGGAGCTGACCGTCGCCCTCCACCGGGTCTTCCATTCGCCCGAGGACAAGCTCGTCTGGGACACCGGACACCAGGGCTATGTCCACAAGATCCTGACCGGCCGCCGTGACCGATTCGGCACGCTCCGCCAGTTCGGCGGCATCTCCGGCTTCCTCGTTCGGACGGAGTCCGAGCACGACCAGTTCGGCGCCGGGCATGCCGGGACGTCGGTCTCGGCCGCGCAGGGCATGGCCGTCGCGCGCGATCTGAAAGGCGAGCGGCACCACGTGGTCGCCATCATCGGCGACGGCGCGCTCACCGCCGGCATGGCCTGGGAGGCGCTCAACGACATCGGGGCGCGGCGAACGCGGGTCATCGTCGTCCTGAACGACAACGGGATGAGCATCGCGCCGAATGTCGGGGCCGTGTCGCGGATGCTCGAGTCCGTGCGCACGGCGGCGCCGTATCGCGAGCTGAAGCACGTCGCCCGCACGGTGCTCGAGCACATGCCCGCCGGCGAGCTCGCCGAAGAGGCGCGGCGCCGCCTCTTCAATTCGCTCAAGGCGCTCTTCATCCCGAACATCCTGTTCGAGCAGTTCGGCTTCACCTACTTCGGTCCGGTGAATGGCCATGACCTCGCCGAGGTCGAAGGCGTCCTCAAGCGGGCGCGCGACTTCCGCGACGGACCCGTGTTCGTCCATGTGCACACCCAGAAGGGGCACGGCTACGCGCCCGCGGAAGAGGACAACCAGAAGTGGCACGGCGTCTCCGCGAAGGGCTCGGCGCCGCCCCCGGCGCCGCAGTACACGAAGGTCTTCGCCGACGCCGTGCGCGAGACGCTGCTGAAAGAGCCGCGGGCGGTGGCGATCACGGCGGCCATGCCCGCGGGCACCGGCCTGGCTCCGCTCTTCGCCGAGCTCCCCACCCGATTGTTCGACGTCGGCATCTGCGAGCAGCACGCCGTCACGTTCGCGGCGGGCCTCGCCACCCAGGGGATCGTGCCGATCGTCGCGATCTACTCGACGTTCCTGCAGCGCGGCTACGACCAGGTCGTCCACGACGTGGCCGTGCAGGAGCTGCCCGTCGTCTTCGCGATGGATCGCGGCGGGATCGTCGGCGACGATGGCCGCACCCACCAGGGACTCTTCGACATCGCGTACCTGCGGCCGCTTCCCGGGATGGTGCTCATGGCGCCGAAGGACGAGGCCGAGCTCCGCCTCATGGTCTGGACGGCCGTCCGCTACGCGGCCACCGGCGGCGGGCCGATCGCGTTCCGCTACCCACGCGGCACCGGGGTCGGAGCGGACCTCACGGGCGAGCTCACCGAGCTCCCGATCGGGCTGTCGGAGACGCTGCGCGAGGGGACCGACGTCGCCATCCTCGCCTATGGGACGACCGTCGGGCCCGCGCTCGCGGCGGCGGATGCCCTGCACGCGGACGGGATCGACGCGACCGTGGTGAACGCACGCTTCGCGAAGCCGCTCGACGTCGACCGCTTCCTCGCCCTCGCCGCCCGCATCGGACGCGTGCTGACGGTCGAGGAGCACGTCGCCAGCGGCGGCTTCGGATCGGCGGTGAGCGAGCTCTTCGCCGAGCGCGGCGCGAGGGCCGAGCTCGAGATCCTCGCCGTGCCCGACGAGTGGGTCGATCACGGCGCGCAGAAGATCTGGCGGAAGCACTTCGGCCTCGACGCCGAGGGGATCGCCGCCGCGGTCCGTGGCCGATGGCCGCAGCTGGCGCGGGCCGCCACGGAGCGTGAGAGCGCGGGCTAGGCGCGTTCGTCTCGGCCGGGCCGTGCGCCGTTGATCGTCGAGCCGCGCGTCATCGCCGTGAGCGCCGACGATCTGATCGCGATGCGGGCGGAGATCGTCGAGACGCACGGCGCGGTGTTCGCTGAGCCGCCGACGAGCGAAGGGCCGGCCGAGATCACGGCCTTCGACGCGTCGCTCGATCGGCTCGTGCGCAAGCCCGGTTTCCGAGCGTGCACCGCGCGCGACCCGAACGGGGCGCTCGCCGGCTTCGCCTTCGGCTGGGAAGGCGGACCGGGTGATCGGTGGTGGGACACGGTGACGAGCGCTGTCGACGCGCACGTCCGGCGTCGGTGGTTCGGGGATTGCTTCGAGCTCGTCGAGCTCGCGGTGCTACGCGGATCCCGCAGGCGAGGGGTCGGCGGCGCGCTCCACGACGGCCTCCTCGAGCAGACCGAGCGGCCGCATGCGGTGCTCTCGACCCACGCGCAGGCCGCGCCGGCGCGAGCCTTCTACGCCGCGCGGGAGTGGCGCGTCGTCCTGGAGCCGCTGCGGTTCCCGGGGCACGAGGCGCCGTTCGCGATCATGGCCCGCGACCTACCGACCCGTTCGCGCTAGCGGACGGAGCTCGGATCTCAGCGGCGCGGCGTCGGAACGGAGCTCGGCTTGCCGCCACCCTGGCCGTTGCCGTTGCTCCCGTTGTTCTGCGGGGTGGGCGTGCTGCCCGTGTGGTCCGAGGCGTGGATGTTCGCGGCGTCGTTACGCGCGTGCTCGATCTCCGGTGCGCTTCCAGCCGGCGCGGTCTGCTCGAGCTGATCGAGGATCGCTTCGTGCCGCGCCCGCGCCGCGTTCGCGACCTCCTCGGCCTCGCTGCGCTTGTCCTCGTCGGCGTCCGGCTTGCCTCGGAGCGCGTCGATCGCATCGTTGAATCGATCGACCGCGTTCGTGTACTCGGCCGAAGCCGCGGGCGCCGAGGCCGCCCGCTGGGCGGCGAGCGTCGAGAGCTCGGTGAGCCGGCGCTCGGCCTGCTCGGCCAGGAGCTTCAGCTTCGCGTTGTCGTCGAAGGTGAGGGCCAGTTGAACGGATTCGATCGCCCGCTTGAGCCCGAACGCCGGATCGCCGGGGAGGCTGTTCGCGGCGGCGGTTCCGGCGAGCGAGAGGATCAGCACGGCCGCGACCCCGACGCCGAGCGCCGGCCGCAGCCACAGGCGCTGGAAGCGCGTCCACGTCGTCTCGCGCGGGGCGTGCAGCGCGACCGCTTCGGCCATCAGGCGTGACCGCAGCGCGCGGCGGAACGCGTCGCGCGGCGTCGGACGCGGCAGCAGCTCGCTCATCTACAGGTGCTCCCGCGAGGGGATCAGCGTGCGCAGTGCGTTCAGCGCGCGGAACTCGATGCCCCGCACGGTGCCGTCGCGGCGCCCGACGAGCCTCGAGATGCTGCGCGTGTCGAGGCCCTCGACGTAGCGGAGGACCAGCACCTCCTGCTGCAGCGGCGTGAGCCGGCTGAGCGCGGCGCGGACCGACGCGGCGTCGGAGCTCGCGAGCAGCCCGGCGTCCGGATGCACGACCCGGTCGCCAAGGGGGTGCGCGAGCGCGTCCTCGAAGCTCACCTGCACTCGACCCGTGCGGCGCCGGCCCCGATCGATGATCGCGTTGCGCGCGATCCGGTAGAGCCAGGCGAGGAACGCTTGGCGCGGCTCGTACCTCGGGATCGCCCGCAGGGCCCGCATGAACACGTCGCTCGTCACGTCCTCCGCTTCCGTCTCGTTCCGCACGCGATAGAACACGTATCGGTAGACCGCATCGATGTGCCGGTCGTAGAGCGCGCCGAAGGCCTCCGCGTCTCCCGCGGCGGCCCGGCGAGCCAGCTCGGCGTCTTCCTCCGAACGCTCGTTCGGGTTAACGGCCTCGGCTGGGCGGGTGTTAGGAAGGTCCCCCACGCTGGCCGAACGTAGCACCGGCGCCCGGTGTGACGCATCGCCCGTGCCGGGCATCCCGACGCCACGGGGCGGGCGGACGAATGAGACCCGTCAGAAACGCCTCGTCGGACCCGGCGTCGAGGACGCGCTAACGGAGCGTCAGCAGGTAACGGACGAGGTCGTCGAGCTCCTCGCGGGTCAGGTCGCGGGCCATCCCCCGGGACATCGTGTCCGGGTACCCGGGCACGACGTACGCGCCGGGATCGAGGATCGACTCGCGGAGGTAATCCTCGGCCGTCCGGCCGGTCGCGCGTGAACCGGCGATCGTCGCGATGTGCGTCAGCGGCGGGCCGACGTCGCCGCCTTGGTCGCCGATCCGATGGCAGGCGGCGCAGCTCTTCTCTCCGTAGACCTGCTTCCCGCGCTCGATCGGATCGCTCGCGCGCGGCGCGCGGCACGCACCGCCGATCGCGACGAGCACGAGGACAGCCACGAAAAGCCGCATCATCGGCTCGTGCAGGCTAGTGGGCGCATCGTCGCGTCGCTGCGTGATGCGACGATCGTGCTCGACGACCGCCCGATCGTGCGCGGCTTCGAGCTCGAGATCGCGCCGGGGATCACCGTGCTTCGTGGACCGAACGGCTCGGGGAAGACGACGGTCCTGCGCGCTCTCGCGGGGCTCCTCCCGCTCGCCCGCGGCGACCGCACCGCGCCTGCGGCGACGCTCTACATCGGCCACCGCCCCCAGCTCCTCCGCGGGCTGTCGGCGCGCGACAACCTCCGGTTCTTCGCGCGCTTCCGCGGCGAGCCGGGAGACGGCGTCGACGCGGCGCTCGGCGGGTGGGGCCTCTCACGCCGCGACGCCTCGCGCGCCGTCGAGGCGCTCTCGGCCGGACAGCGGCGGCGCGCGTCGCTCGCCCGACTCGAGACGGAGACGTGCCCGCTCGTGCTGCTCGACGAGCCGTTCGGGGAGCTCGACGACGACGGACGGGCGCTCCTCTCCGGCGCGCTCGAGCGCTTCGTCCGAGCGGACCGCGCGGCGGTCGTCGCGACCCACGCGCATCCCGAGCTCGACGCTCGCTCGAACGCGGTCGTCCGGCTCGGATGATCCTGCGACGCGTGCTCCTGGTGGCCGGGCGCGAGCTGCGCGCGGAGCGGGCGGAGCCCGACGGCCTCGTCGCCGCGCTGACGTTCATCGCGCTCCTCGTGGTCGTCGAGAGCCTGGTCGTCGGTCCCGCCACCGCGCGCCAGCCCGCGGTCGCCGCCGCGCTCTTCTGGATCGCCATGGCCTTCGCCGCCATCCTCGCGACGAGCCGATCGTTCGATCGCGAGCTGGAGGACGACGCGCTCGATGCGGTGCTCGCGCTGTCCGGTGGCCGCGACGCGCTGTATGCCGGCAAGGCCGCCGCGCTCGCCGCCGGGATCGCCATCGTCGCCGTCGCCGGTGGGCTGCTGTCGCTCGTGCTCTTGGATCTCCGCGTCGCGCTTCCCGCGCACCTCGCGCTCGTGCTGCTCGCCGGCGTGGCGGGCCTGCCGCCGGTGATCGTGCTCGACGTGATCCTCGCCCTGCGCCTGCGGGCTCGCGCGATGCTCGTGCCGATCCTCGCGCTGCCGGTCCTCGTACCGCAGCTCGTCGCCGCATCGAACGGATCCGCCGCCGCCCTCTCCGGGGACGCGGCGGCGGCGCTCGGTTGGTGCGGCATCCTCGTCGCGTTCGCGCTGGTGTATTCGATCCTCGGCCTTACCATCGTGCCCACAGCCATCGAATGACCGCAACGACGTTCAAGCCCGCTTCCGCGGTCCGGTTGCGCCCGTATTTGGGCGCGGCAGCGGCCGTCGCGCTGGTCGTGGCGACCTGGATGGCGCTGTTCTGGTCGCCGAAGGACGCGGTCCAGGGCGACGTCTTCCGCATCTTCTACGTCCACGTGCCCTCCGCGTGGCTCGCCTACCTCGCGTTCATCGTCGTCTTCCTCGCGAGCGTGGGCTGGCTGTGGTCGAAGCGGCCCGCGTTCGACGCGATCGCCGTGTCGTCGGCGGAGATCGGCGTCCTGTTCACCGGGCTGACGCTCGTGCTCGGGTCGATCTGGGCCCGCCCGACGTGGGGGGTGTGGTGGACGTGGGAGCCCCGGCTCGTGACCACGGCGGTCATGTTCGTCATGTACGTCGGTTACCTGCTCATCCGCGGGCTCTCGACCGACTTCGACCGCCGCGCGACGCGAGCCGCGGTGCTGGGGATCGTCTTGGTGGTCGACGTCCCGATCGTCCACCTGTCGGTGACATGGATGAACGCGCTCCATCAGCTGCCGAGCGTGCTGCGGCCCGACCTCTCGCCGACGATCGACCCGCCGATGCTCGCGACGCTCCTCGTGAGCGTCGGCGCGTTCACTGTGCTGTACGCCTATCTCATGGCGACCCGCGTCGCCCTCGAGCTGCGGCGCCAGCGGCGGATCCTCGAGGCGCGGCGGTGAGCATCGAGGACCTTCCGTTCATCGTCGCCGCGTACGGCATCTGCTTCGGCGTCCTCGGCCTGTACGCCCTCTCGCTCGCGCGCCGCGGGAACGACGGTGACCGGAGCGACTAGCCGGATCGGTGGACGGCGTCTCCTCATCGTCGCCGCCCTCGCGACCGCCGTGCTCATCGGCTACTTCGCGACCCAGAGCCTGTCGAGCTCGGCCGTGTACTACCTCACGCCGACCGAGGCACACGCCCGCGGCCTCGCCGTCGGCCAGACCGCGCGGCTGGGCGGTCAGGTCCTCGCGGGCTCACTGACCTACGACCCGGCGACGCTCGCGCTGCGGTTCCGGATCGGTGACGGCGTCACCGCGGTCACCGTGATCGGGAACGGGGCGCCGCCGGGGCTGCTCCGCGAGGGTGCGGGCGCCGTCGTCGAGGGCGCGTTCGCGGCGGACGGCACGTTCCGCGCGACGCAGGTCATCGCGAAGCACGACGAGATCTACAGCGCGCCGACGGGATCCGCCGTGCCCTCGCACCGCGCGCCGTGATGGGAGCCTTCAGCGGACGGCGCCGGAGGCGCCGGTGATGATGAGCCTTCAGCGGACGGCGCCGGAGGCGCCGGTGATAGGGGCGGCAGCGTGATCTGGGGCGACGCGGGCGCGGCGGCGCTCCGGGCCGCGCTGCCGCTCGCGCTCTGGGGGCTCGCGGCCTCGGCTCACGCGGGCGCGCGCCGCGACGCCCGCTCCCTCGCCAGCGCGCGCTACGTGGCGATCGGCGCCTTCGCCCTCGTCGCGATCGCGGCGCTCGCGATGGTCGGCGCGCTCGTGACGCACGACTTCAGCCTGCGGTACGTCGCGGACAACAACGCCCGCGAGACGCCCCTCTTCTACACGGCGATCTCGCTGTGGGCGGCGCTCGAGGGCTCGATCCTCCTGTGGGCCGCGATCCTCGCCGGGGCGGTCGTGTACGTCGCCTGGCGCGGCACCCGATCGATCCCACGGCTCGCGACGGTCGCGCTCGCGGTGCTGTTCGCGATGCTCGCGTTCTTCCTCGTGCTCATGACGACCGATGCGGCCGATCCATTCGTGCGGCTCGCCGACGTGCCGGCGAACGGCCGGGGTCCGAACCCGCTGCTCCAGAACCATCCGCTGATGGCGCTGCACCCGCCGCTGCTCTACCTCGGCTACGTGCTGACCAGCATCCCGTTCGCCTACGCGATCGCGGCGCTCGTGCTGGGCGAGACCGGCGATCGGTGGCTCACCGAGACGCGCAAGGCGGCGCTCGCCTCGTGGGCCCTGCTTGGCGTGGGGATCGTCGCGGGCGCCTGGTGGAGCTACGCCGTGCTCGGCTGGGGCGGCTACTGGGCCTGGGACCCGGTCGAGAACGCGGCGATCATGCCGTGGCTCACGGCGACCGCCTACCTGCATTCGGTCATGGTCGAGGAGAAGCGGCGCCTGCTCCGGGTCTGGAACATCGCGCTCGTGATCGCGACGTTCGCCCTGACGATCCTGGGCACGTTCCTCACGCGCAGCGGCGTCGTGAACTCCGTGCACTCGTTCACCCAATCGGCGATCGGGCCGCTCCTGCTCGGCTACTTCGTCACGATCCTGGTGCTGGGCATCGGCCTGCTCCTCTATCGGATGCGGGATCTCGCCGATCGCGGATCGATCGGCGCACCCCTGTCGCGCGAGGCGGTGTTCCTCTTCCAGAACGTGCTCTTCGTCGCGGCGACCTTCACCGTCCTCCTCGGCACGCTGTACCCGCTCGTCGCCGAGGCGATCAGCGGCGCGCAGCTGTCGATCGGCGCGCCGTACTTCGATCGCCTCGTCGTGCCGATCGGGCTCGCGCTCCTCTTCCTCATGGGCGTCGGGCCCCAGCTTCCCTGGCACGGCGCGTCGCGTGCGACGCTCGAGCGGCAGTTCACCGCGCCGCTCGCCGGCGCGGCCGTTGGAGCGGCGGTCGCCGCCCTGACCGGACCGGCCGGGGTCGCGCCGGTGCTCACGTACGCGCTCGCCGCGTTCGTGACCGTCACCGTCGGCCAGGAGTTCGTGCGCGGCGTGCGCGCGAGGGGAGTGCTCCACGGGGAGCGCGCGCTCGCCGCGTTCGTGGCCCTGTTCCAGCGGAACGGACGGCGGTACGGCGGCTACGTCGTCCACCTCGGGATCGTGATGGCCGTCGTCGCGATCGCGACGAGCCAGTCGCGCACGATCGAGGTCGAACGAACGCTCGCGCCCGGCGACGCCATGGACGTCGCCGGCTACCACGTCGCCTTCGCCGGCCTTCGTGAGGTCCCCGAGGCGCAGCGCGCGTCGACGGTGGCCGAGCTGACCGTGACCGGGAACGGCGCGAGCGAGCAGCTGCGTCCGGCGCTCGTGCGCTACCCGAACAGCCAGCAGGCCATCGGGGCGCCGGCGATCGCCGCGGGCTCGCGCGACGATGTCTACACGATCCTCGCCGCGTACGACGCGCGAGGCGGGGCGTGGGCGACGGTCCGCGTGCGGGTGATCCCGCTCGTGTCGTGGCTCTGGGCCGGCGGCGCGGTCGTCGGCCTCGGGGCGATCGTGGCGGCCCTGCCCCCGCCGCGCCGGCGTCCGGTGCGCGTCGCGGTCGCGATCGCCGACGCGGTGGGCGCCGAATGAGCCGCATCGCCCGCGGCATCGCCGTCGGCTTGCTCGCCGCGCTCGTGGTCGTGCTGGTGCTCGCGTTCCGGCGCGATCCCCACGACATCCGGACCGGCACCGTCGGGAGGCCGGCGCCGGCGTTCGAGCTGCCGGCGCTCGCCGGTGACGAGCGCGTCTCGCTCGAGTCGTATCGCGGCAAGATCGTGATCGTGAACTTCTGGGCGTCGTGGTGCGTCCCGTGCAAACAGGAGAACCCCGTCCTCGTGGACACGTGGGAGCGCTACCGGGGGACCGACGTCGTGCTCGTCGGCATCGTGTACCAGGATTCGCCCGATGCGGCGCGCGACTACACGAAGCGTCTCGGGAACCAATGGCCATCGGCCATCGACGACGGCGGCCGCGTCGCGCTGAGCTACGGCGTGTTCGGGATCCCCGAGACCTTCTTCATCGGCACCGACGGCGTCATCGCCGGGCGGCACATCGGTCCGATCGATGCCGACACGCTCGCGACCGGGATCGAGACGCTTCGCCGGAGCGCGCGACGATGACCCGGACCCGGATCGTCCTGCTCGCCGCCGCGGTGGCGGTGCTCGTCGCCCTCGCCTGGAGCGCGCGGCCCCAGCCGGCCAGCGCGGCGGAGCGCGTGGACCGCATCGCCGCTGAGCTGCGCTGTCCGGTCTGCCAGGGCCTCTCGGCCCGCGACTCGCCGTCGGAGACCGCGCGGGAGATGCGGGACCTGGTGGCGGCACGCGTTGCCGAAGGCCGCACGGACGACGAGATCCGCGCCGAGTTCCGCCGCAGCTACGGCGAGTGGGTGCTCCTCTCGCCACCGGTGCTCGGGCCGAGCGGGCTCGTCTGGCTCACGCCGCTCGTCGTGGTCGCGATCGGCGCCGCGGTCGCGCTCGGCCGCGCCCGCGCGCCGGCGGCCGGCGGACCGGCGCCGCGCGGGGAGGAGCTCGAGACACTGCGCCGGCGGGTCCTCGAAGAGGAGCTGCGCGAGGGGTGACCGCCGCCGCCATCTTCGGCATCGCGATCGCCGCGGGCGCGCTGGCGGCGCTCTGGCCGTATCTCTTCGCGGCGCCGTCGCGGTGGCCCGCCGAGCCGCCCGGTCCGCGGGACGATGTCGCGCGCGCGGTGTCGTCGCTTCGCGACCTGCGTTTCGCGGAGGCCGCCGGCACCATCGATCCGCACGACGCGGCGCGGCTCCGCGTGCTCCTGGAACGGAGCGCGTTCGCACCGGAGGAGCACGCGCCGCGCGCCGGCGCACCGCTGCGCACGATCGCGCTCGCGGCGCTGGTCGCCGGCACCGTGGTCATCGTCGCGGTCCAGCAGCTGCCGCAGCTGGCCGGCGACCGCGCGCCGGGCGCGCCGATCACCGGCACGACGGGCCGGGGCGGCCCGGACCTCGCGGAGCTGGAAGGGCGCGCGAAGGCGTCACCGCGTGATGTGCCGACGCTCCTCGCCCTCGCCGAGGCGTACCGCCAGGACGGGCGCATGCGCGAGGCGAGCGCGACCTATCAAGCGGTGCTCGCCGTCGACCGCGACAGCGTGCCCGCGCTGAACGGCCTGGCATTCATCCTCATCGGATCGCGCGAGACCGAGGGGGCGATGGCCGCGATCGACCGCGCGCTCGCGCTGCAGCCGAAGGACCCGGAGGCCCTCTTCCTCAAGGGTCTCCTGCTCTACCAGAAGGGGGACTTCGCGGGCACGGTCGACGTGTGGACGGTGTATCTGGACGTCGGCGAATTCCACTGGGCCGCGCCGACCGTGCGTCCGCTCTACGAGGACGCGAAAGGCCGGATCGGGCGCTAGGCAAGGCCCGACCGAAGACGATCGCGTAAGCGTTCGCCCGCGCCCAGCCGGCTGGCGGTTCCCGACATTCTGTGGCACAATATGGTGCAGGACTGTCACAATATCTGTGGCTGGAGGAAGAGGATGCCGGGGCGTCAGGTCCGGCTCGAAGAGGCGGTGGTCGCGGCGATCCGGCGGAATCGTGCGACGCTCGGCTTTCCAGCCGACACCCCGGATGGCGCCATGCTGTCCGAGCTGGCACGCGAGGGAATGCGGAGCCGGCTCGAGGCTCGGCGCAGACGGGAGCGTTCCGCTCTTTACGCGGGCTGGGCTGAGGAGCGCGACCTGATCGACGACGCCGGCGAGGCGGTGCGCTCGGCGACCCGGAATGGCATCGCGTAGCGTCGCGTGGCGATCCGACGCGGCACGCTCTACCGCATCCCCGTGCTCCCGAAGACCCGCGGCCTGATCGTCCTCACGAACGACGAGTGGAACGAAGCACCGACCTTGGAGCTCAGCGGCCTGCTCGTCTTCGGCGAACCGGGCGCCGGACGCACGCCGCTGCCCGATCTGACGCTGTACGCGGGGCCGCTGCTACGTGTCCCGAAGGCCGAGCTCACTGAAGCGGTGATCGAGCTCACCTCTGAGCAGCTCGCGCCCGCCGAGGCCGCCGTCGCTGAGATCTTCGGGCTGAACGAGCTGCTCAGCGAGGCGCCGCGCGCTCCGGCCGCGCAGCCGGGCGCGATCAACTACCCGCGCTGGTCCAACATCTACTACGCCGGCGGGCGCGTGGGGACGCCTCCAGAACGCAAGCGCTACCTCGTTGTCTCACACGACCCCTACAACCGCGCAATGGGTGGTGCGGTCTGCATCCGGACGACAACGAGCCGGCGTCGCGGCGGGCCCACGATCCCGACCCCCCGGGACGGCGTGACCAAGGCTGTTTGCGTACTGCCGACCTTCTTCGCCTCGCGCAGCGTCGGCATCCGCGAGTCGCGGCCTGCGCCGATGCAGCTCTTCCTGCCCGACATGAGCACGGTCGCGGCCGGTCTGCGTGAGGCGCTGGTGCTCCCTTAGGCGCACGATCACCCGAGCACCCGGCGGCGACCTTGGAATTCGCGAAAGCTAGGAACGACGACGCGGCTCGACGTTGCGTCCGGACGGGCGTACCGCCGCACCGCCGTTTCCCCGCGCGATGCCCACCGGGATCGCCGTCCACCGTGGTTCGGGTGGCCGCCGATGGTGGGATCGCTCCATCAGGGCGGATCAGCGGGCGCGAGGGCCGCCGGCGTCGTGGACGCAGCGCCGTGCACGCATCGCCCGTCTGAGATGCAAGCCGGGTGCCGGGCCGCGCGGAGGCGGCGCCGGGCCGTTCTTAGGAGGCGCGGACGAGCAGCGAGCGGATCGTGTCGATGAGCTCGACCGGCCCGAACGGCTTCGTCATGTGCCGCGCGGCCCCGGCGGCGACACCCATCGCGCGGTCGCTGTCGCTGCCGTGGGCCGTCAGCATCACCACGGGGATGTTGCGGGTCTCGCTCTCGGCCTTCAGCGCACGGCACACGTCGAACCCGTTGGGCCCGGCGCCCATGTCGACGTCGAGGAGCACGAGGTCGGGACGCTCCGCGCGGGCGACGGCGAGGGCGGTCTTCCCGTCCGGGGCCTCGAGGATCGTCCAGCCCTGGGTGGAAAGCGTGATGCGGACCATCTGGCGGATCGGGACGAGGTCGTCGGCGATGAGGAGCTTGGCCACGTCAGGAACGATGCACGACCGCGTGGGAAACGCGTCCCCCCGGTCGAGGTAGGTCCTCCGGCTCGTCCGAGTGGGTGAGACCGCGATCGCGCGTCCACGCCTCCAGCGTCACGATGCCGAGCCGGGCGCCCTCCGCGACCGCCTCGAGCCGTGAGTGCGCCCCGAGCTTCCGCAGGATCGCCTGGACGTGCGCTCGGAGCGTCGCGGTCGAGATCCCGAGCTCCTTCGACGCCTGCGCCGTCCCGGTGCCGGATGCGAGGAGCCGCAGGACCTCTCGCTCGCGTGTGGTGAGCGGCTCGACCGGACGGGGCCGGGCGTCGCGCTCGAGCAGCAGCCGTTGCAGCTCGCTCGGCGCGAAGAGGATCTCCCCCGACGCGGCGGCGCGCACGGCGCCGACGACCTCGGAGAGCGCCCGGTCCTTCGTGAGATGGCCGACCGCGCCGGATCGCGCGACATCGGACAGCGTGGCCGCGGCGGCGTCACCGGTCAGGATGAGGACCGCGGTGTCCGGGAGCGTCGCGCGTACCGTGCGCGCGATGTCGGAGCCGGTGCCGTCCTGCAGGTGATAGTCGGCCAGCACGACGTCCGGGCGGAGCTCTGCCAACCGCCGGACCGCGGTCGAGACGTCGTGCACCATGTCGATGACGTCGATCCCGTCGGCCGCCCGGAGCGCGACCCGGAGCAGCTCGGCGAAGAGCCGCTCGTCATCGACGATGAGCACGCGGATCGGTCCGTTCGTGGCCCTCGTCATCCCGCCACCTCCACGCGCTCCTCGGCTCGGATGGACGCGGCGAGTGCCGCCACGGCGGCGGCGTCGAGCTCGCCCCGCTGTACGGAGCGCTGCAACGTCGCGACGGCCTCCGCGGGCGACACGGCCGGGCGATCGGGTCGCGCGATGCGAAGCGCCTCGTATCGGTCGGCGACGGTGACGATCCGCACCTCGAGCGGGATGTCCTGGGCCGTCAGACCGTCGGGATAGCCGCTGCCGTCGAGGTGCTCGTGATGGGAGCGGATGATCGGCAGAAGGCGGGCGAGCGGACGGAACGGCGCGAGCAGCTCCCCGCCGAGGATCGGGTGCCGTTCGATCGCCGCGCGGCCCTCCGTGGTGATCTCGCTCGAGTCCCGGACGAGACCGAGCGGCAGACGTGCGTGCCCGATGTCGCGGAGGAGCGCGCCGAGCCGGATCGTCTGCCGGGCCGCCGAGTCGAGGTCGAGCGCACGCGCGATCGCGACGGCGCGATCCGCGACCCGCTCGCTGTGCCCGGCCGTCGCGCGGTCGTGGGACTCGAACGCGGTGGCCAGGGCGACGAGCGCCTCCGCCGCGGCGTCCACGTCCCGGGCGAGCTCGCGCTCGCGCACGGCGAGATCGGCGATCCGTGCCAGCTCGTCGGTCAGTGGGACGGCCTCATCGTCCGCCGGCGCGCCCTCCGGGGCGATGCGCAGGACCGTCGGCCCATCGGGGTCCGAGACGTTCGTGCCCGCCGTACGAGCGTCCACGACGAGCAGGTCGACGTCGCGCGGCCGCGCGTCGCCGCGGACGACGTCGAAGCGGGCAGCGAGGATGCGCTCCGCCCGCTCGCGACGTGTGGGGTCGGCGAGCGCGACCGCCGCGACCGGGCGCGGCCGGCCTTCGGTCCCCACGGCCTTCGCGAGCCGCGGCTCGCGCGAGCGGCGGGCCTGGGCGAGGACCGCGTCGACGCGGGCGAGCAGCTCGGCCGGATGGAACGGCTTCGTGAGGTAGTCGGATGCCCCGCAGGAGAGGCCGCGGACCTTGTCGAACACGTCGCCGCGCGCGGACAGGAAGATCACGGGGATGTCGGCGGTCGCGCCGTCGCTCTTCACCTGAAGGCAGACGTCGTAGCCATCGGTGTCGGGGAGCCCGACGTCGAGGAGCACCAGATCCGGATGGGTCGTGCGGATGAGCGAGAGCCCTTCTCCGCCGGTGCGCCCGATCGCGACGCTCATGCCGTTCGCCTGGAGCCGCCGCTGGAGGACGTCGGCCGATGCCGGATCGTCCTCGACGACGACGACGCTCGTCTCGCCGCGTGGTTCGCTCATTTCGTTGCCTCCCCCAGCAGGTGACGCATCGCGACGACGAACTTCGACGGCCGGTCCGCGGGCGCGCGCTGGCGGAGGTAGCCATGGAGCTCTTCGGCCCACGGCGGCAGCTCGTCGATCCACTTGATCTCGATGACGACGTCGGTCTCGCGCGCGAGGATCGGCCCGATGCGGCAGGGCACGGCGTCGTCGGCGTTGCTCGCCCACGCGACGGCGAGATAGATGAGGTTGTGGTCGGCGGTGATGCGGATGCGGTCCTCGGCCGCGGCGTAGGCGAGCCGGTTGTATTGCGTCGCGACCACGGGCCGGGCCCCCCGGTGCACGAGCTCGAGCGCCCGCTCGCCGAGCCCCTCGTGGAGCAGCGGATGGACGGTCTCGCCCCGGAGGAACGCCGGCACCGCCGCTCCGGCGATCACGAAACGCTCCTTCCGCGAGGTGTCGTCCACGTTCTCCTTGAGCTCCAGCCAGAGGCGCTCGCTCGTGAAGGCCGCCGTCGGCCTGGTGCGGTGGTACTCGCGGAACCGCAGTCGCAGCGCGGAGCCGCGCTCGGCCCCGCGGTAGATCTGCCAGTCGTAGGTGTCGCAGTAGACGGTGGTCGACCACTGGTACGGACGATCGTCACGCGCGAGCGGGAGGTGCGATCCGGCGGTGCGCATGACGAGCCGGGCGAGCTCCTCGCTCGCGATGAAGCGCTCTTCGCGCCGCGGACGCGCCTCGGTGCGGTCGACCGTCTCCTTCATTCCGCGTTCGCCTCCGCCGCGACGGCGAGCGCCCCGCGCCGGGTGAGGGCGAGCCGCACGCCGGCCTCGATGTCGGCGCTCGCGTCGCGCAGAACGACATGGAGCTGGTCGGTCGGGACGGCCCGGCCCTCGCCCTCGAGCATCTGGGCGGCGTTGCGCCGCAGCTCCGGATCCGCGGAGCTCAGGTTCTCCGCGATCCGCCGGCCGAGCGCCCGCCGGACGAAGGCGGTGTTCACGACGAAGCCGGCCGAGCAGACCGTGCCGAACAGGAGGACGCGCCTGGGGTCGGCACCGATCACGCCTGCGATGAGCACGCCGGCGGCGGCGATGTTCCCGATCGCGTTGACGCCGCCGGAGAAGAACGCGCGCGCGCGGGGCCGCAGCTCCGCGGCGATCTGGCTGTACACGACCTGCGTCGCAGGCAGATGGAGCGCCGGTACCACGATCCGCTCCCCCGCCTGCAGCAGCACGGCGGCGACGAGCGTGAGGGCGATCCATCCGGCCCCGAAGGTCAGGACGTACCAGAGCGGGAAGGCGAACAGGACCACCGAGACGCCGAGCCGCCGGATCAGACCGCCCGTGAGGAAGGTCTGCACGAACAGCGCGATGAGCGAGCCGCTCGTGTACACGGACGCGTAGAGGAGCGCGTAGGCGTCCTCGGCGCCCAGGAGGCTCGGTGCGGTCGTCGCCGAGTCGAGCCCGGCGCTGTACAGGTAGTTGGCGATCTGCATGAGGAAGTACCAGAGGAAGATCCCGATGCCGAACGGTCGCAGCAGGCGATCGGACGCGACCGCGCGATAGCCGTCGACCGAGCCGCGGACGCGCGCGCCCAGTCCGCTCGGCCGCTCGCGCTCGCCCGCGAGCCGCCCCTCGCCCTCGGGCAGCCGGTGGCGCCAGAGGAGCACGATCACGAGGCACACCCCGAAGCCCGCGGCCTGGGCGCCCATGAAGCTCTCCGAGTGGACGAGCGGCTGCAATGCGCCGGCGAGGGCGCCGCCACCGATCTTCCCCACGAGGAGCGCCCCCGCGAACAGCGGGAAGATGCGCTTGCTCTGCTCGCTGTCGAACAGGTTGCCCGCGTAGACCCAGAAGATCAGGTAGATCGTCTCCTTCACGACGTGCGCGAAGACGTACGCCCACCAGTAGTCGGCGTTGCCGAACGACATCGCGGCCTGCGTCGCGACGGACAGTGCCGCGACGATCGCGATGTACCAGATGAAGAGGTCGCGGCGCCGGATGCGATCGACGAGCCCGAAGATGACGGTCGATGCCGCGAGCATGACGATGGGCGTGACGATGTACATCACCGGGAGGTACGTCACCCCGACGCGCTTCACGAAGACCGCGTTCGTGCCGACCTTGCCCACCCAATCGGCCAGGACCATGACCGTCAGCAGGCCGTAGAGGAGGAGCACGGTGCCGCGCTCCTCTCGCCGCACCGGGAGCAGGCCGCGCAGGAAGGCGTTCACGGCGGCGGCGCCTCCGCGGCGGGCCGCGAGGCCGCGGGGAACGTGAGCTCGATCACCGTGCCCGGGCCGCCGGGGTTCGCGACGCGGATCGTGCCCCCGTGCAGCTCGACCGCGAGCCGGCAGAAGGCGAGACCGAGGCCGGTGCCGCCGCGGCTGCGGCCCTGATCGCTCTGGTAGAAGCGGTCGAAGACGTGCTCCGCGTCCGCCTCGGCGATCCCCGAGCCGGTGTCGGTGACCCGAACGATGACCGTGTCGGGGGCGGCCGGGTCGGCCACCGCGTCGAGACGCACCGAGCCGCCGCTCGGCGTGTGCTTGATCGAGTTCGAGAGGAGGTTCGTGAACACGCGGACGACGAGCCCGGCGTCGACGAATACCCGGAGCCCCTCGGGAGCGCCATCGATGAGCTCGATGCGTTTCGCGTGCGCCTCCGGCGCGAGCTGCGAGAAGCTGCGCCGGACGATGTCGCCGAGCCGGTGGACCTGCGGCACCGCCTCGAGCCGGCCCTCCTCGATCTTGTAGACGTCGAGGAGCGCGTTGACCATGCGGAGGACCTCGGCGATGTTCGCCTCGGACAGGCCGAGCAGCTGGCTGAACTCCGGACGATCCGGCGTGAGCTCGCCCATCCGGGCGAGCTGCAGGAACGCCACGACGCTGTTCGCGAGGTTGCGGATGTCGTGGCCAAGCATCCCGATGAGCTCCTGGCGCGAGCGCTCGAGCCGGCGGAGATCCTCGTTCTTGGCGCGGAGGTCGTCCTGCAGGCGTTTCGTGAAGATCGCGGTGCGCACGCGCGCGAAGAGCTCGACCGGCTCGACCGGCTTGTGGATGTACATCGAGCCGCCGACCTCGAACCCGCGCGCGACGTCCTCGGGTCGGTCCCGCGCGGTCACGAAGACGACCGGGATATTCACCGTTTTCGGATCGCTCTTGAGCAGCCGGGTGGCCTGCCAGCCATCGAGCCCCGGCATCATGACGTCCATCAGGATCAGGTCGGGCCGCTCGCGTGCGGCGATGCCGAGCGCGTCGTGCCCGTTCGTCGCGCTCAGCGTCTCGTAGCCGTTGCCCTGGAGCCGGCGGACCAGGAGCTCGACGTTGGCGGGCTCGTCGTCGACGACGAGAACGCGACCGAGCCGCTCGTCCGCCGCGACACCGGACTGTGGCGCCGCGGCTGCGGGCTTCGGCCGGCGCTCGCCCGCGTCCTCGCTGAAGAAGCGCTCGAGGATGCCGCGCAGCTCGGCCGGCGCGTAGGGCTTGGTGATGAACGCGTCGCAGCCGGCGTCGCGCGCCCGGTCGCGGTCGGCCTGCATCGCGAGGCCCGACACGGCGATGATCGGCACGTTCTCCGCCCACGCCTCGCCGCGGATGGCGCGGGTGACCGACCATCCATCGAGCTCCGGCAGCATGAGGTCGACGAGGACGCCGTCCGGACGTTCCTGACGCGCGAGCTCGAGGCCCGCGACCCCGTCCAGCGCGACGAGGGCCTCGTGGCCGGCGGCGCGAACGATGCGCTGGGCGACGTCGAGGTTGTTCGCCTCGTCCTCGACGATCAGGATCCGCGCCACTAGTCGCCCGCCGCGAAGACGGCCGCACGCACGTGGACCGGAAGCGTGAAGCTGAAGACGCTCCCGCCTCCGGGCGCGCTCTGGACCCAGATCCGGCCACCGTGGAGCGCCACGAGCCGCTTGCTGATCGCCAGCCCGAGCCCGGTGCCTCCGTAGCGCCGGGTGGTCGATGAGTCGGCCTGGCGGAACTCGTCGAAGATGTACGCCTGCGCCTCGGCGCTGATGCCGATCCCGGTGTCAGAGACGGAGACCGTGACCCAGCCCTCGCCGTTCGTCGCGCTGATCGTCACGCGGCCCGTCTCGGTGAACTTGACGGCGTTCGACAGCAGGTTCACGAGCACCTGGCGGATCCGGGCGCGGTCCGCCAGGACCGGCGCGACGGCCGGCCCGACGTCCGACGCGACCTCGAGGCTCTTCGCGTCGGCCTGCGGCCGGACGAGCCCGAGCACTTCCTCGGCGAGCGAACGGACATCGACCTCCTCGACGGAGATCTCCATCCTTCCCGCCTCGATCTTTGACAGGTCGAGCAGCCCGTTGATCAGGCCGAGCAGGTTGTCGGCGGCGGTCGTGACGCGCTGGAGGTCGGCCTCCTGCTGCTGATTCAGCTCGCCGTCGAGGCCGTCGAGCATGAGCTTCGAATAGCCGATGATCGCGTTCATCGGCGTCCGGAGCTCGTGCGACACGTTCGCCAGGAACTCGCTCTTGAGCCGGTTGGCGCGCTCGAGCTGGAAGTTGTTGTCCCGCAGCTCCGTCACGAGGTCCGCGTTCTCCTTGGCCACGGACACGAGCCGCGCGACCGTGCGGAGCGTGCGCGCCTCCGACTCGCTCATCTCGACGTTGCCGGCGAAGTACAGCGAGAGCAGCCCGGTGATCCGCCCGCGCGTAGAGAGCGGCACGTGCGCGGCGCTCCGGAGGAGCCCGGCCGCCACCGCGGCGCGCTGCACGACGTCCGGGTCGACGCGCTTTGCGGCGAGCACGCCCTCGGCGATCGCCCTCGCGACGTCGGGGTCGATCTCGGCCGCGCTCGCGGTGACGAGGGCGCCGCCGGCGGACGCCTCCTCCCGGATGACGATCGCGGCGGCGTCCGCGTGGACCAGGGCCCGCAGTCGGATGAGGGATTCGGCGAAGATCCGCGCGCGGTCCGTGACGCCGACGACCGCGTCGGACACGGCGTTCACCGCGCGGACCTCGTCGAGGTATTCCTGCTGGGCGCGTTCTCGATCCTGGAGCGATCGGGCCATCGTCTCGAACGCCCGCTCGAGCGTCCCCACCTCGTAGGGCGACCGCTGCTCTACTCGCACGCCGAGGTCGCCGGCCTCGATGCGCTGGGCGGCCGAGGCGAGGTGCTCGAGCGGGCCCGTGATCGAGCGCGCGGAGCGATACGACAGCACGATCACGGCGGGGACGGTCAGGGCCATGAGGCCGCCGAGGACGAGGATGAGCGTCCGCTGCGCGACGTCGACCGGCTCCGTCGAGACGAGGACGCCGAGGAGGAGCGGATCGGGGGTATGGGTGCGCTCCAGGCTGAAGACGCCGAAGAAGCTCTTGCCCCCCAGGTTCACCACGCGCTCGACGCTGTCCTCAGGCGCCTGGTCGACATCCTGCGCCGATGGGAACGTCCGCACGTCGGCATCGCCGAGCTGCAGCGTCGTGGCCTTGAGCTGGCCCCGCCACACGAGCACGAGCTGGGCCTCGGAGTTCGTCTGGATCAACCGCAGGAATCGCTCATCGAGGACCGTGGCGACCTCGACGTAGCCCACCAGCGCGGCTGACTCCTCGTCGCGGATGATCGAGAGCGCGCGGACGGTCACGCCCTTCGGCTCGTCGTAGAGCACGAACGCCTGCTCCGGGTTGGCCGCGGCCCGGTCGATGAGCTGCTGCTGCACGCGCTGATCCGGCTCTTCGTCCTGCGCGCTGACGAGGATCCGGCCGCTCGCGTCGGCGACGTTCAGCGCTTCGACGCCGATGCTGGCCTTCGCGAACAGCAGGAACCCCTGGAGGTCCGATGCCCGCGCGGTCCCGTGGGCGTAGTCGCTCACCAGGCGCTTCGTGGTCGGCAGCCCGGCGACGAGCCGCGCTCCGCGGATGGCCGCGACGACGCGCTCGTCGATGTCCGACTCCGCGGCGCTCGCGACGACGCCCGCCTCATCCTGGAAGCGCGATTGGAGGAGGTTGTTCGAAACGTACTGCGCGGCGAGGACGAGCAGCAGCACCGCGACGACGCTCACCCCGACCGTCCGGATCACGAGGATCCGGAGGAGGCTCGGCGCGAGGAGGCGCGCCCGGATGCTGTTCACCGGCCGCTACTGGCTCGCGACGATCTTCTGGCCGTCGGGACTCTTGATGAACTCGACGAGCGCTGCGATCGCGGGCTTCACCTTCGCCGGATCGGACGCCGTGGTGAAGTACAGGGGCCGCCGGATCTTCCACGCGCCGCCGTTCAGCTCGGCGACCGTCGCCGGCGTCCCGTCGATGCTCACGAACCTGATCGTCGGATCGCTTGCGTTCTTGCCCGAGAGCGTCAGCGTCCCGATCGCGGCCTTGAACGATCCGATCGCCTTGATCGTGTCCTCGGATTCGAAGATCTCGACCTTGTCGGGCGTGTACGTGGGTTTGTCGCTGCCGAAGACGAACGACTCGATCGTGGTGCGGGTCGAGCTCGTCGCCTCGCGGACGAAGACCTTGATCGGGCCGGGGTCGCCGCCGACCTGGCTCCAGTCCTTGATCTCGCCGGTGAAGATCTTGCGGATCTGGTCCTTCGTGAGGTTCTTCACCGGATTCGCGGCGTTGACCGCGATCCCGCTGCCGGTGAAGCCGATGGGCGTGAGCGCGATCTTCGGTTCAGCGGCCTTCGGGTCGCGGCCGATGTAGCCGAAGTCGACGTCGCCCTGGTTGACGTTCACGATGCTCGTCTCGGTGTCGATCTCGACGAGCGTGAAGTTGACGCCGGGGTGCAGCTCGGCGAAGCGCTTCGTCAGCGCCTTCGCCGCTTCCGACGCCGCGGCCGCGCCCTTTCCGGTGTAGTCGCCCGCGAGCGGGTCCTTCGTCTTCGCCGGCGTGCCCAGAGCGCCGCCGCAGGCGCCGAGCGCCACGGTCGCCGCCATGAGCACGCTGAGCGGCCGCCATCTCATCCCCATGGGATCGCCTCCATCGAATTGCTGGCTTGGAGGTCGGATGGTCAGCCGCGTGGTGTAGTCCGGCATCCCTCAACGGGGGGAGCACGATGGTCCTGACCGGACGGTTTGCGGACGTTCGAGGGGGTAGTACTGGGCGGATC
>WNGF01005305.1_pt1 | contig 22538 bp, 18 predicted proteins | sample 5400641 | NCBI WGS metagenome assembly WNGF01 (sample SAMN13153371, study PRJNA577476) | soil metagenome | isolation source: 80 cm soil or saprolite under grassland replicate 2 | place: USA:California | collected 2016-06-15 | reverse complement strand
ACATTGTCATTTCTCAGGAGGCGGCCACCTACCGGCCCGAGATGGAATGGATCGCTGCGCGATTAAATCAAACATCAAACATCAAACATCAAACATCTTCGTGGCGCGTGGTCGCAGCCGAAAATTACGAGCCGCAAGACGGACGTGTAGTCTATCGGTTCTTCGAATTGTTCGATTTGCCCAACATTCCCGAAATTGACAAGACGCTGCGCGCCAATGCTGAGGCACGCATCTCGATTACGCCGCCAATCAAGCCGTATCTCGAAGAAAAAATGTGGTTCGCACTTTTTTGGATGCAACCCCTGCGCGAATTTTGGCGCCGCGAATTGGGCGAAAAGTATTTTCTCAAGTTACAGCAGGTCATCCCCTACTCCTGGCTCCTTGATCCGGCACCATTGCCGCAACACGCGGTTATTCCACGCTTGGAGATTAACGATTGGCGGGAGGCCGGCAGGTTCAGCCAGAAAGATCGAGAACTTCTTTTGAAGGTAAGCGGATTTTCCCCGCTTGGCTGGGGCAGCCGGGGCATCGCGCTCGGCGCCGATTTGCCGCACGCCGAGTGGGAGCGTAGGATCGACAATGCCCTCGCGACATTCGAATCGTCGCCCACGATTTTGCAGCGCTTTCATAAGGGTCGTCTTTTCGAACATTGCTATTGGGATGCTGAAACGGGCGAATTGAAAACGCTGAAAGGGCGCGTGCGGCTTTGTCCTTACTTTTTCGTAGAGAGCGATCGCGTGAAATTGCGAGGTGCTCTCGCCACCATCGTGCCGGCCGATAAGAAATTTCTGCACGGAATGCGCGATGCGATTCTTGTGCCGTCGCGGGTCGAACCTCAGATGCAAGCAGGCAATTACACGTGATGAATCTTCAAACCGAGACAAGTCAATTCGAGCCACCGAAGACTGAGACGGCGTGGAGTCGTATCAAAAAAGCGCTTGGCCCAATCGCGGTGGTCGGCGTCGTGATCGCTAAATTTTTTGCGAAACTAAAATTTGTCCTACTCCCGCTTCTAAAGTTCCTGCCGATCCTCCTGAAGTCTGGCGGCACCATGCTGCTCATGGTCTGGGTGTACACCCAACTCTGGGGCTGGCAATTCGCGCTCGGATTTGTCCTGCTCTTGTTCGTGCACGAAACAGGGCATTTGCTGGTCGCCAAAAAATTCGGGCTCAAGGTCGGCGCGCCGGTTTTTATTCCGTTTATGGGCGCTTTCATCGCGCTCAAAGACGCGCCGCGGAACGCATGGATAGAGGCATGTGTGGGTATCGGCGGCCCGATGCTGGGCACCGTTGGCGCCCTGCTGTGCAATGCGCTGGGCGAAGTCTTCAACGCGCCGCTTTTTATCGCCCTGGCGTGGTTTGGGTATTTTCTGAATCTCTTCAATCTGACGCCAGTCGGGATGCTCGATGGCGGGCGGATCGTGACTGCATTGTCGCGCTGGCTTTGGCTACCAGGATTCGCGTTGCTCCTTTGGTTCGGGTGGAAGTATCCGAACTTTATCGTCTGGCTGATCGTGCTTCTCTCGCTGCCCCGGATTTATTCTTTGTTCCGCAAACGAACCGAAGAAGAGCAACGTTATTTCGAAGTCACGCCATCGCAGCGTTGGACGATGTCGATATTATATTTTGGTTTAATTGCCGTGCTGATCTTCGGGATGCACGTCGCCCAGCAGGATTTGAACAAGCACGGCGTGCGTGCTCACGGCCACGGACAGGATACGCTGGTGCAGTAGATGAATGTGATTCGTAATTCGTGATTCGTGATTCGTTGTAGCGACTCAAGATTCAACCGTTCACGATTTAACACTTCAGCGTGAGAGTGTCGAAACGAAGACTTTCTCAGGTTCGAGCTCGACTAGCGTGAAAAAAGTTGACTGCTTTTAGCAGTCAAGTTTGCGGGCGCATGCTGGAGGCCTCGAAGACGCGGTCGGGTTCGAGCCCGATTTTTTGCAGGATCGACAGGAAGCGTTTGTCCGAACGTAACGGCGCGAACTCGGGAGCAATGCCGACCGTGTGTAACGACGACGAATGCTCCTTGTACGCGCGTTCCAATTCGCGGAGGGCGTCGTCGTGCGCTCGCAGCGCCACGTGCACATGCGCAATCGCATCGCCCGGTGTGTAGCCCCCGCGGGTCACAACGGCTGCCTTTAGGGTTTCCTGCGCTTCCTTGCGTTGGTTCATCCGCGCATAGGTAATCGCGAGACCAAATGGCACTCTGCCGCTGAGATTCTCCGCTTTTTTATACAGTGCGATCGCATCATCGAAGCGGCCCATCTCGCGATACAGCGCCGCCAGCAGCGGCTCGCCATGAACGAAAGCGGGGTCGAGCTGCAATGCGCGCTCGCCGGCTGCAATCGCTTCGTCGTAAAGGCCAAAATACCGATAGAGCTCGCAGGCAAAATTGTTCACCCAAAGCGAAGCCGGATCGATCTTCGCGGTGCGCCGCAAATACGTGAGCGCTTCTTCGCGTTCGCCGCGCGCGGCCCAAAACGCGGCCGAGAAATAATTCGAAGGGGTCGATTTCGGATCGAGCTCGACCGCGCGGCAAAATTCACGGGCCGCTCCGTCCATGTCCCAGTCGAGGATCCGTTTCGCTTCGCCGAGATAAACGTGCGCCTCGGCATCATCGTTGTCGATCTTGAGCGCGTTGGTTGCGGCCTCGCGTACTTTCGGGTAAGCCTCTAGAGGTGGCACGTACGCATCCGCCAGCCACAACCACGCCTTAGCGATGCCCGTCCATGCGCGACCAAACTGCGGATCTTTCTCCAGCGCGCGCTGAAAATAGACCAGACTTCGTCGCAACGCCTCCTCGGTACTTTTGTCCGAATAAAAGAGGCCCTGCAAATAAGCGTCGTAGGCATCGGTGCTGCGGGAGGGCGTTGGCGCGGAAATATCGAATTGCAACTTCAGCGCATCGACAATCGAGCGCGTGATCTCGTCTTGCACCGCAAAAATTCCCTGCAGCTCGCGCTCGAATGTGTCCGTCCAAATGGTGAACCCATCGCAGGCATCTATCAATTCTGCCATCACCCGGACGCGATTGCCCTCGCGCCGGACGCTGCCTTCGAGCACGTGGCACACACTTAACTTTTCCGCGATCTCGCTTAGCTCGGCCTCTTTGCCTTTGAACCAAAACGAAGACCGTCGCGCGGCCACGCGCAGGCCATCTACTTTTGCCAGCGCGGTGAGGATTTCTTCGGCGATGCCGTCGCCAAAATAATCCTGATCCGCTGCCGAGCTCAGATCGTTGAAGGGCAACACCGCGATCGATCGCGTCTGCGATGTCGATTTCAACAAGAGATCCTGCTGTGCTTGCTTGAGTTTTGCCGGCAACTCCGGGTTCCCGACTTCATCGGTATAAAGATTGACCACATATATCCCGACGCCGTGCTTTGCGCTGTACTCGCCCAGATCATGAAGGTACGGACGCCAGAATCGGGCCTGAGCCAAATCTTCCGCCACGCGCTTGGAGAGAAGGATATGGCCTGCGTCGCCGCAATCCATCACTCGCTGGGCAATGTTAATTCCAGCGCCCGCCACGTTCGTTCGGTCGTTTACGTCTTGTACTTGATTGACCGGGCCGCTGTGGATGCCCATGCGCAGCCGAATGTGCGGCGATTCCTTGAGCGCCTGGCTGATCTCAATCGCGCAGCGAACCGGCGTCTCGGGACTATTGAAAAAGACGAGCGCCATTCCATCGCCCGTGGGAATTCGGATCAACCTGCCAGCTGCTTCCGCGGCCTGCACCTGTTGCGTTTCTTTGACGATCTCACTGAGTCGTTCCTGGAGCTCCCGCTGTTCATCCAAAAGCAGCTTCGAATAACCAACCATGTCCATAAATAGGACGTGCCCAATTTCCAACTAGGCGAAGAATTGGAAAGCAGTGGAAGGCAAAATCGCCGAAGGTTTTCAGTCTGTGCATCCGGATGGAGCCCGCGATCGGGCCGGTGAAATATCGTTGATAAAAAATCTGAATGTCGGAAAGACGGCGTTGAGCGATTTCAAATCGACCGCGAACGGCGATAACATTGTGGTCACCTATATGATTTCGGCGCAAGAAACGATCGACTTGGAACGATTGCCGACGAAACCCGCGCCGCGCCTAAGTGTCTGGAAAAAAGCGGCAAACGGCTGGCAATGGATTTGCCATGCCAACCTAACGCCCATTCCGTAGCTAACACGCGATTACGATCCCCACCTGCCCCAACCTCGCTGGGCAGAGATTTTCGCTGGAAACGTCCGGAAGAACAGCCGTGTTACTTGAAATCGGATCGTCCAGCGTTGACGTGGTAGGTGCTTGCGGTCGAACGCGCCGCGGGTAACGAGGAGATCCGTGAGCGCAAGCTTCCTCCCTGCACATGTCTCCTAGACAAAGGTTCAGCTTAGTTGCGGCGGTTGCCGTGTGGGGCCCTACTTGGAGGATACTGGGGCGATCAATTTCTGGAAGCGCGGGTCGCTCCGAATAGGGTCCCATTCCCAGCGATATTTTAAATCATTGACCGTGATACTGTAATCGACGCTGTCCACTGCGCCCGGAGTTTTGAGTAAACGCTCGATTAATGGCATAGCGAGATCATTTTCACCGACACGCGCATAGATCAATGCGAGATAGCAATTCATTATTGCGCCATCGACGGCGTCTTTGGATTCCGGTTTCAGTTCAACGGCGCGCCGGCCTTCCCGCATCGCCTCATCCTTGCGGCCCATAAATGCGTACAGCCAACTCAGATTGGCGTGGCCTACGGCGTTGTCGGGAGATTCTCTCACGGTCATTTCAAAGACCGGCCGCGCAAGCTCGAAATTTCTATTGGCGCCAGCCGTGTCGCCCTGCGCGAGACAAACGCAGCCTTCAAGAATACTTTTTGGAATCAATGCGCTGGGCATGTAGGAAATCTCACTGCGCGATGAATCTTCCAGAATGCGTTTGGCCGCTGCATAATCGCGTTCCAGCATCGCAACCTCCCATTTGCACGACGTGACAACGCCATCCGGATCGACACCGGCCGGCACTTCACCAAGCAAAGATTTCATCAAGCGCGTGTCGCCCTTCCACCAAAAATCGACGTAGCCGCTTTGGATTTTGGCGACCAGCGACGCCGGCGCCATGCCACGCATTCGTTCGGCCCATTGGGCCGCTTCGGACCAGCGCCGCATCGCCGTGTTCGTAAAGACAAGCTCGCGGACAACGTTTGGATTTTGTGGATCGATCTTTTGATTTTTTCTGTATGCCTCAAGCGATTCCTGCCATTTGCCCTGCCGGCGTTTAATCGCGGCGATCAACCGGCCAATATTTCCATTGTTCGGCGACAACTGAGCCGCAATATCGAATTGCTCCAAAGCGCGATCGTAATCTTCATCCATCCAGTAGATGCATTGGCCGAGGGCGAAATGCCCTTCCGCCAGGCTCGGCTGCAACTGAAGCGCAAGTTCCGCTTCTGAGCGCGCTTTATCTTTCCAGATGTCAAGAGGTTCATAAAAATGAAAAACGGCCGCACGCACCGAGGCGAGCCGCGCATAGGCAAGCGCAAAATTCGGGTCGAGCGCGATCGCCTGCATGTAAAGCTGCTCGGCGGTTTTGTAGTCCTCCAGTAGCGTGTCGGGATTTCGCGAGAGTTGATTCGCGCGCAAGTAAAGCGCGTATGCTTCGATATTCCTGGTCGGTATCTCTTCGACACGTGCTTTTTCCTGCGGCGAGAGTTTGGCCTGTAGCTGGTTAGCAATCGCCTGTGCAATTTCGCTTTGGATTGCAAACACGTCCGCGAGATCGCGATCATAGTGCTCGGCCCACTGGTGCATGTCCGTCCGCGCATCGATCAGTTGCGCCGTTACTCTGACGCGATTGCCCGAGCGTTGCACGCTTCCTTCCAAGACATGGGCGACCCCAAGTTGCTGGCCGATTTCGCGCAGATTGCGCTCGGCGCCGCTCTTGTATTGCATCACACTTGTGCGGCTGATGACCCTTAAATCTGCAATCTTGGCAAGATTGGTCAGAATTTCGTCCTGGATTCCATCCGCAAAATAAGCGTTCTGCTTATCATCGCTCCTGTTTTCGAATGGAAGCACCGCGATACTTTTTTCTGGAATCGCCACCGCAGGGACAGGGAATGGCTTCGAAATAGAAACGCTTGCTGGTTTGCTCGATGACCGGTGCAGGAAGAGTGGAATAGCGACGGCCACCGCGGCGATGATCGCAAGGGCTGACGCAATGAGTGCCCAACGGCCCTTTAAGAGGCTAGTCTCAGATCGGGAAGTTTTCCCGCCCTTTTGACGCCTAAACTTCTCAGGCAATTCCGGATTGCCCAGCTCTCCGGTATAGAAATTGACCACGTGAATCCGCGCGCCGTGTTTCACCTCGCATTCGCCCAAACCATGCAGGTGCGGCTGCCATTGGCGGTAATGCCCAAGATCTTCGGCGATATGATGAGAGAGAAGAATGTGTCCCGCATCACCACAATCCATCACCCGCTGCGCGGTATTAATCCCAGCGCCAGCAACATTGGTTCGATCGTTGACATCGCGAACCCTGTTAATGGGCCCACTGTGAATCCCCATTCGCAACTGCAATTGCGGATGTTCCTTTAACTTTTTGCTGATCTCCATCGCGCAACGGACTGGCGATTCCGGGCTATTGAAAAAGACCAGTGCCATTCCATCGCCAGCGGGAATCCGAATTAGTTTGTCGGTTGCTTCTGCAATCCGGACCGGCTCCGCGTCCCTGACGATTTGACTGAGTTGCTGTAGAAGCTCGCGCTGTTCGTTAACCAATAATTTAGAATAGCCCACCACGTCCATGAATAGGACGTGTCCAATTTCCAGCTGAATGTCTGTCTGAAGGTCAGCCGACATATCGCTTTAGCTCTGTCAATAATTCCTTTGGGATCACAAGCGGTTCATCGGCATATAGCATGAAAAAGCCCGAGCGCCTTCGCGATCGGTTCCGAAACATGGCCATACCGCCGACATGAATGTCCAATCTGAATGATCCGGCAAGATAATCGCACCCCGGGGTCGGTGGTCATTGCCTATCTCGCCACCGGACGAGTCCCTCCGACTGGCGGACTCGTGCTGGATTAATGGATGCCATTTCAGCTTGAATCGACCTACAAACCTCGCGGCGACCAGGACCTAGCGTGGGCTGGGCGAGGCGTTATAGCCTGCGGTACCGCCGCATCAGTTTGAAAAAGCGGATGGCGTCGCGCACGGGACGAATGTTGCTCACTTCGTCCGAGTAAACGGTTGTGATCGGGATTGATTCAATACGAAACCCTTTGCGGCTGGCGATGATGAGCATTTCAGTTTCGTAATCGAAACCCCGAACGCTTTCGGGGCCGAGGAGCTCGGAAATCAATTGCCAATCCAACATGCGAAAGCCGCATTGCGTGTCCGGGATTATTTGCCCGCAAAGACGGCTAATCTGCCCGCTCATGCAACGATTCACAACGCGCCGGATCAATGGCATTCCGGCGAGGTTCTTCATGCGATTACCGAGGAAAAAGCTTGGAGCCGCCGCAGTGGCAGCCGCCGCGATAAACCGATCGATTTCTTCGGGAAGATGCTGGCCGTCGGCATCGAGAATGATCACACTAGTGAATTGTCGATCTAACCAGTGCCGTAATCCTGTCTTGATCGCTTCGCCTTTCCCGCGGTTTTGGTTGTGAACGATAACTTCAGCTCCGGCCTCACGCGCCCGCCGTGCGGTCTGATCGTTTGAGCCGTCATCGACCACCAGCACATGATCGAGTTGCAGGCGGGTTCGGCGGGCAATGTCGCCAACATGCTTTTCTTCGCGATAGGCCGGGATAACCGCGGCGGCTGTCAAACGAATTTGCGCGAGCTGATCCAGGGCCGCCTTTGTCATCGGCGAACCACCGGATGAAAGTCGGCCGCGTGATAGGAGCTGCGGACGAGCGGACCGGAAGCGACATGGAGAAAACCTTTTTTACGCGCGATATCGCCGTAATAATCGAATTGGTCCGGCGTGATGTACTCCATCACCGGCAAGTGTTTCGGAGTGGGGCGCAAATACTGGCCCATGGTTAGAACTTCGCAGCCCATCTCGCGCAAATCGTCCATCGTCTGAAAAAGCTCGGTCTCTTTTTCGCCAAGACCAAGCATTACACCGCTCTTGGTCACAACCCGCCAGCCGCCGGACGACAGTTCCTTTGCGCGCCGCAAAACCTGCAGAGATGTTCGATATTTGGCGCGCGAGCGCACCAACGGCGTGAGGCGCTCGACCGTTTCCATGTTGTGATTGTAAATGTCGGGCCTGGCATCCAGCACTATTTGGATGCACCAATCCTGCGCATGAAAATCGGGAACGAGCACTTCAACAATCACCGAGGGATCCATTTCCCGAATCGCAGTAATGGTGCGGGCGAAATGACTGGCCCCGCCGTCCTTTAGATCATCGCGCGCAACCGCTGTGATCACGACGTGTTTTAATTTCATCCGCCGCACGGCTTCGGCGACGCGTTGCGGCTCGTCTTCTTCCAGCGCATAAGGCTTGGCCGTCGTCACAGCGCAGAAGCCGCATGCCCGCGTGCAACGATCGCCCGCGATCATCATCGTGGCCGTGCCCTGACTCCAGCATTCCCAGCGATTCGGGCATTGCGCGCTTTCGCAAACCGTGTGCAAGCGCAAATCAGAAATGAGCGCCTTGGTTGAAAAGAAAACCGGATTCGATGGCAACCGCACCTTGATCCAGGGCGGTTTCTGGGCCCGGTGCAACGCCGGATCAATCTTCGCGCAGGACATGTCAACGAAAGCTAACGCAACGTTGAAGCGTTGAAAAGTTGAAGCGTTGAAGCGGACCGCTTCATCCTTTCAACGCTTTATCGCTTCGACGATCAAAGCTTCGTCCTGCCCGAAAGCGCTTGATAGAGCGTCAATTCGTCAGCCGATTCCAAACCACCCCCAGCGGGGATGCCGCGCGCAATCCGCGTCAAAGTGACCGGCCTGTTTTTCAAAAGATCGACGAGATAATTTGTAGTCGCTTCGCCTTCAACATCGGCGGGAAGCGCGAAAATGATCTCGGAAATCTTTTCGCGATCAAGGCGTTCGACCAATTCCTTAATCCGCAAATCTTCAGGGCCAACATGATCGAGCGGCGAAATTTTCCCTCCGAGAGAATGATAGCGGCCCCGGAACGCCCTGGTTTTCTCCAGCGGGAGAATGTCCGTGGGCTGTTCGACAACGCAGAGCAGGTCCGATGAGCGGGAGGAATCCGCACAAATGTCGCAGACCTCGTCCGTGGTAAAAAATCCGCAGAGCGCGCACGGATGAACAGCCTGACGGGCATCAGCGATGGCCCGCGAGATTTGCTCCGGGTGATCACTCTGCGCGCGCACAATCCAGAGCGCGATCCGTTCCGCCGAACGAGGTCCAATTCCCGGCATTTGCCGCAGTTGCGCGATTAAATTCCGGATCGCCGCCGGGTATTCCGTCGTTCTCAAAACAGGCGCAGATTTAAACCGGAGGCGTTTCCGTTAGCTGCAAAGCGAGCGGCTCAAGCCGGCGCAAATAAAATTCCAGGGGAGGATCTTCTTCCTCCGAACCGCGCGCCTTCTGAAACTCCGTATACGCTTCCGCCCAGCGTTTCTCTCGATACAGAACCACGCCGCTCCAGAAGGAATCTCGGCGGGCGATATCTTCCGGGCTGGCTTCTGCGGCAAGCCAAAGTGGCTCGTAGATTTCAAGTCGATCCTGTGAATTAACTCCGTTCACAAAATCGATCGGCCGGGCGACGATTGTGTTGCTCGCCAGATCAAAAGTTGGCGTGTCCATTAGAATTTTTGATCCATAACGATGATTTGCAGTACAGAATCTGCGCGCCAGATCGAGCGGTTCGCCGCTGATTAAAAGGGCCGGACGTTCACTATCCTTTAAGGGAACGGCAATAATAGCGCCGGAACTGACTCCGGCATGGATATCGTACTCTGCGGAAATTTTTCCGTTGTTCTGCTGCCGCTTGCGAGAATCCCGAATCAAATCGAGGACCACGCGCAAAGCTTTCTCAGCATGCTCGGAATCGCCGCCGGGAAAGCCAAAAATGGCGACCACTCCCTCCCCGTCCGCGGCTTGTAAATAAGCTCCTGCTTGCAGGAGACGATCGGCCGTATCGCGAATAAATTCTGCCATCGTTTTGGCGAAAGAGACAGGGCTGGAATCCTGGGCAAATCCGTGCTTATCAGCCATGTCGCAACTCACAACGCTCACTTCGTACGCTTTAGGATGGAGATCGAACGAGATTGCCCCCTCTCTCACGCGCCGAAATTCTTTCTTCGACAAGCGGTTGGCGAAGAAGCTGCGCGCCAGCTGCGAGCGATCCCGCCGCAAAAAAGCAGTCCAACCCTCCGTCGCAATCAATGCGAGCGCCACAGCAAAAACCGATGGCAGCGGCTGGAAAAATACGCGGTAAAGCGAGCAGACCGATGAAAGGCCGAACAACTCGATTACCAAAATACCGATTAGCAAGCGGGCGCCGCCTCGTGGGATACCGCTGAGACTGAGCCATGCGACACCGAGAGCCAGCAGAGAAACAGAAACGTACTGCCATTTCTCGCTCACCACTTTCGTAGCGCTGGCGTAGTCAGACACGAGCCCACCGGCAGCAGTCTCAAGACCGAAGAGCAATCCAGTTGCATGCAACGCGCTGAGGATAGCAGCAACGGCCCCTCCGATTATCAGCGTCGTGAACAATGATCGTCTCATAAAACAATCAGGCTTTTTGTGCCACCGTTGCCGGGTAGTATGAGTGGACGACCAGCTCGCTCAAGAATTTGTCCGGAACATCAACGGCCGCAGCATCAATTACAAACCGCGCCTGGCCGGTGTTCTTATTAATCAGGCTCAATCCAAATTGGTAATCCTTAAACAAATGAGCGCAGAGATCGCTCATCGACATCCGCTCAGTTTGCGCGCGCTCAACCAAACGTCGCACTGCTGTCTCATCAAAAATAATCTCCAGCCCATGTTCGTTTTTGAATGTCTCGGCGAATTGATGCACACCGGCTTCGAAGGTTTGCACCTCCAGCTTCTGCCCCTCGGCCATCAACTGATCCAGCACCCGTTTCGGCTCCCGCACGAGGCCGGCTGTGACGCGCAACTGGCTCAAGCCCGACCCGGCGAGATAATATTTGTAATCGCGAAACAATTTCTCAAATACAGTCAGTAATCCGCGCGCGCCGGTTTTTTCCTGAGCGGCGGCTTCGGCCAGCAAACGCAACGCTTCATCTTCAAAACTGATCTGGATGCCATAGGCGCGGAACGCGCGTTCGTATTGCCGAAGCAAACTGCCCTCGGAATATTTCATGATCTTGAAGAGATCACCCGCGTCGAGCTCCTCGCAGACCACGCGCACCGGCAAACGCCCAATGAATTCCGGCTCGAATCCGTACTCGATAAAATCCCGCGTCGTAACGTGCTGAAATAGCTCGTTATCCATCACCTGCACGGGCGAAGCGCTAAACCCGATCTGACCTTGTCTGACGCGCCTGGCCACCTGCTCTTTCAACTTCTCGAACGCGCCGCTCACGACAAAGAGAATATGTCGCGTATTGATTGTGTCCCGTCTCGCTTTTCCGCGCCTCTGAAATTCGAATGCGGCCTGCAATTGCGCCTGGAGATCGTTCATGCTTCGCACCGGGACTTCCGTTTCCTCCATTAACTTGAGCAGCGTCGTCTGCACACCGCGGCCGCTGACATCGCGGCCGATCAAATTTCCGGCCGACGCGATCTTGTCGATCTCGTCGATGTAGATGATGCCGAACTGCGCCAGGTTGACGTCGCCATCGGCCTTGTGGACGAGTTCGCGCACGAGATCTTCGACATCGCCGCCGACGTAACCGGTCTCGCTGAACTTGGTTGCGTCCGCTTTCACGAACGGCACTTTGATCAGATCGGCGATGTGCTTAATGAGATAGGTTTTACCGACCCCAGTCGGGCCGACCAAAATCACATTTTGCTTGATGTACTCGGTCTCCTCGGCGCGCCTGGGATCTTCTTTCTCAAGTTGCCGCAGATACTTGGCATGATTGTAATGATCGCAAACCGCGATCGCGAGCACCTTCTTCGCTTCTTCCTGTTTAATGACGAACCGGTCGAGGTGCGCTTTGATGTCGCGCGGCAGGAGATTGAATTCAAATTCGGGGTGCTCGGTCTTCTCCGGCGTTTCATTCTCCACTGCGGCGCTCGGCGCCGGCTCGGCAAACGTCGCCACTGAGACCCGATCGCCGAAGTTGTGTTTCATAAACTCCGTGATCTTGGTCTTCAGCTCTTCCGGTGAAGGAAACGGTGGTGGCGGATTTTGCTCCATGTTTGAGAAAACATCGTGCCAAAGATGCACCGTGGCAACGATTCGTCTAAAATCTGACTCTCAGGCGCAAGATTCGTTCATCTTGGATCTGTGTCGTATTCCTACTTTTATTCTTACTCTTACTCCGCTTCTGAAGAACATGAATATGAGTAGGAATCATCTCATAAATGGTAGGGACAGACCGCTGGGCCGTTACGTCTCCTTCGGCGCGCCCGGCGGTCGCGCCCTACCAAATCGCCTCAGTTCATTTATCAGATGGGTTTCTAGGAGTAAGAATAAGAGACGGAGCGCGCTACTTCCGTAGCTAGCGAGTCTGCGGACTATCTGGGAACAGGATAGAAAGTTGTTTGCTATAATCAGGGTTGGTTTTTGCAGCGGTCTCCGCTAATTGCCTGGCCGTTTCGGCTTGGCCGGTCTCGCCCGCAAAAACGGCGCAGCGCCATTGTCGATCCGCTGCGTCTGGTGCGGTCGCCTCAATGAACGAAGTGGAGACGCTGAGTAAAGCCTGTGGCGAAAGCTCTGTCCATGGAACTCGCGCGATGCCGTATCGAAGCTTCAAAGTGAGACTCGTATCGGTCGCGCTGGCGATGCCGGTGTACTGCTCGCCATCGCGGTCTGCAAATGCGCCAGAGAAGTGCGTATCGTTAAGGTCCTTCATTAGGTCGTTCTTCCAATCGACTAGCCATTGCGCTTTTTTCTCTGCTGTTTCCTTTGCTCGTTTGAGCGATGCGTCGGTCAATCGCACATTTCTAATCACCTCAGCCGCGTCAGCGAAATTATAGAGAGCAACTTGCTCTCCATAACTGGCGAGCGCTGCGTTCCACGAAGCGGCCTCAAGATCGTGAGTCCTTTTTGCCTCCCCTTCCCCGCGCGTCGCATTTGCGACGCCGCGCGCCGGGCTTTGTTCTTTTGTCGTTTTCCTGACAGGCTGGGCCGATGACTTCGCCAGGATTCTGGCCGGAGCATTTTCCCGCGGCTTGCGAACGATTAGGAAGATTGCTGCCGCCACGATCGCCGCCATGAGCAAAGCTCCAGAAACGAAAAACCACCGCGCCCGCCTGTGTGCCATGCTCTCGTTGCCGGTGTTGCCCGGCGCGCGTTGCGCATGCTCAAGCTCAGCGACAAGCTCGTCGTAAGAAGAAAAACGCTGAGCGGGATCAGGAGCGATCATTCGTTGAAAAACGGCCGCCGTGGCCTCAGATACTTTCGGCGCGACGGAGCGCAAATCGAGCGGTTGTCGTTTTAACTCGAGCAACAGAGCGGCAGAATTCGTATTACCTTCAATCGGCGCCCTGCCTGCGATTGCGTGAAAGAGCGTTGCGCCCAAGCCGTAAATATCGCTTCGGAAGTCCTCTGGCTGGTCACTCAATCTTTCGGGCGCGATATAATATGGAGTGCCCCAAATCATGTCTTCTGTCGCTGATCCCTGTGCCGCAGCGCCTGCCAGGCCGAAGTCACTTATTTTTGCCGTGTGTTCATCGACAAACAAAATGTTGGCCGGCTTAACGTCGCGATGAATCAAACCCTGCCGGTGCGCGGCACGCAATCCTTTCGCGATCTGAATACCCGTCTCGAGCACTAGCTTCTCGGGCAGGCTTGTTCGCTGCTCGATCAGATCATCGAGGCTTCCATGATCGACCAGTTCCATCACCACATAAAACTGCCCGTGATCCGTTCCAGAAGAAAAGACCTGGATTACATTGGGGTCGCTCACCGAGGCAGCGATGCGCGCCTCCCGTTGCAATTGAGAAGTGTGATCTCCATCACTACTAAGATCCCTCCGCAACAGCTTCAGCGCCACAAACCGATCCAGGAACGTATCGCGCGCCTTGTAAACCGAGCCCATCCCGCCAGCGCCGAGCGTCTCGACCACAACGAAATGATCAAACGTCCGTTCCGCCCGAACCTGTTCGCCGCATTTCGGACAAGCCACCCGCGCCAGCGGCTCCGCGTCGCTCGTTTCGACGGCCGCACCGCAAGTCGGGCATATCTGGGGGGTCGCCTCAATCGCCATGACCGCCGATTGTAACATCCAGGGCTTTCAGGGCAACGAAATGGCGACGTCAGCCAGCCAGGGACTGGTTGCACGCATTTCTGGGTAGCGCACGCGTCCCGCGTGCTGGCGATTGCGTCTCGCGATCGCGGACTTTTCCACGAGGCAGCAGACGCATTGTGCAGCAACCCACAACAAAAGCCTGTTTGGGCGTGACGGCGAAACCAGCACGCGGGACGCATGCGCTACCCAGAACGCCACTCGCGCTTCTCTCCATTCAGGTGATATCGTCATTTGCCGCGAGAACGTAAGAGGCGCGCGGCATCGATTCCATTCACTTTCCTATGAAACGACTCCCAACTGACGGATCGACAAGGAGCCAGTTCGTCGTTTCAAAAGAGGATGCAAAGCTTCGTCTCGATCGTTTCCTGGCAAAGCAGCTCCCGGAATACTCGCGCTCCCGTCTTCAACAATTGATCCGCGCCGGATTCGTGCGCCTCAACGGCGCAACCACCCGGCCCAGCCAGCCGGTTCGCAGCGGCGATGAAATCGAACTAACCGAGCCACCGCTCGGAAAGATCGAGACTCAACCAGAGCCCATTCCGCTAGAGGTTTTGTTCGAGGACAACGATCTCATTGTGATCAATAAGCCGGCTGGGCTTGTCGTTCATCCAGGCGCTGGCCATCCGCAGCACACCCTGGTCAATGCATTGCTCAACCATTGTACGACCCTGTCAGGAATCGGCGGAAAAGAACGCCCCGGTATTGTTCATCGCCTCGACAAAGAGACAAGCGGATGCCTTGTCGTCGCGAAAAACGATGCGACCCATCGGGATTTATCCAGACAGTTTGCCGAGCGGACAGTCGACAAGATTTACCTCGCGCTTGTGGCGGGGAAATTGCGCAAGCAGACAGGCGCAATCGAAGAAAACATCCGCCGCCATCCCGTCCATCGACAACGAATGAGCGTGACTTCATTACGCGGGCGCGCAGCCAAGACCGAATATCGCGTCCTGCGTTCTGGAGATCAGGCAAGCTTGATCGAGTGCCGGTTGCACAGTGGGCGCACCCATCAGATCCGAGTGCATCTTCATCATATTGGTCACCCGGTGTTGGGTGATAAAGTTTATGCGGCGCGCCTGGCAAAAGGTTTCCCACGCCAAATGCTGCACGCCTGGAAAATTGGATTTCGCCATCCACGGATGGGCGAATGGAGAAATTTTGAAGCGCCATTGCCTGACGATTTCGCGACCGCGCTAAGACTTACAATCGAATCTCAAAAAGTATGAAACAACGAAAACTTGGACGCGGCGGACCGATTGTCTCGGCAATCGGTCTCGGTTGCATGGGAATGTCGGATTTTTACGGCGGACGAGACGAACAAGAATCTCTGGCTACAATTGATCGCGCTTTGGAGGTCGGAATCACATTCTTCGACACCGCCGATATGTACGGCCCGCATACCAACGAGCAATTGCTTGGGCGCGCCCTTCGAGGACGCCGTGAACAGGTCATTATTGCGACAAAGTTTGGGATTCTCCGGGACCCGACCAGACCGGAATTTCGCGGGATCAGCGGCAAACCGGATTACGTCCATAAGGCGTGCGAAGGAAGTCTGCGCCGGCTAGGTATGGATGTAATCGATCTTTATTACCAGCATCGCGTCGATCCAGAGACACCGATCGAAGAAACAGTTGGCGCAATGGCGGACCTGGTACGCGAAGGCAAAGTGCGCTTTCTCGGTCTGTCCGAAGCCGGCTCAGAGACCATTCGCCGGGCGCACAGCGTTCATCCGATCACTGCCTTGCAGTCAGAATACTCACTCTGGACGCGCGACCCCGAAGCGGAAGTTCTTGGTGTCTGCCGTGACCTAGGCATCGGGTTCGTGCCATACAGCCCGCTCGGCCGCGGATTTCTGACGGGGAAGATCAGGCGCTTTGAAGATTTGCCGGAGGACGATTACCGGCGCAGTTCGCCGCGATTTCAAGGCGAAAACTTTCAGCGAAATCTCGACCTGGTGAAGCGCGTGGAAGAAATCGCGCGCGAGAAAAAATGCACGCCGGCACAACTTGCCCTTGCCTGGGTGCTGGCCCAAGGCGACGACATCGTGCCGATCCCCGGCACCAAACGGCGCAGATATCTGCAGGAGAATGTCGGGGCACTAAATGTCGAGCTTACCAGCGCCGATCTCGCGCGCATCGAGCAAGTCGCGCCGGAGCATGCCTTCGCCGGCAAACGCTATCCCGACTGGGCAATGGAGATGGTTAATCGGTAGATCAGAGGTCAGAGGTCGGAAGTCAGAACTGTAACCACGTCGCTGCGCGACGTTTTCTGCCAGACCACCGACCCCTCCATCAATTCACCAGTCACTAGTTACTATTTGCTCCGCGGAGCCGCCCGCCTGGGCACCATCGCGCTGGCTAGCATCGTCTGCACAGTTTCGCCTCGTTGATTAGTCGTAACATTGCGCAGGCGAATAATCCCGTAGTCAGGTCTCGAGCGGGAGCGCCGAAGACGGAGAATCTTCGTTTCCACCGTCAGCACGTCACCCGGTCGCACCACATTGGGCCAACGCAACTTATCGACACCCAGTCCGATGGCCCCTTCGGCGAAGTTCAGTGTGTGCACAAACAGCCGCATCGTCATTGCCGCGGTATGCCAGCCACTGGCAATCAAACCTTTGAAAATTGTTCGCTTGGCGCTTTTACGGTTGAGATGAAACGTCTGCGGATCAAATTTGCGGGCGAACTCGATCAGCTGCTTCTCCTTTACTTCGAGCGGTTCGGATTTAAAACGATCGCCCACTTTCAAATCCTCGAGGTAACGCTTTTTCATTCGGAAGATGGCGAAGCCACATTCATGAGCCATCCGTCGAAATCGAGCAACGTGTAAAATCTAGGCCGGTCCCCCTAATCATCATGAATGTCCACGAAGCGCATTGACAGCCTTTTTCTAATACCCCACACTTGACCGAAACTACGAGGAGCCAACACAATGCCTGTCGCCAGTACGTTTGGAGAACAAGTCTTAGAAGCAGTCGTAGCCGGACCCGATGAAGCGAATCGATTGTTCAGCATTACCGGAGCAGCCAATGTCTTTATCAGTGTGAGCGCCGGTCAAAGCAAGACCGAGACCTGGACTTTCCTGGTGGGACCGGCCTTTACGCGCGGGCAGTTTTATCGAGCGATCGCTGCGGCTTCAGTATCTTCCCAGTTCGTTAACGTACAAACGGCGCCAGGCAGCTTCCAGGTCCAGATCAACTCGGTTGAGGCTGACTGGGACGATGAATCTGGAAGGGTCGAAGTCCGTGTTGAAGTCTTCCTTACTGCGAGCGCGTCACTCAACGCGAACATCAACGGGCTTCGTTACTGGGTGACGGTCCTCGCCCAGATCTGACCGCCAGCAAAGGTTGGGCCGCAATCAACCGCGCTTTGATCTAATCAGTGGCGCGGCGTCTCTGTGGAGGCAACCGCATCGGCTGCATTTGCTTCCGGTTTGACTGCTACCGTAACAGGGTCCGCAATCTTCGGTTAGCATTTCGCAAGATCGGCACAGCAGAACTGTTTCGTTTATCCACTTAGATAGACATGAACCAAATCCCACGACCAGTCGTGGCTCTTCCTGCGGACCGGAACCGTGGCCCGCTGGCTGCCGATGCCATGTGCGCGGACGAGTTTGAAAGCTACCTTGAAAAGTACGAGCACTTGGAAGAACTGACTGAGCTATTTTTCGCGGCGAAACGGCACCACCCGGTGCATCTGTCTTCCGTGCACACCTGACTTCGGCGACGTAATCGCCCGTGCCAGGTTTTCGAGTCACTTGCCGGATGCTCTCTTTCACGTTTTCGGTGAAGCGGTGACTGTTAGCGAGACGGACAAGCGAGGAACAAAATTCCGCCAACTGTTAAAGTTCACTTTTTCATCGCGCTCGGCGTTTATTCCTTGATAAGATCGCGGTTTAGATCGAATTCTTCGCCTTTTTGAACACGAAAATAATATTAGGAATCGTTGCCGTTGGAATCGTCGGGTACGCGGCATGGCGCTGGTTTGCCCCGGCTCCAACGCCACACCCTCCCGTTGCGCCTGCCCAGACACAACGCACCGCTGCCAGGCCGAAGCCCGTGGCCGCGCGTCCGACCCCAGCCAAACGAACGGCAGCGCAACGAACCGCAGCCAGACCAACGCCCGGTCGGGCGGTCGCCCGTGAACCGCGCCTTGCGCCTGAAGGAACCTTTTTCCTGCTCCAGCGAACCTCGCTGCCGATTGATTCAGGAGTGATTGGTTTTGCCCCGGGAACGAAGGTTACGTTGGTCGAGCAAACCGATTCGGTCAGCACGGTGACTGATGGCGAGTACCAATTCAAGGTCCCCTCCTCTCAGCTAACCAACGACCTGGACCTTGCGGCAAGCGTGGCTAGTGCTGATTACGCCGCACAAGCACAGATTGCGGAATTGACCGCCAAAAGGGCTCAAGAATACAGCCAGCAGCAACGCGACGCCTTCATCGCTTCAGAGAAAGAAAAGGAACAAAAGAAATCTGGCAAGAAAACCGCGCGACGGCCTTCACCCACCCCAAAACGGTAAACCGGCACTTCGTGTTTCGGTACGTTGCCTTCGTGATCGACGCAGAACCGCGCTACCCTAGGTAAAATCGCTGCCAAACCGGGCTAAACCACGTTATCTACCGGTTTCGCAACACTGATACGGCACTATCATACGGCAGTGCACATGGCGTTTTCTGTGGCGGTGAATCGTTTCTGATAGCGCCGTCCCATGGCGACGTTTAGTGACGTTTTCGCCGGGCGGCCCGAAGGGCTCAGGGCGACAGGACATAGTTGCGACGCGAATATCAGGCTTGTAGCGTCCAGTTGCGAATCCGGCTGACTTTAGCAACGTGAGAACTATTTCTGATGGACAGACCAAGGTATGATTTGCGAATACTCCTAAGGCCCCGCGGCATCTTTAGGCCGCTGGTCGATAGGTTAAAGCTTGCCAAGCTTCAAAGCGAACTGGCACAGGTTTCAAAGGATTCCGAGGCTGAACGGAAGCGATTATTGGCTTCTGGTGTGTCAGAGGAGGAGGCGTCAAGGTTAGCTATACAATATCACAAAGGCGATTTTCGTGTCACGCATACCAACATCGTCGTCTTTCCTTCCGACCGATTGATTGAGAAGGCTGAGCGCCTGCAGGTTCCCGTTCCTCAAGATGAGAAATACTGGACTCAACTAAAGTACGCTCCCATATCCACTTGTCCGAGGAAGGGCAAGCCGAATTGCGTAGAGAATCAGGGAGGAGAAGAAGGGTCGCAGAGAAGGGATTAGCTTGGTTCAATATAATTGCTATTCTCTTGAGTTTGCTGGTTCGCAGTTCTTGCGCTGCTTAAATAGAGGCCGCTCCCTACTACCTACGTTGATTTCAATGGAGGGTCACTCCGTCGAAAAATTCGCGGCTCAGTTTATCACAAAGCAATCGAGAATGCGCGCGTCCAAATTCGCGGATGAGCAATAATCCGCCATCGGCCTCGCTGCCGAAATTCCGCCTTTCAATTTTGTTACCAAATAAGCGCAGAATAATTCTCGACAAGGTTAGTGTTCTGGACTAAGGGAGGCGCGCCAGCGAGGCGATTCGAGATTGCAGATCGCGAATCGCGAACGCTTCCTTGGCCCGCCGTAGCCTTGGCAAAGGCGGCAACTCTTAAACGATGCAATCAACATAACCGCATATGAGATCTTCCACAGTTTCAACCACCAGCCTATTGATCTTTCTCGGCTCACTCGCCTCGCTAGCCACCGCTTCGGCACAAACGCCACCCGAGGGACGCTTCCCCGAGCCGCTGGAAAAATACGAGATGCCGCCAGCGTATATTTATCGGCTGGAGAGTTCGCCACGAATGGTCTCCCCATATGGCTCCTTCGTCAATGGGAATAATATTGTCGGCGACGCCGCAAACGAGCCCTCGATTTCAGTTAACCCGACTGATGGCAACAAGATGGCGATCGGTTGGAGACAGTTTGACACGTGGACGTCTAACTTCCGGCAGGCCGGCTATGGTTACACGACCGATGGCGGTACGACGTGGACGTTTCCCGGTGTCCTGCAAAACGGCGCCTTCCGCAGCGACCCGGTAACGAACTCCGATGAAACCGGAAACTTTTTCTATCTCAGCATCTTCGTAGGCACATTTTGCGGCGATATCTGGCGCTCCACAAATGGCGGGCAAGCGTGGGCTCTCCGCTCGCCGCAGGCAGGTGCGCACAGCGGCGACAAGGAGTGGTTTACCATAGATAAAACGAACGGGATGGGCCACGGCTTTCAATATCAGTTTTGGACCGAGTTTTTCGCTTGCGACTTCGGCGGATTCAGCCGTTCTACGGACGGCGGCGTCACCTGGCAGACTCCGATCAGTATTCCCAACTCTCCTCAATGGGGCACGCTCGACGTGGCCTCCAACGGCAACCTTTTTATCGGCGCCGGAAACAGTGGCAGCGTTTTTTGGTGTATCCGCTCGAGCAATGCACAGAACGGCGGGGTCACGCCAACTTTTGACCAGATCACTACGGTCAACATGGGCGGCACCCTATGGTACGGCCCACCCGTCAATCCAGACGGATTGGCAGGACAGATTTTCCTAGCCGTGGATCGCTCAGGGGGCCCGACTAACAACAATATTTACATGGTGGCGACTGTGCTACCGACCGGCTTCGGCACCGGAACGGACGTGATGTTCGCGCGCAGCACCGACGGCGGACTAAGCTTTAGCGCACCGCGCCGGATCAATGACGACCCGGTCAATCACAGCAAATATCACTGGTTCGGCACACTTTCGGTGGCGCCCAATGGGCGAATCGATTCCGTGTGGTTCGACACGCGAAACGCTGCGAATAACATCGATTCGCAGTTATTCTATTCTTTCAGCACCGACGGCGGTGTTACCTGGGCGCCTAACGTGGCAGTGGGCAATTCCTTTACTCCTCTCGAGGGCTGGCCGAGCCAGAATAAGATAGGTGATTACATCACGATCGTTTCGGATAATACCGGAGGCAATGTCGCGTATTCTGCCACTTTCAACTTCAACCCTACCCGTGGGCAACACGAACAAGACGTTTATTACGTTCGGGTTGCTCCTACCGCCGCTGTGCGCACCCTGCTTAGCGCGGCGTCACGCCTGACTCATGCCGGGGCGGGTACATTCGACATCTCGATGCCGCTGACCGGTGTATCAGGCGTGGAAGACCGCAGCTCGAGCACTTACAACGCTGTCTTCACCTTCGATGGGCCGGTCACCTCTGGCCAGGTTACGGTTGTCAGCGGTACCGCCACCGTTGGTCCAATCATATTCAGTGGTAACGCCATGACCGCGCAACTGACTGGCGTGACCAGTGCCGAAGTGGTCACGTTGCGTGTAGAAAACATCAACGGCGACGGCCAGCAACATGGCGACGTTCCGTTTGGTTTCCTGACGGCCGATGTGAACGCCAATCGCATCGTCGACCGACCGGACCAGCAACAGCTTCAGGCCGACAGAGGCCAGCCGGTCACTGCCGCCAATTTCCGCGACGATATCAATCTGAGCGGTATAATCGATAGGCCGGACCTGCAGTCGGTGCAGACCAACAGGGGCCACTCGATCCCGTAACTCGAGAAAAGATATCTTGTCTCCGGGCTCCCGTGAAGCCCTATCCAATCATTTCGTCCGTTGCTTTGGCGGAAAATAAACTGTTATGCGATGCGCGTTCTGCGCTCCACACGTTCACCAACTTCTCTGACAGAGGGTGCCTAGTGCGGATTGTTAGTTCTTTCTCTTAGCTAAGTCTTTAGCGAGTTCGTCCCTGGTCAGCGGCGAAGACGGAGGCGCATTCAACACATCACCGAGTATATCTTGACTTCGATCATCCGAAACGGTACCATAGTTCACTGTCCAAGAGAGGACAAACCGCCATATGAAAACATCGTCGCATCACATCATCATTGTCGCGCTCACCACTGCATTTGTCGCCACGATCGCGACAGCGCCCGCACAAAACTCGGACTGGCCCAGCTATCTCCTCAACGCTCAACATTCATCGTATAACAGGTTGGCGACAGCGATCACACCGGCTAACGCTTCCACCCTGATTGAAGACTGGAGCTTTACCGACCCGGGACCAACCATCCAAGGCCAGCCCGATGCGGGCTTCAATGCCAGTCCGACTGTCGTTAACGGCGTCGTTTACATCGGCTCGAATACGGGCGTGT
>WNGF01003183.1_pt1 | contig 22542 bp, 23 predicted proteins | sample 5400641 | NCBI WGS metagenome assembly WNGF01 (sample SAMN13153371, study PRJNA577476) | soil metagenome | isolation source: 80 cm soil or saprolite under grassland replicate 2 | place: USA:California | collected 2016-06-15 | reverse complement strand
ATCCTCGACCAACCAAGACAGAGGACGCGATGACCAAGCGCCACGAGGCGAAGTACAAGATCGACCGCCGTATGGGGCAGAACGTCTGGGGCCGCCCGAAGAGCCCCGTCAACCGCCGCGAATATGGCCCCGGCCAGCACGGCCAGCGCCGCAAGGGCAAGCTCTCCGACTACGGTGTACAACTGCGCGCCAAGCAGAAGCTGCGCGGCTACTACGGCAACATTTCCGAGCGGCAGTTCCACGGCATCTACGACGAAGCGATCCGCATGCGCGGCGATTCCGGCGCCCACATGATCGCGCTGCTCGAGCGCCGACTCGATGCCCTGGTCTACCGGGCGAAGTTCGTGCCCACCGTGTTCGCCGCGCGCCAATTCGTCAGCCACGGTCACATCAAGGTGAACGGCAAGCGCGTCACCATCGCGAGCTACCGCGTCAAGGTCGGCGATGTGATCGAGGTCAAGGACAAGTCGAAGCAGCTCGCCACGGTGCTCGAGGCGGTCGCCCTTGCCGAGCGCGACGTGCCGGACTACATCGAGGTCGACCACTCGAAAATGACGGCGAAGCTCGCCCGCGTTCCGCAGCTCACCGAGGTGCCCTACCCCGTGCAGATGGAGCCGCACCTCGTGGTCGAGTTCTATTCACGCTGATCTTCGGATACGGCGTTCGAGATCGCGCCCGTGCTCACGGCTGCTCGATCGGCTGGGCGGATCGGTTGGATCGAGCGAAGCGAGACCCAACACATCTTGCGCCGAAACATTGGCTCTCGCGCCAGGGCGCTCGACCCCGCCAACGGACTAAGCACAGAGATCATCAAGTTTGCTGGACGTCGCCTGTCGCCAGCAGCGTCAGCATTACGCCGGGACGTAGACCGACAGAAACATCACGAGGAGGAAGAGGACCGAATAAAGCGCGACTGCGGCGACGTCGGTGGCGCGCCGCTCCTGTACGGCCTGCTCGTTCATGGTGGATCTCCTTCGCTCGCAAATAGACGCACCGATCTCCGCACGATCAGCCTGCCACCGAGCCGGCACACAAGTCCTTGGGGTAAACCTGAAATGTTCTGAATCGGCGCCGGCGGGCGGCGCCAGAGCGGCGGTCAATTCCGGCGCAAAACAGGGGGCCCGCACGTGCGCTTCCGCGTCAAGTCCAGCGTTTTCGCCGCACAAGCTGGCCTCCTCCAGACACGGTGGGTGGCTCGTGGCCGCCGGGTGACCGAGACCACGCGAGACGATACCCGGCAGCGACACCAGCGCGGCGCGGGAAAGACCGTCGCCGCGCAATCGAGCGGCGTGTAGCCGCCGCCGTATAACGGTGGCAGGCCACCGCTCGAGCCACGGTGACACAGCCCGCCGGCGTAAGCAGGCACGGCCAGCACCGCGAGGACGGCGGCAACGATGAGCCTCATGGCGGCCCCTTTGGGTCTCGGTTCCGAAACCAGCCTACAGGGCTCCGATTAGCGAATCGTAATCGGCCAATTTCCGAGAGGCCGGCAGGTTACCTCTGCGCCGCAGGAATTTCTGCGCGCGCACGCGGCGCCACCGCCTATCCCGCCGATGATCGCGAGCGGCGGTAGCGTGACCTGATACCTCGCATCCAGTTGCGCAGCCTCGCGTCGACCAGCGGTGCGACTTTGCTCCACAGCGCGAACCAGAGAAGCCTGCGCACGAGCCGCGGCGTCACGTAGCCAGGGTCGGACAACAGAATGGGCACCGCGCGCACGCTGTGTTCCGGCCAGATTGCCGCGGCCACGAAGGCTGCGCGGCGCCGCTCCCACCCGGGCTGGCGGGTCACGGCGAGCCAGGCGCGCAGCACGTCGAACTGGGCGCGGCTGCGTGCGCCGGTCACCGAGTACGAGTCCTGTCCTTTGCGAAAATACGACACGGCGCCGGGCGTGTAGGTCGCCCCTTGTTCGAAGGCGGCGGCGTAGGCGGCAAACAGGTCGCCGTGCCAGCGCAGCTCGGGCGGAAAGCCGCCGAGCGCGCGCAGGAGTTTCACGTTGAACCAGACGCTGGAGACGTGGAAGTAGAAGAAGTTGCGCTGCATGAGCCGAACGAATTCGTCGGCAGAAAAATGCCCACGCTGCGGCGGCAGATCGAGCGGCATCAATCTCTTGCTGGCTCCGTCGGCGCTCATTTCAGCCTGATCGGAGAAGACGATGCCGGAGGTCGGAAAGGAGGCGGCGGCGGCAGACGCGCGCTCCACGGTCTCGGGATCGAGCCGATCATCGGCGGCGGAGAACAGGACAAAATCGCCGCTGACGAGATTGAGCCCGGTATTGCACGCCGCATTGACGCCGCGGTTCTCGCCATGGGTATGAATCCTCAGCCACGGCGTGCGCGCGGCCAGGGCTTGCAGGCGCGCGAGGCTGTCGTCGGTCGAGCCGTCGTCGACCACGACGACTTCGGACGGCGGCATCGTCTGGCGCGAGATCGCGGCAAGCGCGTCCTCGATCAGGTGCCCGTGGTTGTAGTTCGGGATCACCACGGACATGCGCGGGCCAGAAATCGCGGTCATGGCCAAACAGTCTAGAGCGAATTCGCGTGAAATGGATTAAGGCAAGTCGCGAGCTCGGTCTGCACCCTCTCCCCGCACCTTGCGGGGAGAGGGTATCCGAGTCCGCTGCTTCAGAGTCGCAATACGGAAACGCTGCGTCAGGTCGAGGCGCGTTCGCTGACCGGCACGCCCTTGTCCTTCAGCAGGCCTTGCAATTCGCCCGCCTGAAACATTTCGCGGATGATGTCGCAGCCGCCGACGAATTCGCCCTTCACGTAAAGCTGCGGGATGGTCGGCCATTTGGAATAGGCTTTGATGCCTTCGCGCAGATCGTCCGATTCGAGCACGTTCAGCCCCTTGTAGGTCACACCGAGGTGATCGAGGATCTGCACCACCTGCCCGGAAAATCCGCACATCGGGAACTGCGGGGTGCCCTTCATGAACAGCACCACGTCATTGCCTTTGACTTCATTGTCGATGAATTGCTCGATCGCCATGGAATCCCTCATCTCCTGGCGCGCTTCCGCGCGCGCAAACCCTTACAATCTCGAGCTATATGTAGCGTAGCGGTGCCGCGAGCCCAAGACCCCCCGACTGCCCTTGGGTCACTTTTTCACCGGCGCGTAGAAGGTGCCCTCGACCTCGAATATGTCGTCCTGATTGAGGCGGTGCACCTCGACGATGGTGCGCGGCGGATACGGCCCCTTGCCCCACAGCTCCTCCTGCACCTTGTTCACCAGCGGCCGGAACCGAAACATGTCGGTGACATAGACGACGATGCGCACGCAGTCGCGCAGGCTCGCTCCCTCCGATTCCGCGATCATCTGCATATTGAGAAAACCTTGGCGAATGCGCGCCTCCTCGCCCTGAACCAGCGTGTTGGTCTTCGGGTCGATGCCGCGCATGCCGGCGACATAGACGAAATCGCCGGCGCGCGCGCCGAGAGCCCACGTTCCGGTCGGCTTGAACGCGCCTTCGGGCGCCAAGGTCTTGACGCGGTCCGGCGATTGTCCAGCGGCGAGGCCGGTCAACCCGATCAACACAGCCGCGCCCTCGATCGCGAGCTTCACCGCGCCGCGCATCATCACTCCGGCGTGCCGGTCTGCAGCGCGAGCGCGTGCAGCTTGCCGCCCATTTCGGCCTTGAGCGCCTCATAGACGATCTGATGCTGCTGCACGCGCGATTTTCCGCGGAACGATTCGGCGAGCACGGTGGCGGCGTAATGGTCGCCGTCGCCGGCGAGGTCGCGGATGATCACCTCGGCATCGGGAATACGCAGCTTGATCAAGCGCTCGATCTCGCTTGCAGCCATCGGCATGGCTCTATCTCCCACAGCGCGTTCCGGCGAAACGTAGCCGATTCGCCGCGGAAAGCGCGTCGGACGCGAACATACCGGTCAGGCCGCAGCAGCGCCCGCCATATAGGCCGGCAGCCAGCCCTCGAAGCGCTCGCGCAGGTTGGCGATCAGAATGGGCCGCTCGCCTTCGAGCGTCAATGCGTCGCCGCCGGTGAGGCCAAGCTGGCGCGCGGGAACGCCGGCAGCGCGGGCGCGCGCCATCACCGTCTCGGCTACCCCCGCCGCGACCGTGAGGAGGTAGCGACCCTGGTCCTCGCCGAACCAGAAGGCGTGGGCGGGAAGCGGCGGCCGATCGAGCTCGACGCCGATACCCGCCGCCATCGCCATCTCGGCGATCGCCACGAGGAGCCCGCCGTCGGAAACATCGTGAACGGCGGTGGCGATGCCTTCGGCGATCAAGGCGCGCACGAGGTCGCCGTTGTTGCGCTCGGCGGCAAGATCGACCGGCGGCGGCGCGCCCTCCTCGCGCTCGCAGATCTCGCGCAGATAAAGCGACTGACCGAGCCAGCCTGCGGTCTCGCCGATGAGCAAAACGGCCTCGTTCTCCCGCTTGAACGCGAGCGTCGCCGACTTGGTGAAGTCGTCGATCAGCCCGACGCCGCCGATGGTCGGCGTGGGCAGGATCGCGCGGCCGTTGGTCTCGTTGTAGAGCGAGACATTGCCCGACACGACGGGGAAGTCGAGCGCCTCGCAGGCGTCCGCAATGCCGTGAATCGCGCCGACGAGCTGGCCCATGATTTCCGGCCGCTCGGGATTGCCGAAATTGAGATTGTCGGTGAGCGCCAGCGGCCGCGCGCCGACCGCGGTGAGATTGCGCCACGCCTCGGCCACGGCCTGCTTGCCGCCTTCGAACGGATCGACCTCGCAATAGCGCGGCGTGACATCGGTGGTGAGCGCAAGCGCCTTCGGACCGTCATTGATGCGCACCACCGCGGCATCGCCGCCGGGCCGCTGCACCGTGTTGCCCAGGATGACGTGGTCGTACTGCTCCCACACCCAGCGCCGCGAGCACAGATCGGGCGCGCCGATCAGCCGCAGCAACGCTTCCGCGATGGGAACGGGCGGGGCCACATCCGCTGCCGCGAGCACCGGCTGCTTCGACGTATCCACATGCGACCGGTCGTAAACCGGCGCCTCGTCGCCCAGTTCCTTGATCGGCAGGTCGGCCATGACCTTGCCGCCATGGCGCACGACGAACCGCTTGGTCGGCGTGGTCTTGCCGACCACGGCAAAATCGAGGCCCCATTTTCTGAAGATCGCTTCGGCCTCGCGCTCTTTCTCCGGCTTGAGCACCATGAGCATGCGCTCCTGGCTTTCCGAGAGCATCATCTCGTAGGCGCTCATGCCGCTCTCGCGGCAGGGCACCGCGTCAAGATCGAGCGTGACGCCGAGGCCGCCTTTAGCGCCCATCTCGACCGCGGAGCAGGTGAGCCCCGCCGCGCCCATGTCCTGAATGGCGATGACGCAGTCCTTCGCCATGATTTCGAGGCAGGCCTCGAGCAAGAGTTTCTCCGAGAACGGATCGCCGACCTGGACGGTCGGGCGCTTGTCATCGGTGCCCTCGCCGAACTCGGCCGACGCCATGGTGGCGCCGTGGATGCCGTCGCGGCCGGTCTTGGAGCCGAGATAGACGATCGGCATACCGACGCCGGAGGCGGCGGCGTAGAAAATCCTATCGCGCGGCGCGAGACCCACCGCCATTGCATTGACCAGGCAGTTGCCGTCGTAGCGGGTGTGAAAGCGCACGCAGCCGCCAACGGTCGGCACACCGAAGGAATTGCCGTAGCCGCCGATCCCGGCGACCACGCCGGCGAGGAGATGCCTGGTCTGCGGGTGGGTCGGCGCGCCGAAGGAGAGCGCGTTGAGACAGGCAATCGGCCGCGCGCCCATGGTGAAAACGTCGCGCAAGATGCCGCCGACGCCGGTGGCCGCGCCCTGATAAGGCTCGATGTAGCTCGGGTGATTGTGGCTCTCCATCTTGAACACGACCGCAAGCCCATCGCCGATATCGATGACGCCCGCGTTCTCGCCCGGCCCCTGGATCACCCGGGGCGCTTTGGTCGGCAGCATGCGCAGATGGATCTTCGAAGACTTGTACGAGCAATGCTCGTTCCACATCGCCGAGAAAATGCCGAGCTCGGTGATGGAAGGCTCGCGGCCTATGAGGGCGAGGATGCGCTGATACTCCTCGCTCGTGAGGCCGTGCGCCGCCACGAGTGCGGGGCTGACTTTTTCCCGCTTGGCGTCTCTCCGCCGCTTGGCCTTCGCCGCCGGCGGCTTGCTGCGTGCGCGTGCTGAGCGTTTCTTGGGTGTCGCTGCCATAGTCCTAGAGAAGCTTCACCGTGGCTAGAGCCTGTTCGTGGCGATTGGAAATCAGCGAGCGGCGAACTCGGTCTGCTCCCTCCCCCGCTTGCGGGGGAGGGTTGGGGAGGGGGTGAGCTTGTGCACATGAAACGTTTTGCACGCCCCCTTCCATCTTGTTGCATGCCCCCTCCCTATCCCTCCCCCGCAAGCGGGGGAGGGAATGCACCGAGTGCGCGGCGCTAACCTGCCCGCGTGGCGTCATGCCGCCTGCTTGAAGTGATCGGCGAGACCCGCGAACAGGCCGCGGCCGTCGGTCGGACCGAGCGCCGGCTCCACGTGGTTCTCCGGGTGCGGCATCATGCCGAGCACGTTGCCTTGCCCGTTGAGGACGCCGGCGATGGCGTTGGTCGCGCCATTGACGTTCCAGGCGAGGTCGAGCGACCCATCGGGGGCGGCATAGCGGAACACGACCCTGCCCTCATCCTCGAGTCGCACGATCGTGTCATGATCGGCGACGTAATTGCCCTCGCCGTGCGCGACCGGCACTCGGATCACCTGTCCCGCATTATAGCCCCGCGTGAACGGCGTATCGGAGCGCTCGACGCGCAGATAGACGTCGCGGCAGATGAATTTGAGCGCCGCATTGCGCATCAGCACGCCCGGCAGAAGTCCGGCTTCGCACAGGATCTGGAAGCCGTTGCACACCCCGAGCACGAGCCCGCCGCCCGCAGCATGGGCGCGCACCGCCGCCATGATCGGCGCGCGCGCCGCAATGGCGCCGCAGCGCAGATAGTCGCCATAGGAAAAGCCGCCGGGTATCACGACGAGGTCGGTGCTCGCCGGCAGCGTGGTGTCCGCATGCCATACCATGGCAGGCTCGCGGCCGCTGACGAGCTTGAGCGCGCGTGCCATGTCGCGTTCGCGGTTGAGGCCGGGAAAGACGACGACCGCGGACTTCATCACAGCCCGAGCTCCTTCTCGGCCCAGCGCAGAACGAGATCGCCGTTGAGAAAGCCCAAGGCGGCGCGCTCGGCCGCGGCGACATCGTCGGTGACGACGGTTGCGACCACCACGTCGCATTTGTCGTTGAAGGCGATGGCAAGCGCGGTGCGTGGTGAGCTATAGGATCTGGCGACGCGATAGGGCCGGCTGCGGCCCTTCATCCAGCCCACGCTCACCGGCCGCCCGTCGCCGAGTGCTTTGAACGTGCTGCTGAGCAGTTCGAGGTCGCCCACGCGGTCAAGCTCCGCGTCATCCGCCACGCCGGTCGTGCAGTTGCAGAAGCCGAGCTTGGCGCGCAGATAAAGCTCCATGTCCGCCCCGCAATCGGCGGAGCGGCAGCGGAACGCGCGCCCGCTACCCCACTGGTCGAGCGGGAACGGCCATTTGATTTCGGTCCAGACGGCGGAGTCTGCCGCCGATTGCCGGGCAGGGGTGGTCGCGCCCGCGACCAGGCCCAGTGCAAGCGCGAGGATACCGGCTCGTAACGCGATCATTTCACATCGACCTGAAAATTCTCGATCAGCGTGTTGGCGAGCAGCTTCTCCGCTGCCTTTTCGAGCGTAGCCTTCGCCGCCTTGCGGTCGCCTCCCTCGATCTCGATGTCGAACACCTTGCCCTGGCGCACGCTCGCGACGCCGGCGATACCGAGCGATTTGAGCGCGCCCTCGATCGCCTTGCCCTGGGGATCGAGGATGCCGGATTTGAGGGTGACGGTGACGCGGGCCTTCATCGCCTGTCCTGCGAGTATCGATATGGCGCGAATCGCTTAAACCGCAAGCCGAAGAAACGCGCAGCGTGCCCGCGCGCGGCTCATACCCAAAAGTTTACGCAGAAATGGTGTCAATGCACAGGGGCGGCCGCCGTTTGCTCGAGCAGCCGCCCGCAGCCCGCGACATGACCGCTCTCGCCGACGAGCCGCAGCGCCGCCCAAAACGCCGCTTGCGTGCTGGCGACGACCGGAATGCCGTGACGTGCTTCGAGGGGCTTTGCCACGCCCAGGGTGCGCAAGCCGCCGCAGGAAATCAGCAGACCCTCTGCGGCAGGCGCTTCGCCGCAGACCTCGGCGCCGAGTGCGATAATGTCGGCTTCGCGCATCGTGTCGGGCTGGTTGAAGCCGAACAGGCCGAAACCCTTGAGCGCCAGCACGTCGAAACCGTGCGCGCCAAGGAAGGCCTTGAGCCGCGCATTCACCTCGTCGGCATAAGCGGTCGCCACCGCGATGCGCCGCGCACCGAAGCCGCGCAACCCCTCGACCACCGCCTGGCTCATGGTGCTCACCGGCAAACCGGTCGTCGCGCGCAACGTCTCCAGGAGCTCTGCGTGCGCCTCGGCGCCGCGATAGAACGTCAAGGAGGTGCCGATCACCATGACGGCATCGACCCCGCGCGCGGCGAGCTGTTCGGCGGCGGGGATGATTCCCTCCCACGCGCTGTCGTAGCCCCGCGGTGTCAGCGATTGCACGCCGACGCCGCGCGCAACAAACCGCACGTCCGGATACATCTTGAGCCCTTCCTCCGGCACGGTGTCGGTTGCAAACGGGACCACGAGCCCGATGGTGACGTCCTTGTGCATGTCTTCTCCTCGCGGTGTGTGTGTCCCGGGCGCAGCGCAGCACGAAGTGGTGCGCTGCAGACCCGGGATCGTCCCGGGCCGTGGCGGTCCCGGATCAGCGGTGCACCGCTACACTTCGTTTCGCGCTGCACCGCATCCGGGACACGTTGAAGCTGGAGTAGCCCGCATCGAGCCATAAGCGCGTTTACGCGCGTCCATAGCCCGTCGAAGACGGGCGTGAACGCCCTTAAGGACGCGCTATGCGAAATGCGGGATACCCCGGATGTCGCTGCGCTCATCCGAGCTACAGCCCAGCGCGTGTCACCCCTTCACCAAGACCGGGCCCATGCCGCGCGGCCGCTCGCCTTCGCTCATGATGCCGAGGCGTTTGGCGACTTCGGTATAGGCCTCAACCAGCCCGCCGAGATCGCGGCGGAAGCGGTCCTTGTCGAGCTTCTCGTTCGATTTGATATCCCACAGCCGGCAGGAATCGGGAGAGAGCTCGTCGGCGACAACGATCCGCATGAGATCGTTCTCCCACAGCCGGCCGGTTTCCATCTTGAAGTCGACGAGACGGATGCCGACGCCGAGAAACAGGCCGGACAGGAAGTCGTTGACGCGGATGGCGAGCGCCATGATGTCGTCGATCTCCTGCGGCGTGGCCCAGCCGAAGGCGGTGATGTGCTCCTCCGATACCATCGGGTCGCCTAGCTGATCGTTCTTGTAGTAGAATTCGATGATGGAGCGCGGCAGCTGCGTGCCCTCCTCGAGCCCGAGCCGCTGCGACAGCGAGCCCGCCGCGACGTTGCGCACCACGATTTCGAGCGGAATGATTTCCACCTCGCGGATCAACTGCTCGCGCATGTTGAGCCGCCTGATGAAGTGCGTCGGCACGCCGATGTCGTTCAAGTGCTGGAAGACGTATTCGGAAATGCGGTTGTTGAGGACGCCTTTGCCCTCGATGACATCGTGTTTCTTCGCATTGAACGCGGTCGCGTCATCCTTGAAGTGCTGGATCAGCGTTCCGGGCTCCGGTCCTTCGTAGAGGACCTTGCCTTTGCCTTCATAGATGCGGCGACGGCGGCTCATCGGCGTGTACCGTGGTTTGTCCATCTGGCGACCGTGGCTCCGGTTCGAGGTGATGTCCGCGGCGACGGCGCGTGGCGGCTCGACGAAAACGCGTCCACGGCGGAAAGCTAGCCGATCGAGGTGACCAGCACAATCGCGACGAACAGTTTTGTCGTGGCTGTTCCACCGGCGGCGCGAATCAGTTCTTCGGTTGCCTTGACGATCGCGTCCCGCTATGCAAGGCCGCGCGCTCGGTTCAACGCCGGCTGTTGAAACCGCGAGAATGCGTCGGCGGCCACCTGGCCGAAAGGCCAATGCGCGAGAAGCGGCTGCGCGCGACGAGCGAGGAGGCCATGACCACATTCGACAAGCGCGAGGAAGGCTTCGAGAAGCAGTTCGCCCACGACGAAGAGCTGCGCTTCAAGGCGACCGCCCGTCGCAATAAATTGCTCGGCCTGTGGGCGGCGCAGAAGCTCGGGCTTTCCGGCGACGAGGCCGAGGCTTATGCGAAGGACGTCGTACTGGCGGATTTCGAGGAAGCCGGCGACCACGACGTGTTCCGTAAAATCCGCAGGGATTTCGATGCCAAGGGCGTGACGGAATCCGATCACCAAATTCAGCGCACGATGATCGACCTGATGGCGAAAGCGATCGAGGCGATCAAGGCCCGCTGAGGATCGCGACGCGACCCCGTCCGCCGGCGCGATCACAGCAAGGGACGATCTCATGACCACTGCAACCGCCTTCTCGCTCGCGCGCCGGCTCAAGGCCGGCGAGACCGTCCATAGCGGCTGGTGCGGCCTGCCCGCCCCGATCGTGGCCGAGCTCGTCGGCCGCGAAGGCTTTCCCGCGGTCACCCTCGATGCGCAGCACGGGCTATGGGACACCGCCTCGCTGCTCGCCGGCATCGCCCAGGTGCGCCAGGGCGGCGCAGCGGCGATCGTGCGCATTCCAGTGGGCGAGTTCGCAACGGTCAGCCGCGCGCTCGATTTCGGCGCCGAAGGCATCATCGCGCCGATGATCAACACGCCGGCCGATGCGCGCGCCTATGTCTCGTTCGCAAAGTTCCCGCCGCTCGGCGAGCGCAGCTGGGGTCCGCACCGCGCGACCACGCTCGCCAACATGCCGGACCAGAAGGTTTATCTGCGCGAAGCCAACGCAGTCACCGTCACCTTCGCCATGATCGAGACGCGGACCGCGCTGGAGAATGTCGAGGCGATTGCGGCCACGCCCGGCATCGATGCGCTTTTTCTCGGCCCCGCCGACCTCTCGATCGCGCTCAGCAACGGCGCCGATGTCGATCCCATGTCGCTCGACGTCGACCGCGAGATCGACCGCATCATGGGCGCGGCGCACAAGGCCGGCAAAGTCATGGGTGCCTATTGCCATTCCGTCGAGCGCGCGGTCGCGCTCGCCAAGCGCGGCGTGCGCTTCCTCGCGGTTGGTAGCGACATGGGCTTTTTGCGCGCCGGCGCCGCGGCGGCGTTCAAAGCGCTGAAGAGCTGAGAGCTTTTCGCTTTGTAACCCGGATTGAGCGCAGCCATATCCGGGAAAGAATCTCCCACATTTCGCCATAGCGCGTCGAAGACGCGCGTAAACGCGCTTATGGCTCAATGCAGGCTACGCGCTCGGTGCCACCCTCCCCTGGAGGGGGAGGCACCGGCGGCCTCCGGCCGCCGTTCTTAGCGCTAAGAACGCCGATGCAAAGCATCGGCTATGGAGCGAAGCGACGCGCGGTGGGGTGAACTACTTAACGCGAAAGCACAGACTTTGCTTCACCCCACCCCGGTTCGCTCGTCTCGCTTCGCTGCGACGAGCTCACCGACCCTCCCCCTCCAGGGGAGGGTAACGCCTGCGGCGCCTGCGCGGACAAACAGTTCCTAATCACCTGCGATCGCCCGCGCCAGTCGATCCAGCACCTGCGGCAGGTCGGCTTCGACCGCACGCGTCTCCACGTCGAGCACGCGATAGCCGCGCTCGGTCAGCCACGCGCGGCGCTCCGCGCGCGTCTTGGCCGCGGCATCGCTTTCCTGCGCGGGAATGAGCTCGATCACGAGCCGCAGCGGGAAAGAGACGAAGTCGGCGATGTGCGGACCGACCGGGACCTGCCGCTTGATGCCTTTACCCGCAAATCGCCTATCGTTGGTGAGGGCGTGCCATAGCGCGCGCTCGGCATCGGTCGGATTGCGCCGCAGGAGCCGCGCCAGCCCGCGCACCGGGCCGTGCTCGCCCGTCGTTCGACCTTGCCCGTGCTCGGCAATGAGTGCGCGCAGGGCGGCCGCTTCCTCGCTGTCGAGCACGCCGCCGCGGGCGGGCCCCTTGCGGCCTTCGCAGAGCGCAACGACGATGCCGTGCAACGTCTGGATATCCTGTTGGGTCGGCTGCATGCGGGCGAAGATGTTGCGCAGATTGACCAGCATGGTGGCGCGTTTCTCGAGCGGCCGGAAATACTCGATCTCATCGAGCTGATGCTCGAGATGGGCAAAGAACGCCTGCACCTGCTCCTTGCCGGCGGGCGGCGACCTTTGCGGCATGGCAAAGGGAAGTGCGCCGCCGCAGGCGAGCTTGAACCACTCGTAGGCGACGACGGCGACCGCCTGGGCGAGATTGAGCGAGGCAAAGGCCGGATTGACGGGAAAGGTGACGATGCGGTCGGCGAGCGCCACCTCGTCGTTCTCGAGGCCGTAGCGCTCGCGGCCGAACAACACCGCGACGTTCTCGCCGGCAACGACGTGCGGCGCGAGCAAAGCGGCGGCTGCGTCCGGCGAGATCACGGGCTTGGCCTGGTCATGGGCGCGCGCCGTCGTGGCGAGCACGAGCGTGCAGTCGGCAATTGCCGCCTCCACCGTGTCGTAGAGTTGCGCCTCATCGAGGATACGATCGGCGCCGGAAGCCGCGCGGCGCGCCTGGACGTTGGGCCAGCCGTCGCGCGGCTTGACCAGGCGCAGCCGCTTGAAGCCGAAGTTGGCCATCGCGCGCGCGGCCGCGCCGATGTTCTCGCCGAGCTGCGGCTCGACCAGAACGATGATCGGACCAGGCGTCTCGATCCAGTTCTTGGTCTTATCGGTTCCGGCGCCGGGCATGCCCTCGTACGTTTCCTTGTGCCTCATGCACTCAACACGTAGCCCGGGTGGAGCGGAGCGACACCCGGGGTGATCGCAGTTGCGGGCAGAACCCCGGATTTCGCCCGACGTTTGCTGATCGCAGACGCAGACGCGCTCTAATACACCAGCACGTCGTCGGGTACTTGCGCGCGGGTGAAGTCCATCGATCGATCCGCGCGCAATTCGGCGCGTGTTTTGCTCTTGCGGGACGTGGCGCGGCGCGCCATAAGGCGCCTGCCCCGAGGACATTCCGCTTTCTCCTCCACACGTTCGCGCGCGCAAAAGCAAGGGCTCGTCCGCCATGGCGAAGATCGCAGTGAAGAATCCGGTCGTCGAGATGGACGGCGACGAGATGACCCGCATCATCTGGCATCTCATCAAGGAAAAGCTGATCCATCCCTATCTCGACATCGAGCTCCTTTACTACGACCTGGGCATTCAGAAGCGCGACGAGACGCGCGACCGCATCACGGTCGAAGCGGCGGAGGCGATCAAGAAGGTCGGCGTCGGCGTCAAATGCGCGACCATCACGCCCGATGAGGCGCGAGTGAAGGAATTCAATCTCAAGGAAATGTACCGCTCGCCGAACGGCACGATCCGCAACATTCTGGGCGGCGTCATCTTCCGCGAGCCGATTCTCTGCAAGAACGTGCCGCGACTGGTGCCCGGCTGGACCAAGCCGATCATCATCGGCCGCCATGCCTACGGCGACCAGTACCGGGCGACCGATTTCCGTGTGCCCGGCAAAGGCAAGCTGACGCTCTCCTTCGTAGGCGACGACGGCACCAAGATCGAGCGCGAGGTATTCCGCTTCCCCGGCGGCGGCGTCACCATGGCGATGTACAACCTCGACGACTCGATCCGCGACTTCGCCCGCGCCTCGCTCAATTATGGGCTCAATCGCGGCTACCCGGTCTATCTCTCGACCAAGAACACGATCGTCAAGGTCTACGACGGCCGCTTCAAGGACATCTTCCAGGAGATCTACGAGAACGAATTCAAGGCCGAGTTCGAGAAGAAGGGCATCTTCTACGAGCATCGGCTGATCGACGACATGGTGGCGGCGGCGCTGAAATGGTCGGGCGGCTATGTATGGGCGTGCAAGAACTACGACGGCGACGTGCAGTCGGACACCGTGGCGCAGGGCTACGGCTCGCTCGGCCTGATGACGTCGGTGCTCATGACGCCGGACGGCAAGGTGGTCGAGGCCGAGGCGGCGCATGGCACGGTGACGCGGCACTACCGCCAGCACCAGAAGGGCGAGCAGACTTCTACCAATTCGGTGGCCTCGATTTTCGCCTGGACGCGCGGCCTCGCGCATCGCGCCAAGCTCGACAACAATGCCGAGCTCGCCAAATTCGCCACGACATTGGAGCACGTCACTGTCGGCACGGTGGAGTCCGGCTTTATGACCAAGGACCTCGCGCTGCTGGTGGGCACCGATCAGAAATGGCTCTCCACCACCGGCTTCCTCGACAAGGTCGACGAGAACCTGAAGCAGGCGATGGCCTGATCGATTACGAGTAATCGTGAGTGGAGGAGGACATCCCATGCGCATCTCATTATTTCCACTCGCCATCATCGCCGTCGCGACGCCGGCGAGCGCGGCATCGGCGCAGGTCCCTCCTGCGCTCGCGGCGCCGGGCGAAAGCGCGGTGATCACGCTCCATGCCGAGGGCGCACAGGTCTATGAGTGCCGGGCAGGCAACGACGGCAAGCTTGCATGGGCGTTCCGCGAGCCGATCGCCACGCTGCTGCTCGAGGGCAAGACCGTCGGACGCCACTATGCCGGGCCGAACTGGGAGCACGTCGACGGCAGCGCCGTGGTCGCAAAGGCGGTCGCCAATGTCGCAGGCCAGACGCCGGGCGATATCCCCTGGCTCAAGCTCGAGGTGACGGCGCATCGCGGCTCTGGCCTGCTGTCGGGCGTCACGACCGTGCAGCGGATCAACACGCGAGGCGGCGCGCACACCGGCGGCTGCGACAAAGCCGGTGCCCTGCACAGCGCGCCCTACGCCGCGGATTACGTCTTCCTGAAGAAATGATCGTATAGCCCGGGCGGAGCGATAAGCGCGTTTACGCGCGTCCATAGCCCGTCGAAGACGGGCGTAAACGCCCTTAAGGACGCGCTATGGCGACACCCGGGGCGGACAGAGACGCGAGCAGGACAGAGTCGCAAGAAGAACCCCGGGTTTCGCTCCGCTCAACCCGGGCTACGGAGCTAGGAGCCTACGGAGCTACGAACCGCCGAGTGCGCCCTCGATCGCCTTGAGCGCCGCCTCGGCCTTGGAGCCGTCGGGGCCACCGGCCTGCGCCATGTCCGCGCGCCCGCCGCCGCCCTTGCCGCCGAGCACCTCGGCGCCTTTGCGCACGAGGTCGATCGCGGAGAAACGCCCGGTCAAGTCGGCGGTAACGCCGACCACGACGCCGGCCTTGCCTTCCTCGGTGACGCCGACGATGGCGACGACGCCCGAGCCCAGGCGCTTCTTGCCCTCATCGGCGAGGCTGCGCAGGTCCTTGAGATCGATGCCGGCGACCGCACGCGCCAAGAGCTTCACGTCGCCGACGACGCGCACGCCGTCCGCGCCTTGCGCGCTGCCGCCGCCCATGGCGAGCTTCTTCTTCGCCTCCGACAGCTCGCGTTCGAGGCGCCGCCGCTCATCGAGCACTTGCGCGAGACGCTGCGGCACCTCCTCGAGCGGCGCCTTGAGCTCCGCTGATGCGGCCTTGGCGAGTTCGCCCAAATGCCGCGCGTGCTTGCGCGCCGTGGTGCCGGTAAGTGCCTCGATGCGGCGCACGCCGGCCGCGACCGCGCTGTCGCCGAGCGCGGCGATAAGCCCGATGTCGCCCGTGCGCTTGACGTGCGTGCCGCCGCAGAGCTCGACCGACCAGGCCATGGTGTTGCCGCCGCCCTCACCCATGGCCACCACCCGCACCTCGTCGCCGTATTTCTCGCCGAACAGCGCGCGCGCGCCTGACGCAATCGCTTCATCGACCGCCATCAGCCGCGTAGTCACCGGCGAATTCTGCAGCACGATGTCGTTGGCGATGTCCTCTACCCGCTCGACCTCCTCCGCCGTCATCGGCTTGGGATGGGAGAAGTCGAAGCGCAGCCGGTCGGGGGCGACCAACGAGCCTTTCTGCGCGACGTGATCGCCGAGCACCTGGCGCAGCGCCTCGTGCAGAATGTGCGTCGCCGAATGGTTGCGGCGGATGGCGCTGCGCCGGGAATGATCGACCTCGAGCGTGAGCGCGGCGCCGACTTTGAGCGTGCCCTTCTCCACCTTTGCAAGATGCACGAGCACGTCGCCTGCCTTGCGCTGGGTGTCGGTAACGGACAAACGCACGGCGTCGCCATACATGATGCCGGTGTCGCCGACCTGCCCGCCTGCTTCGCCGTAGAACGGGGTCTGATTGAGCACGACCGCGCCGCTCTCGCCGGGGCGCAAGGCCTCGACCTCCTTGCCGTCCTTGACCAATGCTGCGACGACACCTTCGGCGATTTCCGTCTCGTAGCCGAGGAACTCGGTCGCGCCCACGCGCTCCTTGACGGGGAACCACAATGCTTCGGTGGCCGCCTCGCCCGACCCCGCCCAGGAGGCGCGCGCCTTTTCGCGCTGGCGCTCCATGGCCGCGTTGAAGCCTTCGGTATCGACGGCAATCCCGCGCGGCTTGAGCGCATCCTGGGTCAGATCGAGCGGAAAGCCGTACGTGTCATAGAGTGTGAAAGCGGATTCGCCGGAAAACTTCGCGCCGCGCGCAAGTCCCTTGCTGCCTTCCTCGAGCAGCGCAAGCCCGCGCGCGAGCGTCGTGCGAAACCGCGTTTCTTCGAGCTTGAGCGTCTCGGTGATGAGAGGCTCCGCGCGCGAAAGCTCGGGATAAGCCTGACCCATCTCGCGCACCAGCGTTGGCACGAGCCGCCACATCACCGGCTCGTCGGCGCCGAGGAGCTGCGCATGCCGCATGGCGCGGCGCATGATGCGCCGGAGCACATAGCCGCGGCCCTCGTTCGAGGGCAGCACGCCGTCGGCAATGAGGAACGAGGATGCGCGCAAGTGATCGGCGATCACGCGGTGCGACACGGCCCGCGCGCCTTCCGGCTCGACGCCGGTCAGGTCGGCGACGTGGGAGATGAGCGCACCGAACAGGTCGATCTTGTAGTTGTCGTGGGTGCCTTGCAGCACCGCGGCGACGCGCTCGAGCCCCATGCCGGTGTCGATCGACGGCCTCGGCAAGTCGACGCGCTCGCCGCCGGGCAGCTGCTCGAACTGCATGAACACAAGGTTCCAGATCTCGATGAAGCGGTCGCCCTCGGCCTCGGACGAGCCCGGCGGTCCGCCCGGGATGTGCGGGCCATGGTCGTAGAAGATTTCCGAGCACGGGCCGCAGGGGCCGAGCTCGCCCATCTGCCAGAAATTGTCGGAGCCGGCGATGCGCACGATCTTGCTGTCGGGCAGACCCGCGATCTTTCTCCACAGATCGAACGCCTGGTCGTCCTCGGCGAAAACGGTGACTATCAGGCGATCGACGGGCAGGCCGAACTCCTTGGTGACGAGATTCCAGGCAAGCTCGATGGCGCGATCCTTGAAATAATCGCCGAAGGAGAAATTGCCGAGCATCTCGAAGAAGGTGTGGTGCCGCGCGGTGTAGCCGACGTTGTCGAGATCGTTGTGCTTGCCGCCGGCGCGCACGCATTTCTGCGCGGTGACCGCGCGCGTATAGGGACGCTTCTCGAGGCCGGTAAAGACGTTCTTGAACTGCACCATGCCGGCATTGGTGAACATCAAGGTGGGGTCGTTGCGCGGCACGAGCGGAGACGACGGCACCACCTGGTGGCCGTTCTCAGCGAAATAGTCGAGGAACCTCGACCTGATCTCGTTGACGCCGCTCATTAGATATCCGTCTACCAGGCTGCCGTTCGTTCCCGTCGCGCAGGCGCGATGGCCGCGCTCGATTTCGTTTCGCTGCCCCGGCAGGTTGCCGGTGCTTTTAACGGCGCCTCCATGCCCTGTCCAGGAAGCCGGCCGCTGCGCCCTGCTCCGGAGATTGCCTTACTCGTGCGGCGCCTATCGCTTATATAAGCGGCTTCTTCCACCGCGCACCGCGCCGCGCCAGCGCTCAACACCGCCGGACAAGACGATGACCCCACGGCAGCCGGCTTCGCGTCTGGAGACGCTGTTGCGGGCAGGACAATTCGCCGTCACCGCCGAGATCACCCCGCCGGTGTCGTGCGTCGCCGAGGATCTGCTGCGTAAGGCGCGTCCCCTGGCCGGGCTTGCCGACGCGGTCAACATCACCGACGGGGCCGGCGCCCGTGCGCACCTCTCCGCGCCAATCGCAGCTTGTCTGCTTGCGCGCGCCGGCATCGAGCCCATCCTCCAATTCACCTGCCGCGACCGCAACCGTCTGGCGCTGCAGGCCGATCTCATGGGCGCCGCCGCCTGTGGCGTGCACAACATTCTCTGTCTCACCGGGGACGACCCGAAGGCCGGCGACCAGCCGCAGACCAAGGCGGTGTTCGACGTCGATTCGGTCACGCTCACCGCGATGGCGCGCGAGCTGCGCGACAAGGGCGAGCTTCCCTCCGGGCGCAAGGTTTTGGGCCGCGCGTCATTTTTCCTCGGCGCCGCCGACGTGCCGATCGATCCGCCGCCGTCCTGGCGGCCCGACAGGCTCGCGGCCAAGCTCGCCGCCGGCGCCGAATTCGTGCAGACGCAGTTTTGCATGGACGCAGGCGTCGTGCGCCGCTACGCCGCGCGACTGCTCGAGCACGCGCCGACGCGCGGAGTCTTCCTCCTGATCGGCGTTGCGCCGCTGCGCTCGGCGCGCTCGGCGCGCTGGATGCAGCAACGCCTCTACGGGACTATCATTCCGGAGCGCTGCATCGAGCGACTCGAGCGCGCGAGCGATGCGGCGGCCGAAGGCGAGCGCATCGCGGTCGAGCTGATCCAAGAATTGGCCGCGATCCCTGGGGTAGCAGGAGTTCACCTGATGGGGCCGGCGAACGAGGACGCGCTGCCGCGGGTCATTACCGAAGCGCGCAAGCGGCTGCCGAGGCAGTAGCGGTGGGTTAAACGCGTACCCGCTGCGTGTCCCGGGCGCAGCGCAGCAACGCAGATAAGTTCACGCAATCTGCGTACACTTGATTGCGTTGTGGTGCGCTGCAGACACCGATCTCGGGTTTACCCGAGATCGGCACTTAAATGCGCGCAAGTCGGGCATGTCATGCCCGACTAGCGTGGACCGTTACGGTCTGCGGCGGTCCCGGATCAGCGGTGCACCGTTCCGCGCTGACGCGCTCCACGCTGCACCGCATCCGGGACACGTGGCTCGGGTTAACGCCCACGCCGCGTTCCCCGCCCGTCACCCGCGGGATGGGCACCCGCCATGTCGGCGGGGACCCCGTTCGCCCGCGGGGCCATCCGCTTCGCGAGACTCAACGCAACTATTCGCAAAGGGACGGATTGCCGGTGCCGGCAATGACGGTCGGGGAGCTCCGCCCTAGTCGGCCCTGGCCGACTTGGGCAGTCATAACTGCCGATCTCGGGTAAACCCGAGATCGGTGGCTCGGCCTTACTCGGCGGCGTCCTCGTTCTCGCCCTCCTCGCCGGCGAGGATTCGCTCGGCAATGAGGCCGGCGTTCTGCCGGATCGCGGTCTCGATCTTGGCGGCGATGTCGGGATTGGCCTTGAGGAACGCCTTGGCGTTCTCGCGGCCCTGGCCGATGCGCTGGCTGTCATAAGAGAACCAGGTGCCCGATTTTTCGACGACGCCCGCCTTCACGCCGAGGTCGATCAGCTCGCCGCTCTTCGACACGCCTTCGCCGTACATGATGTCGAACTCGACCTGCTTGAACGGCGGCGCGAGCTTGTTCTTGACGACCTTGACGCGGGTCTGGTTGCCGACCACCTCGTCGCGCTCCTTGATCGCGCCGATCCTGCGGATGTCGAGGCGCACCGAGGCGTAGAACTTGAGCGCATGCCCGCCGGTGGTGGTCTCGGGCGAGCCGTACATCACGCCGATCTTCATGCGGATCTGATTGATGAAGATCACCATGGTGTTGGAGCGGTTGATCGAGGCGGTGAGCTTGCGCAGCGCCTGGCTCATCAAGCGCGCCTGCAGGCCGGGCTGGCTGTCGCCCATTTCGCCTTCGAGCTCGGCGCGCGGAACGAGCGCCGCGACCGAATCGATGACCAGCACGTCGATCGCGCCCGAGCGCACCAGCGTATCGGCGATTTCGAGCGCCTGCTCGCCGGCGTCGGGCTGGGAGATCAGGAGATCGTCGACATTGACGCCGAGCTTTCGCGCATAGATCGGGTCGAGCGCGTGTTCGGCGTCGATGAAGGCGCAGATGCCGCCCTTCTTCTGCGCTTCCGCCAGACAATGCAGCGCGAGCGTGGTTTTGCCGGAGGATTCCGGCCCGTAGATTTCGACCACGCGGCCGCGCGGCAGGCCGCCAATTCCGAGCGCAATGTCGAGGCCGAGCGAGCCGGTGGAGACGGTCTCCACGTCCATCGACTTGTCGTTCTTGCCGAGCCGCATGATCGAGCCCTTGCCGAAATTGCGCTCGATCTGGGAGAGCGCGGCATCGAGGGCCTTCGATTTATCCATGGAGGAACCTTCGACGAGACGTAACGCAGTGGTGGTCATTGCTCCCACTCCTTATAGGACCGGATTCGCAGGACCGACAACGAAGGTCCAGCGGGAGAGCAATGTACACGATTTGTTCTCCGTTCGCAATATGTTCTTTCCCTCGGTGAGTACTGGCCGGGTTTAACCCCTTGTGGCCGGTCTCGAATTTCGCTGTGGGCGGATGCGAATCTCAACTAAACGCTCTCTTCGGACGTTGCCGTCGGCATCGCGCTCGCGGGCTTCGCTGTCGGATACGGCACGCGCGAGGTTATTTCTTATCGCCGTCGGAAAGCCGCCATCAGGCGCCACCACGAGCTGGGCCTGGATTACTAGGCGGTCTCAGTAGGGGCCTCGCGATCCATCGTCCGTCGTCCTCATCGCGCCCAAAGTCGATAGTATTCCCCAAATCGCGGATGGAATTCACCTATTGCGACGATCGTGATAGGTCTTACTCGTTTTCGTATAAGCCATCGTTGCGCCCAGGTGCTCGCGCAGCTTGGGGCAACCAATGTTCCTAGTCAGCACCTGACAGGACCCGCACGACGGGCAAAGCCCTAATTCCTTGCGGGGACGGAGATCGACATGAGAGCCCTAGTCGTAGCCGCGATCATCACATCATTGGCAGCGCCGGCATTCGCTGAGGAAGATCCGAGTAAGGCCGAGGGCAACAAGGCCGTGGAGCAGAAAAAGAAAGAGAGCGAAGAGATCGAGAAGGCCTACAAAGACATGCTCAAGCGGACGACGCGCGAACAGCCGGTCAAGAAAGCAGACCCCTGGGGAAACATGCGCTAGCGCGCAAGGCCGCCTCGGTTGGGGGCCTCCTCCCCCTTAGCGCTTCTCGTATCCGCACCTTCGCACCAGCGTTACCGTCCAGCAGCCCGTTTCCATGCAGGCCTCGTACCGCCTCTGGCAGACTCGCTGCGTGCCGCAATGCGCCCGTGCCTGCGAGCAGGTTGCCCGCTCTTGGGCCCACGCTTCACTGTAGGGCATCGCGACGAACGGCACGCTGAGCACCGCGACAACAACGGTTCCAAAAAGTAGACGGGCCATCACGTCCCCCACAAACTGGTGGTGCGCGCAAATCTTATATTCCAAAAACGGGTCCCTGCGAAATTCGAAAGGGAAGCTCTGAAAACAACCGGCCGCTTCTGGCAGAAATGTCACACCGGATCGTTTTCGGATTCGCGGCTGTTGCGGGAAGCGCGCATGCTGCATTACGTTCCAACATCACGATCAGCCAGAATCGTGGTGAAGCCTCTGCACGAGAGCCCCGGACCTACCACGGCCGGGGCTTCTCTCTTTGGCCGCCTCAGGTTCCTGCTCCGACCCCAAGCGGCCTGGGCCAAGTCCGACGGTGCGCATTTTGCGGTCCGTTGCTGACCTCGCAAAAGAAGCGTAAGATATTACCATTGCCTGCGCGTGCGAGCCCGAGAATCGGCCGCGCTCCCGCCTGCGTAGAAACGCGTGTGCCCAGCCGGCCGCTGCCGCGAGTTCGCATCGCAGCTTCGGCGCCGGAGGATCAAATCGCAAAGGCGTCGTCAGACCCTACTAGAAATGACTTTGGTTCGAAGCGGCATCGGGGATCGAATTTAAGCTTGACGGACAATCCCCGATATTCGGCCGTGGACCAAAACAGCCAGCTCGGTAAAATCGGCGGCCTCGGCACTGCCAAGTGGGGCACATCCCGACAAACCTAAGGAGAAAACTGATGCGCCAAGTCACGCTCACCCTTGCGATCGCGTTGCTGTTCGCAGGATCGGCGGTCTTGACCGCCGACGCGCAAACCTCGCGCGGGGCCAATAACATCGCCGGTGCTGCGCAGAATTTCACGCCGATCGAACCGGCGGCGTGCCGGGGATGGGGACCCTATTGTCGGCCTGGATTTGTCCGCACGTGCGGTCGGTACCGATGCTGGTGTCGTCCCTGCTGGTAATGGACATGCGAAGGCGAGGCCGCCGCACTTGGCGGCCTCATCATCGCGCGATTGGGTGAGAGTTTGACATGACCCGGCATGACCGGGCCTGGTAACCC
>WNGF01003182.1_pt1 | contig 22543 bp, 18 predicted proteins | sample 5400641 | NCBI WGS metagenome assembly WNGF01 (sample SAMN13153371, study PRJNA577476) | soil metagenome | isolation source: 80 cm soil or saprolite under grassland replicate 2 | place: USA:California | collected 2016-06-15 | reverse complement strand
GCACACCTTCCGGTTCCTCAAGCAGACCCTCGGCTGGACCCGCCCCAAGATCCGCACCCCCGCCCAGGCCGACCGCTGGACCTGGCTGATCCTCACCGCCCACACCCAGCTCCGGCTGGCCCGCCACCTGACCGAGGACATGCGCAGGCCCTGGGAGAAACCGGTCACCCGACCCGGCCGGCTCACCCCCGCCCGGGTCCGCCGCGGGTTTCGCCACCTCCGCCCGACGACCGCCCTTCCCGCTGGCGCGCCGAAACCCTCACGGCCAGGCCCCGGCCGGCCACCAGGCTCCACGAACGCCCACCGCGCCCCACGCCACGACCCAGGCAAGAACACCAAAACCGACACAACGGTCAGAGGCTAGAACCTACAGCCAGGTTAAAAAGCAAGCTAAGGCACGGTCACCGTGCCGGCCGGCCGCAGGTTGCGCGAGGAGTCCCCGACCAGGACCTGGTACCGGCCGTGCACCGTCGTCCACTGCTGCGCCGCGGTGTCCCAGATCGAGAACGCCCGCTGGTCCAGGGCGATGATCAGGTGCTTCCGCTCGCCCGGCCCCAGGAACACCTTGGTGAACGCCTTCAACTGGCTGGGCGGCTCACCCGCGGACGGCGGATAGGCGAGGTAGACCTGCGCCACCTCCGCGCCGGCGCGGCTCCCGGTGTTGGTCAGTTCCATCCCGACCGTGACGTGGCCGTGCGGGTTCAACCGTGGCGACACCACGAGGTGTCCGAACGCGAAGGTGGTGTAGGACAGGCCGTAGCCGAACGGGAACAGCGGCTCCTGGCCCTGCGCGTCGTACCACCGGTAGCCGATCTCGAGCCGTTCGGAGTAGACGCCTGTGCCGTTGACCCCGGGGTAGCGCTCGGGCGTGCTGACCGGCGTCTGGTCCTCGCGGCTCGGGAACGTCACTGGAAGCTTGCCCGAGGGGTTGACGTCGCCGAACAGCACCGCCGCGAGCGCGTTGCCGTCCTCCTCGCCCGGGTACCACGCCTCGAGGATCGCCGGGACCTCCTCCACCCACGGCATAAGCACGGGCGCGCCGCTGTCGACGACGACCACGGTGCGCGGGTTGGCCGCCGCGACCGACCGGACAAGCTGGTCCTGGCTGCCGGGCAGTGACAGGTTCGGGCGGTCGGCGCCCTCCCTCTCCTGGTCGCCGACGATGACGACCGCGACGTCCGCGGAGGCCGCGAGCTGCGCCGCCGCGGTGGCGTCGGAGCCGTTGGCGTAGCCGACCGCGACGTCCGGGCCGACCCGCTGGCGGATGCCGTCGACGGGGCTGACGGTGTAGAGCGGGTTGACGTGCGAGCTGCCGCCACCACCGGGGTGGACGGCGCCCGCGTACGGCCCGATCACCGCGATCGAGTGCAGCGCCGAGGCGTCGAGCGGCAGCTGGGACCCCGAGTTCTTCAGCAGTACGGTGCTCTGCTCGGCGATCGACCGCGCGACCGCCCCGCCGGCGGCGGCGTCGATGGGCGTGATCGTCGCCGGGCGGTCGAACAGGCCGGCACGGATCTCGGTGGCGAGCCGGCGCATGATCATCGTGTCGAGTGCCTGCATGCTCACCCGGCCGTCGAGAACGGCCTGCCTGAGCTCCTCGTCGTACGGGCCGTTGTCGCGCAGTTCGAGGTCCATGCCGGCGTTGACCGAACCGACCGCGGTGTGCGTGGCGCTCGCGTCGGACTGGATGAAGCCGTCGAAGCCCCACTGGCCGCGCAGCACGTCGGTGAGCAGGTGCCTGTTCTCGCACATGAACTCGCCGTTGACCGCCGGGTACGCGCACATGACCGCACCGACATGGCCCTCCCGCACCGCGTCCTCGAACGCCGGCAGGTGGATCTCGTGCAGGGTGCGGTCGTCGATCAACTCGTTGATCGTCTTGCGGTTGATCTCCTGGTCGTTGGCCGTGTAGTGCTTGGCCATGGCCAGCACGCCCTGGCTCTGGATGCCCTCGATGTTGGCCGCAGCGAGCCGGCCGGCCAGGTAGGGGTCCTCGCCGTAGTTCTCGAACGCGCGTCCGTTGTGGTACACGCGGACCATGTTGATGTCCGGCGCCTCGATCAGGCTGTGGCCGACGTTGGCCGTCTCCCGGCCCTCGACGACGCCGTACTGATGGGCAAGCCCGGTGTCGAAGCTGGCGGCGAGGGCGACCGGGGCGGGCAGCGCCGTCGCGTTCGGCTGCTTCGACACCGACCCGGTGCCGACGCCGGCCGGGCCGTTGGTGATCCGGAAGTCGGGGATGCCCAGCCGCGGGATGCCCGGCACCAGGCGGGAGATGCCGCCGGCGCCGGCACCCGTGGTGTGCATCTGGGAGATCTTCTCCTCCAGCGTCATCTGCGCAACGAGGTCGGCGGCCCGCTGCTCGGGTGAGGTCACCCGGTCGGTCCCGGGCCTTGTGTCGGACCCCGCGGTGTGACCTGCCGTGGCCGGCCCGAGCGCGAGGCTGGTCGCGGCGGCGATCGTGACGAACAGGCGTCCCATCGGTTCACTCTCCAGAACAGGCACCGGCACGTTTCCGCTCTCGAGGGTGGAAGGCCGGGCAGGCTGGCGACCGAACATCTCCGCCGACACGGCGCGGGCTCGCCCCCGGGCTGCGGCCCGAGCCGAAGACTCCGATCGCGTCCCGGCCGCCGCCACGGCGTCGAGGACGGGTCTGTCCGTGACAGGTAAACACCAGAGATCCGATGAGTCAAGACTCTGAAAACCTTTCCACAACCGTTCACCGAACCGGGCGGGCGCGCCCTGCCCGCCTGGCTTGCCCTGCGCCCTAGGTGGAACGGCCTGGCAGCGGGTTGCCGGACACGACCGGCCCTGCTCCTCCTCATCCCATCAAGACATCCGACGTGTCCACCGTGTGGCTGCGGCGGTGGCGACGCCGCGGGGAGGTGGGCGTCACCGTACGCCGGCGGCCCGTACCACCCGGCGCGGCGGGGCCGGCACTCCGGCACGTATCCGGTCGCGTCGCGCCCGTTCCTGCTGTCCGTACAGCACGAACAGGTTGGGGAACCCGGCGACGCTGAGCCACAGGTAGCTCCCGGCGTCCCGCCAGACCTGGCGCAGGTCCTGGCCGCGGCCGGCCGCCGCCGCCATCGGGGCCAGCAACTCGGCGGCGGTGAAGGCGGTCGCGAAGATGATCGTGTCGGCCTCGTGCAGGGCGCCGTCGGCGGTGACCAACCCGTCCGGCCGGACCTGCGCGACCCGCTCGGCCACCACGGCGACGCAGTCGTCCTCGAGGGACGGGTACCGGTCGCGGGTGAGCAGAACGCGCCTGCGGCCCGGCCGGCCGGCCGGCCGCCCGGCCAGCCGCGGCCTGGTCCGGACCGGCGCGACGGACAGCGGCGGGCGCAGGTGCCCGGCGAAGGGGAACAGCGACAGGTGGGCGACGTCGGGCACGATCTGCGGGACGAACTGGATCGCGTTTGTCCCGGTGCCGACCACCGCGACCCGCCGCTCGGCCGGCCGGTGGCCCGATCGCCGTGGCGCGGGGTGGTCGGCCCTGCCGGCGACACCGGCGGGTGTGGGGCTCGCCGGGCTCGCCGGCCGGATGAGCTGGCCGCAGGCCGCCACGACCAGGTCCGCCTCACGGCTCGTACCGTCGCCGAAGGTGAGCAGCCAGCGCCCGGTGGCCTCGTCGAACGCGGCGCCGCGAACCTCGGCGCCGAACCGGATGTGGGCCAGCACGCCGAACCGGGCCGCGAACTCGCGTGCCACGTCGCGACCGTCGGCCAGCGGCCCGGACCGTCGCCCGGTCCGTAGTCCGGTCCGTAGTCCGCTCCGCGGCTCGATCTGTGGCTCGGTCTGTGGCTCGGACCGCGGCTCGATCCGCGGCTCGGTCAGTGGCTCGGACCGCGGCTCGGACCGGGGCGAGCCGCTGGCGGCCGGCATGGACAGGTCCTGGCCTGGGTGCGGCCACGCACCGCGGGCCGCATCGTGGTGGGTCTCCGCCCGGCCGGGCCCGCCGACGTCCTCCTCCTTCTCGAACAGCGCCAGGTCGCGGAAGCCGGCCTGCTTCAGCCTGATCGCCAAGCCGATGCCCCCGAGGCCCGCCCCGATGACGGCCACGGACGGGGCGCCGCCGGTGCGGCGGGTACGCGTCACGGACGTTCTCCTCACGTAACCGGTCCTCGACGGAAGGTCATCGACGGTATGGAGCGAGGGATGTCCCCCACAGGCGCGTTATGGCCAGCAGTTGATACTTTTGGCCAACGGGCACGGCCCGCTGTCGCCCCGTCGAAGGAGGGGATCGTGACCTCCGTGTTGCGCGCGCCGATGAGCGCGCAGTTGCTGACCCGGCTCGGCCTGGAGCGGGGGTTGACCGCCTCCACCTGCCTGCGTGGCACCGGGCTGCGGCTGGACGACCTGAACCGGCCAGAGCAGCATGTGACGGGCGAGCAGGAGCTGATGATCATCGCCAACCTGCTGGAGGCGCTCGACGACCCGCCGGGGCTCGGCCTGGAGGCCGGGGTGCGGTACCACCTGACGACATACGGGATCTGGGGCTTCGCGCTGATCAGCAGCCCGACGCTGCGCAGCGCCATCGCGGTCGGACTGCGGTACCTCGACCTGACCTACTCCTTCTGCCGGGTGGCGACCCGCGAGGACGGCGACGAGCTGTGCCTGTTCCTCGACGTATCCACCGTTCCGGTCGCCCTCCGCCGCTTCCTCATCGAGCGCGACACCGCCGCGATCCACGTCATCCAGCGCGAACTGTTCGCGGCCGCGACCAGGCTCCGCCGGGTGAGCTTCGCGTTCCCCGCGCCCCCCACCGGAGCGCGCCGCTACCAGGAGGTGTTCGGCTTCCGGCCCGAGTTCGACGCCGACGCGCACGCCGTCGCCTTCGACGGGTCACGGCTGGACATGCCGCTGCCGCAGGCCGAGGCCAACACGGCCGACCTCGCCGATGCCCAGTGCCGGCTGCTGCTCGAGCAGCGGCGAGCGCGCGGCGGCCTGTCCGGCCAGGTGCGCAACGCGCTGCTCACCCGGCCGCGCACACCGCCGACCTTCGCCGAGGTCGCCGCCACCCTGCACCTGTCGCCGCGCACCCTGCGGCGGCGGCTCGCCGACGAGGGCGCGTCGTACCGCACGCTCCTGGACGAGGTACGGGAGAAGCTGGCCGAGGAACTGCTCGTCAACGGCCGCCTGACCGTCGAGGAGGTCGCGCAGCGGCTCGGCTACTCCGAGACCTCGAGCTTCACGCACGCCTTCCGGCGCTGGAACGGGGTCGGCCCGCGTGCCCACCGGCGGGCGGTGGGCACGAACATCCGCTGACCAGGCACCCAGATCCAGCCGCCACACCCCGATCCAGCCGCCCACACCCGATTCATACTGACCATGCCCGGTGCCGGTGACGAGTCGGCGCGGGCGAGCCGGCAGGGAGGGTCGCCGCGATGCGCTTCATCTTCAGCCCGCCGGCCGATGCCGCGGCCGGCCTGTTGTCCCTGCCGTGGCACCAGCCGCTGCTCGATTGGACCGACGACCGGTTGGTGGAGATCCGGCAGCGTGGCCTGTCCCGGCATGTCGTCCGCTTCGTCGCCGAGGGAGGTGAGGTCTACGTGGTGAAGGAACTGCAGGAGCGGCTCGCCCGGCGCGAGTATCAGCTGCTGCGGCGGCTGCGCGAGCTCGGCGTCCCGGCGGTGGAGGTCCTCGGCGTCGTCGTCGATCGACCGCACGCCATCGACGCGGCGCTCGTCACCAGGTTCCTGGACTTCTCCACCTCCTACCGGATGCTGTTCGCGACGCCGCGCGGCGGCCTGCCCACCGGCCGGCTGCTCGACGCCATGGTTGAGTTGCTCGCCCGGCTGCACCTGGCCGGGCTCATGTGGGGAGACTGTTCGTTGTCGAACACGCTCTTCCGGCTGGACGCGGGCGCGCTCGCCGCCTACCTGGTCGATGCCGAGACCGCCGAGCTGCATCCGACGCTGTCGGAGGGGCAGCGGGCCTACGACGTGGCGGTCGCGCACGAGCGTGTCGGTGGGGAGCTGTTCGACCTGGCAGCGGCCGGTCTGCTGCCCGACGACGTCGACCCGATCGAGGTCGCCGAGGAGATCGTGCGCCGGTACGAGGCGCTCTGGATGGAACTGAAGCGCGAAGAGGTCCTGCTGCCCGGCGAGCAGCGATACCGCATCGCGGAGCGGCTGCAGCGGCTGAACGAGCTCGGCTTCGACGTCGACGAACTCGAACTCCTCGACGCGGCGGAGGGCAGCCGGCTTCGCGTCCACACCCGGGTCGCCGAGCCCGGTCACCACCGGCGGCTGCTGTTCGCCCGCACCGGGCTGGACGTCCAGGAGAACCAGGCCCGTCGGTTGCTCAACGACATCGCCAGCTACCGGGCCTACCTGGAGCAGAGCGGGCGGCGCGGCATCGCCGAGGCGGCCGCGGCGAACCGGTGGCTGGTCGAGGTGTACGACCCGGTCATCCAGGCGATCCCCGCGGATCTGGCCGAACGGCTCGACGAAGCCGAGGTTTTCCACGAGATCCTCGAACACCGCTGGTTCATGTCCGAGGCGGCTGGCCGGGATGTCGGCACCGGCGCGGCCGCCCGGGACTACTTCGCCACGGTTCTGCCCGCAGTGCCGGACGACCTCACCTTGGGCACGGGCGGTCAGGGGCCCGCGGCTCGGTGAGAGCCCGGGCCGCTGTTCCGGTGCCGGACGCCGGCAGCGCCATCAGGCCGATCGCGACCGCGAGCCGCGGGGAGGCGCCGTGAGCAGACAGTGACGACCTCGAGCACGCCGCACACCGGGTCATGACTACGACCGGTCAGCCGCGAGCCGACGCCGGGAGGGGGGCGGCGCGACCGAGTCCCGCTCCCGGAGCGGCATCGGCACCCGCTGTACCCCGGGCTGCGGCCGGTCCGCAAGCAGGGTCTCGACCGCGCGCCGGCCCATCTCGAAGTACGGCAGCGCAATGCTGGTCAGCCGCGGCCGAAGCCACGAGGCAAGGGCGGAGTCGTCGAAGGAGATCACCGAGACCTCATCCGGAACGGCGATGCCGGCTTCCACGCCGCCGGCGACGCGCTCGCCTACCTGCGCGAAAGCTCGCACGAGCGGCTGCTGGTGCTGGCCGTGCGGGCGCCGAACGCGCCGGTGCGGATCCCGGCCGCGCTGCTCGGCCTCGACGGCGAGGCGGAGACGGTGTACGGCGGAGCGCCCCCGCTGCGAGCCGGCGTCGATGGCGCCGTGACGCTGCCCGGCGACGGGCCCACGTTCCAGGTCTGGCGGCTCGCTTGACCGGTCGAACCCACGGAAGGAGAGCCCCGATGGCCGAGGTTGTGCTCGACAAGGTGAACAAGCAGTACGAGAACGGTTTCCACGCCGTGAAAGATCTGGACCTGGACATCGCCGACGGCGAGTTCCTGGTGCTGGTCGGCCCGTCCGGCTGCGGGAAGACCACCGCGCTGCGGATGGTGGCCGGGCTGGAGGACATCAGCAGCGGCACGATGCGCATCGGCGACCGCGTCGTCAACACGATGTCCCCGAGGGAGCGCGACATCGCGATGGTGTTCCAGTCCTACGCGCTCTACCCGCACATGAGCGTCGCGGACAACATCGCCTACGGTCTGAAGATCCGCAGGCTGGACAAGGCCGAGATCGACCGGAGGGTGAAGAAGGCGGCGGACATGCTGGAGCTGGGCCCACTGCTCGCCCGCAAGCCCAAGCAGCTGTCGGGCGGCCAGCGGCAGCGCGTCGCCATGGGCCGCGCGATCGTGCGGGAACCGCAGGTCTTCCTCATGGACGAGCCACTGTCCAACCTGGACGCCAAGCTCCGTGTGCAGATGCGCGCGGAGATCTCCCAGGTGCAGCGCGACCTCAACGTCACCACCCTGTACGTCACCCACGACCAGACCGAGGCCATGACGATGGGCGACCGCGTCGCCCTGATGAAGGCCGGCGTGCTCCAGCAGGTCGGCAACCCGCAGTTCCTCTACGACAACCCGGACAACATCTTCGTCGCGGGCTTCATCGGCTCGCCGCCGATGAACATGGCCATCGCCCGCGTCGACCGCAATGGCGACGGCCTCACGCTCTACCTCGGCGGCGCGGTACTCGAACTGCCGCCGGCCGTGCTCGCGGAGCACCCGGCGCTCGCCTCGTACGCCGGCCGTGATGTCGCGGTCGGCATCCGCAGCGAGGACATGGAGGATGCCAGGCTGGTGCGCGACGCCCCGGCGGAGTCCCGGTTGCGGGCGACGATCAACCTCACCGAGGCACTCGGGTCGGAGATCGTCGTGCACTTCTCGGTCAAGGCTGAGAAGGTGGTCACCGAGGACACCAAGGAGTTGGAGAGGGACGCGCACACCGACGAGGTGGCGCTCCCGCACGAGGAGGAAGGCACGCCGTTCGTCGCCTCGTTCGCGCCCCGATCACGCGTCCGCTCGGGAGACGAGGTCGAGATCGTCGTGGACCGGGAACGGATGCACTTCTTCGACCCGCAGACCGGCCTGGCGATCCGCGCCTGAGCCGCCCGCTACTGCAAGCCCCCGCTGACCGAACGCGGCCAGGACGAACGGTGCCCAGTGACGACTGTGAACAGACCCGCCGGCGCACCATGGTGGCGCAGGGCAGTCATCTACCAGGTTTATCCGCGCAGCTTCGCGGACGGGAACGGCGACGGGCTCGGCGACATCGCCGGCTTGCGCGCCCGCCTGCCGTACCTGGCCGACCTCGGCGTGGACGCGATCTGGATCAACCCCTGGTACCCGTCGCCGATGGCGGACGCCGGCTACGACGTGTCGGACTACCGCGCCATCGACCCCCGGTTCGGCACGCTGGCCGATGGGGAGGCGCTCCTGGAGGAGGCGCACCAGGCCGGCCTGCGGGTCCTGCTGGACATCGTGCCCAACCACACCTCGGACCAGCACCCGTGGTTCCAGGCGGCGCTCGCGGCGGGACCCGGATCGCCGGCCCGGGAGCGCTACCTGTTCCGCCCCGGCCGTGGGGAGGATGGGAGCGAGCCGCCCAACGACTGGCTCAGCACCTTCGGCAGCTCGGCGTGGACGCGGGTGGACGAGCCGGACGGCCGGCCCGGCGAGTGGTACCTGCACCTGTTCTCGCCGGAGCAGCCGGACCTGGACTGGACGCACCCGGAGGTGCGGGCGGACTTCGAGAAGACGCTGCGGTTCTGGTTCGACCGCGGCGTCGACGGCTTCCGCATCGACGTCGCGCACTCGCTGATCAAGCAGGAGGGACTACCCGACATCGGGGCCGTGTCCGGGTCCCGGAACGGCTTCGGCACCGAGCCGGCCGGCCACCCGCACTGGGACCGGGACGAGGTCCACGATCTCTACCGGGAGTGGCGGGCGATCGCCGACTCATATCCGGAGCCCCGGATCTTCGTCGCCGAGGCCTGGGTGGATCAGCCGGAGCGGCTCGCCCGGTACATCCGCGGCGACGAGTTGCACACGGCCTTCAACTTCGACTTCCTGGTCTCGCCGTGGCTGGCGCCGTGGCTCCGCCGGGCGATCGACGCGACTCTGGTCGAGCATGCGGCGGTCGGCGCGCCGCCGACCTGGGTGCTGTCCAATCACGACTGCGCCCGGCATGTGTCCCGGTACGCGCGGGCGCAGCGGGAGGAGCGGACGGTCTCGCTGCAGGAGCTGGTTGGCCGGCCAGCCGATCTTGCGCTGGGGACCCGGCGGGCCCGGGCGGCTGTGCTGCTGATGCTCGCGCTGCCCGGCGGTGCGTACGTCTACCAGGGCGAGGAACTCGGCCTGCCAGAGGTCGAAGACCTCCCCGAGGAGGTCCTGACCGACCCGGAATGGGAGCAGTCCGGCCACACCAGGCGGGGCCGGGACGGCTGCCGGGTGCCGATCCCCTGGAAGGCAGGCGGGCCGCCCTACGGGTTCAGCCCGGCCGGCGCGGTAGCACCACCATGGCTCCCGCAGCCGGCTACCTGGGACCGGCTTGCCGTCGCGGTTCAGTCCAACGACCCCGCGTCGATGCTGGAGCTCTACCGGGCAGCGCTCCGCCTCCGCCGCTCGCATCCCGCCCTCGGAGACGGCACGCTGCACTGGCTCGGCGCGCCCGAAGGAATCCTCGCGTTCGCCCGCAAGCCAGGCTTCGGCTGCGTCGTCAACGTCTCCGGCCCGCCGATGGCGCTGCCCGCCGGTGCCAAGCCGCTTCTCGCCAGCGGTCCGCTCACGGCGGACGGGGGCGTTCCGCTGGACACCGCCGTATGGTTCAGCACCGGATGAGCGGCACTGGCATCCCTCAGAGTGAGGTGCGGCCGGCCCGGGCCGTGGCTCCGCGGCGGTTGCAGGGGAGACTTCAACTGTGCCCGCTCCTTGCCGGGCTGACTCTGCCCGCCGCATCCTCGCCGTGCTCGCCATCGGTAGCGCGCTCGCCGGGTGCGAAACCGCGCCAGGCCCGCCGTCGCCGAGCCTGGCGCGGTCCGTGGCCGCCACCGCCTCGCCCGAACCCGCCGAACTGGCTGCCCTGCGCGCCCGCCCGCTGCGGCTGCCGACGGTCGCGGCCGGCGACCCGTGCCCGGTCACCCGGCCTGCGCGGCTGGATCCGCCGCCGCCCGTGGGCCACTCGCTGGGCACCGGCTGGGCGCTGGGCCACGCTCCGCTGTTCCCGGACGCAAGCTTCTTCAACGGCGACCCCGTCCGGCTGCGGGTCAGCACCGTCGCGACAAGACCCGGCTGGTACGCCGCGAAGGCACCATGGGCAAGCAGAACCGGCTACCTCGGCTGGGCGCTCATCCGCACCGCGCGCCTGGACGGCCCGGGGCGGGCTCGGGTGGAGCTACAGGTCGCCGACGGCACGAGAAGGATCAGCGACGCCCTGCCGGTGAACGTGCAGGCGGACTGGCAATTCTGGCCAGGCACCACGGAGGTGACCGGCGCCGGCTGCTACGCCTACCAGGTCGACGGCTCCGGCTTCACCGAAATGATCGTGTTTCGCGCAGAGCTGGCGTCCCGATGACCCGGTTCTAGGCTGCCGCGGCGGGGTGCCTGCTCAAAGGTGAGTTGGTGGCGTGCACGTACCGGATCATGCGCGGGTCCACGGCCAGCCGGGCCGGCAGCGGCGGGATCAACGGGCAGGCGCCGACCAGCAGATCGGTCTCGGCGTAGGTCACCGCGGTCCAGCCGTGGCCGGCCAGCCACCGCATCGGCCCGTCGGCGGGGGCGAGGGAGATCTGGACGCCCAGCTCCTGCATCAGCGCGGCGACCCGCACGTGGGCCGGGTCGTTGGCGTACTCCTCGTGCATGACGTCGAAGAAGAACTCCGACCCGTCCGCCGACAGGGCGCTGACCTGGTGGATCAGGGCGTTCACCGCGGGCGGTTCGAGGTACTGCAGCAGCCCTTCGGCGAACCACACGCACGGCTGGTCCGGCGCGAACCCGGCCGCCAGCAGCCCCGGCGCGAAGTCGGCGCGCAGGTCGCCCTCGACGCTGAACACGTCGTGCACGGGCGTGAACCCGGCCTCGGCCAGCCGGCCGTGCTTGGTCGCGATCTGGCCCGGCAGGTCGAGTTCGAAGAAGCGGAAGCCGGCCGGTAGTTGCAGCCGGTACGGGCGGGTGTCGGAGCCGGCCCCCAGGCCCACCGCCTGCCGCACGCCCCGGGCCGCGGCGCCCCGGACGATCTCGTCACCGAGCCGGCCGCGAACCACCACACACTCCGTCGAGACGCCGGTCTCGGCGATGCCGTCGAGTTGGGCGACGGCATCGTCGGTCACCAAAGCCCGGGCGTACGGGTCGGCCAGGTACGCGTCGGCCCGCAGGTACTCCCGGGCCCGGACCGCCGCGGTCAACCATCCCGTCGTCTGTACCGCCTGCTCGGTGGCTGATGTGGTCACGCGTGCTCCCTCCGGTGGGTTGTTTAACCCACCACGCGCCGATCGGCCGCACCGTTCGACAGGACACCCGTTCGAGCTATGGCCGCGACAGCGGCCGCAACCGGCGGGCCGGGCCGTCGAGAACGCGGGCCGGGACCGCCGAGAACGCGGGCCGGGACCGCCGAGAACGCGGGCCGGGGCCGTCGAGAACGCGGGCCGGGCCGTCGAGAAAGGCGGACAGGGCCGGGCGGCCGCTCAGTCCTCCAGCCGGATCGCGCCGAGGTCGGCCGCGAGCCGGATCATCGCGTCCCGGGCGGCCTGTTCGGTGTCGAAGTCCGCGAGGGTCGTGGTGTGCCGGCCGCCGGGGCGGGCGACGATCCGCCACGCCCTGCCGGCGAAGCCGTGGGCCTTCGATTCGACCTGGACGTCGGTGCAGTACGCGAGGTTGACCAGCCGGCCGTCCTGGGCGACCACCCACGCCGCCGTGGGTGCCAACTCGAGGTACGGCTGCTCGGCCTCTACGTGTTCATCGTGTCCGGTCATGGATCAGCACGGTACGCGTCGTCCCGACCGTCGGCCGGGTGAGCCCGCCGGTCAGCGCCGGCTGTCCATCGGGCCGTCCCAGCGCAGGTACAGGGTGCTGGCATCGTCGCGCAGCCGACTGCCGTGATGAGCGAGAACGGACTGGACGAGGCGGCGCAGCACCTCCGTTGGTTCCCGCTCCGAGGAGCACTCCCGTTCGAGCAGGTCACGCAGTCGCGCCTCGCCGAACTCCGCACCGTGGACGTCCCGCGCCTCCACCACCCCGTCGGTGTACAGCAGCAGCCCGTCGCCGGGCTCGAGCGCGGTCTCGACGACCTCGATGCCGGTGATGCCGGTGATGCCCGTGCGCTCGAAGGCGGCGTTCAGCCCGAGCGGCAGCAGCGAACGGCTCTCCACGGCCGGCAGCGTCCGTGACCGGCGCACATGCAGCGGCACGGGATGGCCGGCGCTCGCCCATTCCAGCCGGCCCGTGGTGATGTCGAGCTGGGCGACCACCGCGGTGACGAACGTGTCGCCGATTCCGTGGTCGGCGAGGGTCGAGTCCAGGCCGGCGAGCAGCCCGCCCACATCCCGCGGCCGCCGCTCACGGCGCAGGCTCCGGTACGCCGCGACGGTCAGCGAGGACAGCAGGGCGCTGTGCAGCCCGTGCCCCATCGCGTCGAAGACGGCGAAGTCGAGCACGTCGCCGTTCAGCGAGTAGTCGAAACAGTCGCCACCGACGTCGTACGCCGGTTCCAGCAGGCCGGCGACCGTCGTCGTCTCGACCCTGAACGCCAGCGGCGGCAGCAGGCCCCACTGCATCTCCGCCGCCAGCGACATGTCCTTGCGGCGGCGCAGCTGCGTCAGCAGGTCGGTGTAGCGGTCCGCGGTGACGACCAGATGCGCGGCGGCGATCCCGAGCTCGATGCAGAACTGCTCCATCCGCTCGTCCCAGGTGGACAGGGTCATGCTCAGCACGCCGAGCTTCTCGGCACGCTCGGTGACCGGCACCCACACGTGCCAACCGTCCTCGCGCCGGGCGGCCAGCGGCTCCCCCGAGCTGAACACCCGGCCCGCCATCGAACCGTCCACCGATGCCACGGTCGGGTCCGCACCGTGCGGCAGCACGTCCGGATGCGGCTTCAACCGGGTCTGGTCGAAGTCGATCAGGTACAGCACGACGTCGATGCCGCCGATCTCGGCAACCGTCATCGACAGCGTCTCCACGACCTGCTGGGGGTCGGCGACCTGCGCCAGACGCAGCAACCTGCCGACCGGCCGGTACAGCGGCTCCACCGGGACGCCCACGTCCCCTCCCTGATCCTCGGGATGCCACCCTCGCCCGAGGCAACACGGGCCAACATATCGTCCCGCACCGTCACCGTCACCGTTCGCGCCGGCGGGCGGTCACCGGGAGGTCAGGACCGGCGTCCGCCGCCGTCCGGGCTATGCGGCGACCGGGGCTTCGCGCAGCGACGACAGGGCGGCGTCGGCGGCCAGGTACCGGGCGACCGCGACGTGCAGGCGGTCATGCGCGGCCTGGATCCACTGGTCGACGTGCGTCTGGTGGGCGTCGTGCGCGGCGACCTCGGCCTCGTACAGCTTCCGCGCGGCCAACTCCCGCGCCGCAACTGTCTGCTGGTAGGTCTGGTCGGCATTCTTGGCGATCATGGCTTCCGCTCCTTCCGCTGTCGGACCCTCCGTGTTTCGCCGGCACCCGCATCGCGGTGCCTACCAATGAGACGGAACGGACGCCCGAAACTCATCGCTGTCCGGGACACGGGTCGCGGTAATATCCGCCCGTGCCCGTGGACGCCGTCAGCGGCGAGATCCAGCCGCAGGATCTGGAGCAGCACCGCCGGGAGCTCACCGGCTACTGCTACCGGATGCTCGGCTCCGGCTTCGAGGCCGAGGACGCCGTGCAGGAGACGATGATCCGGGCATGGAAGGGCATCGACGCCTTCGAGGGCCGGTCGGCCCTGCGGTCGTGGCTGTACCGCATCGCCACGAACGTGTGCCTGGACATGTTAAAGGGCCGTGAGCGCCGGGCCCGGCCGATGGACCTGGGGCCGTCCTCGACGGCCGAGTCCTCCCTCGGCCCGAGGCTCCCCGAGCACGCCTGGGTGCTGCCCGTCCCGGACTCCCACGTCCTGCCCGGCGACGGCGACCCGGCCGAACTGGCGGCGCTGAAGGAGACCATCCGCCTGGCGTTCGTCACCGCGCTGCAGCACCTTCCCGCCCGGCAGCGCGCGGTGCTGATCCTGCGCGAGGTGCTGCGCTGGGAGGCCAGCGAGGTGGCCGAGCTGCTCGGTACCAGCGTTGCGTCGGTCAACAGCGCGTTGCAGCGGGCACGGGCCACCCTCGCCGCCCACCACGCCGACGACGCCGCCGGCTCGCAGGCGGTGGCCGCCGACCAGCGGCCGCTCCTCGAGGAGTACGTGCACGCCTTCGAGCGCTACGACGTGTCCAGGCTGGTCACGCTGCTGCACGACGACGCCATCATGTCGATGCCGCCCTATGCCCTCTGGCTGCGCGGGCCGGCCGATATCGGCCGGTGGTACCTCGGGCAGGGCATCGGGTGCCGGGGCTCGCGCCTGGTGGCCACCGCGGCCAACGGCTGCGCCGCGTTCGGCTCGTACCGCCCGGACGGGCAGGGTGGCCACCGGCCGTGGTCCATCCAGGTCATCGAGGTCTCAGCCGACCGGATCGTCGGGCTGCACAGCTTCCTCGACACCGACCTGTTCGCCGCCTTCGGCCTGCCGGCCTACCTCGAGCCGTAGCCCGGCGGCGCCCAGCACCTCACCCAGGCCGAGCAGGTCGAGCAGCCGCGACAGTGCCGGGGGCGCGTCGCGCAGCCGGATCGAGCAGCCCACCCGCCGGGCCGCGAGCTGCAACCGGGCCAACTCGTCCACCACGGCGAGGTCCGGGCGGCCCGACCACGGCAGCGGCCAACTCGCCACCTCGGCGCCACCGCAGGCGAGGACCACCCTCGCCTCGGCGTGTGGTCCCGACACGCTGTTAGGACGACGGCGGGCGGCGGAACTCGTCGGTCGCACCGACGGGTTCCGGCAGTGAGCTGCGTCACATGCCACCTCACCGCCACGTCGAGGAGTACCTCCGGATCACGGCTACGTCGAGGGAGGACCTGCCGGGTTCGAGGCCGGAATGCGTGCCGGCGGCGTGCCGTGCGTGGTCGGCCGGCAATCTCGGCTAGCCTCCGCCTGAACGTGGCACGAGAGAGGCACCGCATGTTGGTCCTGCACGGGTTCTGGTCCGCGTCGAACGGCTTCAGCCTCTGGGCCGAGGATTCGGACCGTACGGTGAAGAGTCCGAGTCAGGCACTGCACTCGGCCCGGCCGCATCCGTTCGCCGCGCCCGCCGACACGATCGCCGGGGTGCACGCGGGTAAGCCCGGCACGACCACCCTGCTGTTGCCGTCGCTGCGCACCGCGCCGCTGGACTCGCCGGAGCTGATCAGGATCACGCCGCGGCCGGCACCCCGGACCGAGCCGGTCCTGCTGCCGTGGGCGGTTCCGGTGGTGTCCATGGATCCCGGGTCCGCGCTGGCCGTGTTCGACGAACCGGTCGAGGGCATCCGGTACGGCGCGTCCGTCGCCTACCTTGCCGACCTCGCGGCGTTCGCGCGTGGGCTGGCCGAGCGCGGGCGGGTCCTGCCGGCGCTCGCCCGGGACGACGTTGCCGCGGTGGCGGGCTGGCGTCCCGTGGTCCGTGGCCCCGACGTGGTCGCGATGAACTCGCTGGTGACCGCGATGCCGCCGGTGTGCCGGGCCGCACCGGATGGACACGACGCGCACGAGCTGGCCATGTCGGCGCTGCACGCGTGGGTCGACGCCGCCGTGCGGGCCCTGCTGCCGGCGGGAATCGACCTCGCGCCGCCGCGGCGTGGGCGCCGCCCGAAGCGGCTGCCCGCCGTGGAGGCCTGGTTGACCGCGCTGACCGCTCCGGACGGCCGGTTCGACGCCGACCCCGACGAGCTGGACGCGCTGGACCGGGCGCTGCGGCCATGGGAGGAGTTCGGGGTCGGCAGGATCGGCCCGGCCAGGGCGACATTCCGGCTGACCGAAATCGAGCCGGTCGAGCTGGACGAGCTGGACGGGCCGGTCGAGCCGGAGGAGCCCGTCGAGCCGGCCGAGCCGGGCGGAGCAGACATCGCGGAGCACGCGGCCGGCTCGCGGTGGCGGCTGGAGTTCCTCCTGCAGTCCATGGAGGACCCCAGCCTGCTGGTCCCCGCCGTGCAGGCCTGGAATGACGACGGCGGTCTGAGCCGGTGGCTGGAGCGGCCTCAGGAGCTGCTGTTGACCGAGCTCGGGCGGGCCAGCCGGATCTACCCCGAGCTGGCGGCCGGCCTGCGTGCGGCCTGCCCGGCCGGGCTCGACCTGGACGCCGAGGGCGCCTACCGATTCCTGTCCACCGCGGCGCCGTTGCTGGACGAGGCCGGGTTCGGCGTGCTGCTGCCGTCCTGGTGGGACAGGCGCCGCAGGCTCGGGCTCGCGCTGTCGGCGTCCACCCCCGTCGAGGGCGTGGTCGCGAAGGTCAGCAGGTTCGGCCGCGACCAGCTCGTCGAGTTCCGATGGGAGCTGGCCGTCGGCGACGACACCCTCACCGCCGACGAGATCGCCGCGCTGGCCCAGACCAAGGCCCCGCTGATCCGGCTGCGCGGCCAGTGGGTTGCGGTGGACCCGGAGCAGCTCCGCCGCGGCCTGGAGTTCCTCGAACGCAGGCCCACCGGGCGCAAGACCGCGGCCGAGATCCTCGCGCTGGCGGCCAGCCACCCGGCCGACGTGGACACCCCGCTGGAGCTGACCTCGGTGCGCGCCGACGGCTGGCTGGGGGACCTGCTCAGCGGGGCCGCCGCCCAGTCGCTGCGGCCGCTGGATCCGCCGCCGGGGTTCACCGCGACGCTGCGCCCCTACCAGCGGCGTGGGCTGTCCTGGCTGGCGTTCCTGTCCTCGCTCGGGCTGGGCGGCTGCCTGGCCGACGACATGGGACTGGGCAAGACCGTGCAGTTGCTGGCCCTGGAATCCCTGCTGCGTCACCAGGAAGCCGGTACCGCACCGACCCTGCTGCTGTGCCCCATGTCGCTGGTCGGCAACTGGCAGCGCGAGGCGGCGAGGTTCGCCCCCGGCCTGCGGGTGTACGCCCACCACGGGGCCGGCAGGCTGGGCGGCGACGCGCTGCGCGAACGGCTGGAGGGCACCGACCTGGTCCTCACCACCTACGCCACGGCCACCCGCGACATCGACGAGCTCGGCGGGCACCGGTGGAACCGGGTGGTGCTGGACGAGGCGCAGGCGGTGAAGAACAGCCTGTCGCAGGCGGCCAGGGCGGTGCGCCGGCTGGCGGCCGGGCACCGGATCGCGCTGACCGGAACCCCCGTGGAGAACCGGCTCGCCGAGCTGTGGTCGATCATGGACTTCCTCAACCCCGGCATGCTCGGGTCGTCGGAGCTGTTCCGTACCCGGTACGCGATCCCGGTCGAGCGGCACGGGCAGACCGAGCCCGCCGAGCGGCTGCGTGCGATCACCCGGCCGTACCTGCTGCGCAGACTCAAGACCGACCCCGCAATCATCGACGACCTGCCCGACAAGATCGAGATCAAGCAGTACTGCCAGCTCACCACCGAGCAGGCCTCGCTGTACCAGTCGGTCGTCGACGACATGATGGACAAGATCGAGAACTCGGACGGCATCGAACGGCGCGGCAACGTGCTCGCCGCGATGGCGAAGCTCAAGCAGGTGTGCAACCACCCGGCGCAACTGCTGCACGACCGCTCGGCGGTGGCCGGAAGGTCCGGGAAGGTGATCCGGCTGGAGGAGATCCTCGAGGAGATCCTCGCCGAGGGTGACCGGGTGCTGTGCTTCACCCAGTTCACCGAGTTCGCCGAGATGCTGGTGCCGCACCTGGCGGGGCGGTTCGGCCAGGACGTGCTGTACCTGCACGGCGGCACCCCAAGGAAGCGCCGCGACGAGATGGTGGCGCACTTCCAGTCCGGCGAAGGGCCGGCGATCTTCCTGCTGTCACTGAAGGCGGGCGGCACCGGGTTGAACCTCACCGCCGCCAGCCATGTGCTGCACCTGGACCGGTGGTGGAACCCGGCCGTGGAGAACCAGGCCACCGACCGCGCGTTCCGGATCGGTCAGAAGCGCAACGTGCAGGTACGCAAGTTCATCTGCACCGGCACCCTCGAAGAGAAGATCGACGAGATGATCGAGGAGAAGAAGGCGCTCGCCGACCTGGTGGTCAGCGACGGCGAGGGGTGGCTGACCGAACTGTCCACGCGCGACCTGCGCAGGGTGTTCGCGCTGTCCGAGGGGGCCGTGGGTGAGTAACTGGTTCCCGCCGCCGGCACGTCCCCGCGCCGTCGAGGGCGGGCTCAAGGCACGCAGCACCCGCGGCGCGATCGCCCGGACCTGGTGGTCCGAGCGGTTCATCCAGGTGCTGGAGGACATCGGGATGGGCAGCCGGCTGCAGCGCGGGCGGAACTACGCCCGCCGCGGCCAGGTGATCTCGCTGGCGGTGGACGCGGGCTCGGTCACCGCCCGGGTGCAGGGCAGCAGGGACCGGCCGTACCGGGTGCGGATCGGGCTCGCCGCGTTCGGCAAGGCCGAGTGGGCGCAGACCGAACGTGCCCTGGCCGCCAACGCCTGGTACACCGCGAAGCTGCTCTCCGGCGAGATGCCCGAGGACATCGAGGACGTCTTCGCCGGGCTCGGGTTGTCGCTGTTTCCGGCCACCGCGCGGGACCTGTCGCTGGACTGCTCCTGCCCGGACCACGCGGTCCCGTGCAAGCACCTCGCGGCAACGTTCTACCTGCTGGCCGAGTCCTTCGACGACGACCCGTTCGCCATCCTCGCCTGGCGCGGGCGGGAACGGCAGGACCTGCTGGCCAACCTGCACACCGCCCGCTCCAACGGTCCAACCGCCGCCGACCGCGCTGAACGGGCCGGCGCGCCGCTTGCCGACTGCCTCGACACCTACTTCGTCCCGCAGGCCCCGGTCCGCAACCCGGGCCCACCGGTGACCCCGTCCACCGCGCTCCTCGACCAGGTGCCCGACACCGGCGTCGCCATCCGCGGCCGGGCGCTGAGCGAGCTACTGCGGCCCGCCTACCATGCGCTGGGGCACAGCCGGCAGCCACGCCCGATGTAGCGCCACCCGGGCGCCGGCCACCTCCGCCGACCCCGTGACGGCGGCCCCTGTCCGATGTTGCCTGCCGTGCCCCGTTCCGCCCGGCAAGGGGGTCGCCCGGGCGGGCGACGGCGCGGGCGAAATCCGGGATTGCCCAACCTGGCCGGCCCGAGGCTGCCACCCTGGCAACGGTATGGCTCGGTGGCGGCGGGGACTGGGGGGATCGCCATGAGGCTGGACGGCGTCGTGGGGCTGGGCGGCATGCAGCGGCTGAGCGGCCCGCGGAGGCTCGGCGGCATACGGAGGCTCGGCGGCATGCGGAGGCTCGGCGGCGTGCGTGGGCGCCACCGGAGCACGATCGCGGCGGTCGCGCTGACGCTGCTCGCGCCGCTGGTCCTGGTGGCCGTGCAACGGACGGCGGATGCCTCGACGTTACCCAGCGGGTTCCGCGACACCGTGGTGCTGTCCGGCATGAACAATCCGACCGTCATGCAGTTCGCGCCCGACGGGCGGATCTTCGTCGGCCAGAAGAACGGCGTGATCAAGGTGTTCCAGAGCCTGACCGACACGGCTCCGGTCACCTTCGCCGACCTGTCCACCGAGGTGGACGACTACTGGGACCGGGGGCTGCTCGGCTTAGCCCTCGACCCCGCCTTCCCGGCTAGCCCGTACGTCTACGTGCTGTACGCGTACGACGCGCCGATCGGCGGCACCGCGCCGACCTGGAACGACGCCTGCCCCACCCCGCCCGGCCCCACCACGGACGGCTGCCTGGTCTCGGCCCGGGTCTCCCGGCTGACCGCGAGCGGCAACGTGATGACCGGCAGCGAGCAGGTGCTGATCAACGACTGGTGCCAGCAGTTCCCCAGCCACTCGATCGGCACGCTCCTTTTCGGGCAGGACGGCAAGCTGTACGTCGGCGGCGGGGACGGAGCCAGCTTCAACAATGCCGACTGGGGCCAGTACGGGGCGACCTACGCCGGCGATCAGGCCAACCCGTGCGGCGACCCGCCGTCGCCGGTCGGAACCGCGCTCAGCCCGCCCGGCGCGGAGGGCGGCGCGCTGCGCAGCCAGAGTGTCCGGCGCACCGACGGGCCGGCAACCCTGGACGGCGCCATCCTGCGCATCGACCCGGCCACCGGGCAGGGCCTGCCGGACAACCCGTTCGGCGCGTCCAGCGACCCGAACGCGCGCCGGATCGTGGGCTACGGGCTGCGCAACCCGTTCCGGTTCACCCAGCGGCCCGGCACCGACGAGATCTGGATCGGCGACGTCGGGTGGGGCACCTGGGAGGAGATCAACCGGCTCACCGCGCCGACCGGCAGTGCGTCGCGGAACTTCGGCTGGCCGTGCTACGAGGGTGCCGCGCCGACCGGCGGGTACCAGGGCGCCGGCCTGACCCAGTGCAGCCAGCTCTACAACACCCCGGGGTCGGTCGCCGCGCCGTACTACACCTACAACCACGGCGCCTGCGTGGTGAGCTACCCCGGCTGCCACACCGGCGGTTCGTCGATCACCGGGCTGGCGTTCTACCAGGGCGGCAGCTACCCGGCGGCGTACAACGGGGCGTTGTTCTTCGGCGACCACAGCCGGAACGAGATCTGGGCGATGCTGCCCGGGACCAACGGCCTGCCGGACCCGGCCCAGTTGCAGTCGTTCGTCGGGGTGGACGCCACCGGGGCCGGCGCCGGCCACCCGGTCGATCTGAAGATCGGCCCGGGCGGCGACCTGTTCTACGTGGACATGGAGGGCGGCAGCGTACACCGGATCATCTACACCGCCGCCAACCAGCCGCCGACGGCCCGGATCAGTGCCGCGCCGACCAGCGGCGACGCCCCACTGACGGTCAGCTTCGACGGCACCGGCTCCACCGACCCGGAGGTCCGCCCGCTCGGCTACTCCTGGGACCTCAACGGCGACGGAACCTTCGGCGACGCGACCGGCCCGACCGCGACGTACACCTACACGAGCAACGGGACGTACACCGCGGCGCTGCGGGTGACCGACGACCAGGGCGCCAGCGACACGGCCACGGTGACCATCATGGTCGGCAACACGCCGCCCACCGCGGTGATCGACGCCCCGAGCGCCGGCCTGACCTGGAAGGTGGGCGACGCGATCAGCTTCGCCGGGCACGCCACCGACGCCCAGGACGGCACCCTGCCGGCCACCGCGTTGACCTGGTCGGTGACCATGCACCACTGCTCCTCGCCGACCGAGTGCCACACCCACCTGATCCAGACGTTCAGCGGGGTGGCCGGCGGGACGTTCTCCGCGCCGGACCACCAGTACCCGTGCTGGATCGAGATCCAGCTCACCGCCACCGACTCAGGCGGGCTCACCTCGACGGTCAGCCGCCGGCTGGACCCGCGGACCGTGGTGCTCACCTTCCGCACCAACCCGGCCGGGCTGAAGCTGACTATCCTCACGGTGAACAACAGCGCGCAGACGACGCCGTTCAGCGTCACCGTGGTGGTCGGTTCGGCGAACTCGGTCAGCGCCCCGTCCCCGCAGACCGTCAACCGCTCGACGTACTACTTCACGTCCTGGTCCGACGGCGGGGCGCAGAGCCACACCATCACCGCGCCGGCCACCAACACCACCTACACCGCCAACTACCGCAAGCGCTGACCACGCAAGCACTAACCAGCGGGTCAGCAGCGCCCCGTATAGCCGACAAGATCCTGGCTGCGCGCGGTGCTGTACGATAACGGCCGCGCTGTTCGGCATCGAGTGGCGGCCGCCATTCATTCTCAGAATGGTGGTGGTTCGTCATTCGCATCGTGCCGTTCGGGTTCCGGCGGTGGCGGTGGTTGTGGTTGTGGTTGTGGTTCCGCAATCGGTTCCGGTTCCCGAACGTATTGCTGGCCGTCGGGGCTGGTCCAGATGTGTCGGCCGTTGCGGTGTTCCACACTCCATCCGCCCTCGTGCTTGAGCCGGTGGTGGTGCCGGCATAGGCAGCCGAGGTTCTCCGCGCTGGTGGTGCCGTGGGGGTAGGGCTTGCGGTGGTCGATGTCGCAGGCGTCGGCGCGGTGTAGGCAGCCGGGGAAGACGCAGTGGTGGTCGCGGGCCCGGATGAAGTCGGCGAGCGCGG
>WNGF01006014.1_pt1 | contig 22547 bp, 23 predicted proteins | sample 5400641 | NCBI WGS metagenome assembly WNGF01 (sample SAMN13153371, study PRJNA577476) | soil metagenome | isolation source: 80 cm soil or saprolite under grassland replicate 2 | place: USA:California | collected 2016-06-15 | reverse complement strand
CGGGGCTCCTCGACAACAAGGGCAACCTGCCCGGCATCCAGCGGGTCCTGCTCGTGGACTCACTGGGAGCTGCCGCGGGCGGCGCAGCGTCGGTCTCCTCGAACACCACGTACATCGAGAGCGCTGCGGGAGTCTCGGAGGGTGGCCGGACCGGCTTGACCTCCATTGTGACCGCGTTGCTGTTCTTCGCCGCGCTGTTCCTTGCGTCCCTCGCCGGAACAATTCCGAACGAGGCGACGGCGCCCGTCCTGATCATGGTGGGCTACTTCATGATGACCATCGTCAGGGACATGAACTGGGCGGACGCGGACATCGGGATCCCTGCGCTCCTGATCATCCTGGTTCAGCCTCTCACGTTCAGCATTACGAACGGCGTGGGTGCCGGTTTCATCGCCTACACGGTGATCAAGCTGCTGCAAGGCAAGTGGAGAGAAGTGCATCCATTGATGCTCGTGGTCTCGGGTGTCTTTGGCTGGTACTTCTGGCACGGACTCCTGGCCTAGCCTCATCGATCGGGTTCGAACGAAGGGGGCGCCTGCGGGCGCCCCCTTCGCCACAGTGGGTGAACCGAAGCTCAGGCTCGGGAGATCAGGATGCGATTCATCTTCCGAAGCTGACGGACCTCGGCCATCCGGACGAGGAACCAGGTGACGACCAGCGCGGCCAGTCCCCAGAGCCGCCACTCTGGCGCCTCCATCTTCGAGGAAACGCCTTTCGTCCACTGGTCCGACAGTTCCTTGGCCCGGTCGGGCAGCTTCTTGGCCACGGCCTGAGCTCGCTCGGCCGCCGAACGCTTCCGCCTCCGAGACCGCCGGGCCAGGGCCAGCGCGGCTCCGGTGCCTCCTGCCGCCGTGAGCCCCGTGAGCAGCTTGGTGCGCTGCCCATTCTTCTTCTCGATACTCACGTACTCAGTTGAATCCCTCATGGCTCGCCCCTCCTTTTGGACGCGGGACCCATCACATCAGTCCTTCCCTGCAAGGCCCAGCCTCACCCCTCCAGGGCGCAACTTGCAAACGCGTGGATAGGGGGAGCCCTGTCAAACAGGGTGGAGAACGCGCAGCGCCCTCGGCACGATCTCCACAACCAGGCGGTCAGTAGCCTCCCCGATCTCGCCATCGAGCGAGAGGAGCCGGGGCCTCCCCTCCAGATGGATCTCGAGCTGCCGCCCTTCGGTCCGCACCAGACGACGGCCTCGCCACGCCCGGTCTCGCAACACGGCCCAGGCCAGCTTGGCGGGGCGTCGCCCTCGCTCCACAGCGGTGAGGAGCCACACGTCCAGGACCCCTTCGTCGAGTCGCTCTCGCGTACCGATACGACCGGACGCGGTGCCGAACCGGTTGTTCCCAGCCAAGAGGATCCAAGCTTCCAATTGGCGGGCATCGCCGTCGACCGAGATGGACCCCATGAGAGGCTCTGCCCCGCGAAGTACCCGGATCGATGCTCTGAGAGCCGCCACCCACCTGCCCAGCGCTTGCTCCGAGCGCTGCCGCTCCCGCACCACCTCTGGGTACAGACCCAAGCCCGCGTTGTTGACGAAGACCCTGCCGTCCGCCCTGCCGAGATCGACCGCTCGGGGTTCGCCTCGCCAGAGCGTCTCGAGGGCCCGGTCGGGGTCTCGGACACCGATGTCTCGAGCGAAATGATTCAACGTGCCGCCAGGAAGGATCCCCAGCGTCCCCCGCGCCACCAGATGCTGGGCTACGGCGTTGACCGTGCCGTCGCCGCCCGCGGCCACCACCACACGGTCCTCCAGCAGGGCTCTGTCGATGGCGCCCGCCAGGTCGGCCCGAGGTTCGAGATCGAATGAGTCCACATCGGGCAAGCGCCTCCGGGCCTCGGCCGCAAGCTCCTCGTCCGCTTGCGAACCGGACCGAGGGTTGCGCACCAGCAAGTATCCGGCCATTCGCCTTCTGCCCTCTCCGCCAGCCGTCCTCTCCTCGGTCCCTCTCGCAGCAGGCTCAGGCCCAAACCCGAGCACCCACGGGGTAGTTTCCTCCCCATCCGTGGATCCGCACAGCCCCGCCGAAGAGACATCCAAAGCCGGAAGCACATCCCAGAGATCGGCGCTGGTCCTCGGTTGCCTGGTCGCGTTTGCCCTTCTCGCCTGGAACGCCGGGGCGGAAACCGGCCTGGCTCGAGTGGACCCCCATGTTCAGGATCTCGTCGTCCGGCACCGGGCGGGATGGTTGACCGACGGCTTTCGCGCGCTCACCTGGCTGGGCTCGACCACGGTTCTGACCCTGATCCTGGTCGCCGCCGGAGCCATCCTTTTGATGACCCGGCGGGACATACTGGGGGCCGTCCTCCCCGCCATCGGCCTGGCCGTCACCGTCGTGGCCAAGAACTCAGCCAAAGCGCTCATCGAGCGCCCCCGGCCGTCGCCGACATCGGCCATCGGGTCGAACACGGGATTCGCCTTCCCCTCCGGCCACGCCGCCGACTCCCTGGCCGTGTTTGCCATGCTCGTCCTGATCCTGTCGGCTGGTCGAAGCCGCCGTGTGAGACTGACCATGAGCTTCGCCGCCGCCATCCTGGTCCTGGCCGTGGGTGCATCGCGCGTATACCTGGGCGCGCACTGGCTGACCGACGTACTCGGGGCCTGGGCACTTGCGGGGGCGATCGTGGGGTTGCTTGCCTGGGTCTTCCCCCTTCCCCGTCGCCCCCTTCCGCAGGACTCGCCGCTCAAGCCTCGAGGGGGACCAGCTCGAACCTGACGGTGTCCACAAGCCCGCGGTCGGTGATCTTGAGCTCGGGGATCACCGAGAGAGCCATGAAGGACATCGTCATGAACGGAGCCGCGATCCTCGCCCCGAGGTCGTGGGAGGCCGCCTCCATCTGCTCGACCTCGCCGGCCACTTCCTCGGCCGGCCGGTCGGACAGCAGGCCACCGATGGGGCAGGGAACCTCCGCCAGGACCTGCCCGCCGGCAACGGCGATCTGGCCGCCACCGATCGCCGCCAGCCTGTTCACCGCGGTCGCCATGTCCGTGTCGTCCACTCCGACGACCACCACGTTATGGGCGTCGTGTGCGTGGGTCGAAGCGAGGGCCCCTCGCTTCAGACCGAATCCGGAGACGAAGCCCAGGCCCATCCGGCCGGTCTCCTTGTGTCGTTCGACCACCGAAATCTTGGCCAGGTCCCGCTCAGGGTCGGCCACCGCCTGGCCATCTCGCCGGGCAGGCTCCGTTACCAGCGCCCTAGTCACGATCTGGCCGGCGTCGACTCCGATCACTCGGACCCTGCCGTCGGCTCGGATGGCGAAGTCCTCGGCAGTGAGGGTGCGGATGCGGACGCTCCCGCGCATCCAGTCCGGCGCGGTGACCTTGGGGATGTCGACCGCCCATCCTTCCATGGCAACCATCCGTCCGCGCTTCCACACCGCCGTCGGCCGGAAGTGCTCCAGGTCCGGCACGGCCACGACGTCGGCCACGAAGCCGGGGGCGACGGCGCCATGCTCGTACAGGCGGTGATACCGGGCGGCGAAGAGCGTTCCCATCACCACGGCGTGATAGGGCGGGCATCCCAAGGCGACGGCCTTGCGCATCACGTCGTTGATGTGCCCTTCCCGCAGGAGCTGGTCGGGCTCGCGATCGTCGGTGCAAAGGAGGCAGTTGCCCGGGCCGAACCGCTTCACCAACGGAAGGAGCGCCTCCAGGTTCCGCGCCGCCGACCCCTCGCGGATCATGATCCACATGCCCAGCCGGCGTTTCTCCAGTGCTTCCTCGTAGGTGGTGCACTCGTGATCGCTCCGTATTCCTGCGGCCAGGTAAGCATTCAGCTCCTTCCCGGAAAGCCCCGGGGCGTGCCCATCCAGGTGGAGCTTGCCGGCTCGGCGGGCAGCCTCAACCTTCGCCAGCGAGGCCGGATCGCCCGCGACCACTTCGGGAACGTTCATCATCTCGGCGACGCCGATGGCCCGGGGTTCCTCAGCCAGGAATGCCGCGATGTCGTAGGCGTCCACGATGGCTCCGTTGGATTCGAAGGGGCTGGCCGGCACGCACGAGGACACCATCACGTAGAAGTCCAGAGGGATTCGGTCCGCCGCCGCCAGTAGGGCCCTCACGCCGTCGAGGCCGAATACGTTGGCGATCTCGTGGGGGTCGATGACGACGGTGGTGGTCCCCCAGGGCAGAACGGCTCGCGCGAACTCGTCGACCATCAGCTTGGTCGACTCGATGTGCATGTGGCCGTCGATGAATCCGGGCAGCAGGATGAGTCCGGACGCGTCGAACACCTCGGTGCCCTCGTAGCCGGGACCTACGCCAGCGACGTGCTCGCCGGCCACCGCCACGTCGACCTCGAGCAGCTCCCCCGTGAACATCGAGAGGGCCCGGCCGCCCTTGATCACCAGGTCGGCGGGCTGATCACCTCGAGCCACGGCCAGCCTGTGGGCCAGATCCTCCGTGCTCGATCCGCTCCTCATGCTGGCTCGTGCTCAGTCGCCGGACCGGCCCTTGGCTTTCGTTACCGCGGCAAAGGCGTCGAGGCGCCCCTCGCCCCAGACGTTGTTGTTGCCGGGGTTGCCGCCGCAGCTGAGGTCGCTCACGTCGATCGCTGTCTGGTCGATGATTGCCCGGGTGCCGGCGATATCACCACGGAAAGCGGGCGCGCCGGTCCAGATCAGCGCCATCGTCCCGACGACGTGCGGGGTCGACATCGATGTCCCGCTGAATATCGCGTAGCTGTTGGGGGGCACGCTGCTACGGATGCTCACTCCTGGAGCCGTGACGTTCGGCTTGGTGATCCCGCCGAAGGGTGATGGCCCCCGGCCGGAGAACGATGCGATGCTGTTGTTCATGTCGAATGCCCCAACCGCGTAGCTCTCCGGATAGCTGCCCGGAGCGCCCACCGTGCCGCATCCGGGGCCGGCGCTTCCGGGCGAGAACGCCGGGAAGATTCCTGCGGCGACCCACGCCTGGACGGTGGCCCGGTAGAACGGGTCTGACCCGTCCGCTGTGGCCCAAGAGCCGTTCACCGCTTGCGGACGAAGGTCGGGCCGAGGGCTGGAGCCGTCGGTCTTTGTGGGGGCCAGTACCCACTGCCCTGAGGACAGCAGGGCGAAGCTTGAGCACGTGTTGGCCTCGCAGCCCTTGGCCGCGATCCAATGCGCCTTGGGAGCTACCCCGATCTGGTTGACCCCCCCGTCGTCACCCACGATGGTGCCCATGGTATGGGTCCCGTGGCCGACGTTGTCACACGGCGCCCTTCCCTGCGGGTCGCAGATGTGGGAGGGGTCCCACCAGTTGTAGTCGTGCCTGACGGTGGTCCCGACCGTGCTGATCCCCCGGTACTGCCTCTTCAGGGCCGGGTGGTAGAACTGAACTCCGGTGTCGATGTTGGCTACGGTCACGTTCTGGCCAAAATCGCCGTACGTCGACCACACCTCTGGGGCGCGGATGCGCTCGATGTTCCACTCGATGGCGGCCACGTCGTCGGTCTTCTGGACGTTCGGGATCCTGGCAGACCAATCCGGCACGACGCTGGCAACCTCGCGCCGGGCGGCCACGGCCTTGAGGGTGGCTGCCCCGGACTGGATCCGGATTGCGTTGATGATCCAAAACGGCCTGAACGAGACATTTCTCTGGCGCAGCAGGGCTCGTAGTTCTCTCTGGCTGGAGCCGGCAACGGACTGCAGCCGGTTCACCACGAACCATCCCCGAGTGGTCCAACCGTGGATCGAGCTGGCGGCGGACAGGTCGGCTCCTTTGTGCAGGATGGCCCAATAGACGGCCGTCCTTCCTCCCTGGACCGCACGCACGACCCGGGCGTCGATCTTCTGAAGCCCGATGCGGAGACCACTGCCGGAGCTGCCGCCCCTGCCAGGCCCGCGGTCAGGACGAAAGCAAGGAACGTCACGATGAATGGACGGTGCCCGCCGCCACGATGTCGATGCACCTCACCCTCCTTGGTCGGGCGACCGGATGGGTCGTACGCGTAGGTTGCCACGTCGGGACTCGGCCTGCGTAGTCGGCCGCTCAACAAGGCCGGTTGCTACTGGCTGCGCACATGGCAGGCCTGGTGGGTGGCTCCCTTCGACCACATCCACCGCCCGCGAAGCCGAAACCGGGCCAGGAGCTCAGAGGCAAGCACGATGGCCACTATGGTGCCCTGGAGAGTTGCCACGACCCAGGCAGAGGTGGCCATGTTCCGCAGCGCGAACCCTCCGACCAGGAGTGCTCCGAACGGAATGGCGACGACCATCACGCCGAGCGGCGAGAATCGGCTCAGGACGGCAACCAGAATCCCGACATAGCCATAGTTCGCCGAGGCGTCTGTCCCAAGGCGGTGGGTCACACCGGAGACCTCTCCCATTCCGGCGATGCCAGCCAGCGCGCCGGAGGCCAGCATCACAGGTACGATCTTCCAGGTCCCCGGCATGGGAGCATCACCGGCTTCGCGGCGCTTGGCGGTCACGCTTGCGAAGTGCCCCAACGGGAACCACGAGGCAGCAATCCACAGTAGGAAGGCCGCGGCCAGGGCTATCAGGAGTCCGGCGTGCACCGCGGTTCCAAAGAGCGCAGGCATGGTGCTGTTGCTCGATAGCTGCCGGGAGAGAGGAAAGCCCAAGGCCAGGGGATCTCGCCATCGCCCGTGCAGAAGGTAGTCAACCAGAAGGATGGCCACGAAGTTGAGGATCAAGGTCGTGATGATCTCGTTGACTCTGAGGCCGACCTTGAGCAGCGCTGGGCCGAGCGCCCATGCGGCCCCCCCCCAGCGACCCGGCTGCCAGCATCACGAGGACCAGCAAGGGCCGGGGCCAGTTCGGATACGACTGCGCGACTGCCGTGGCGAACGCCGCCCCCATGTAAAGCTGACCCTCGGCCCCGAGGTTCCACAGCCTCACCCATCGGGCTACAGTGACCGACAACCCCGTCAGGATCAGCGGGGTGGAGGCCACCAGCGTCTGCGCGAGTGAGCTGGTCGACCCGAAAGCTCCACTCCACATGGCCCGGTAGGTACCAGCCACGGGAAGGCCGGTCGCGACGAAGACGAGCGTGCCCCCAGCGAACGCCAAGGCGATCCGCCCGAGGCGAAGCAGTGCCCACGTCCACCGTGAAGTGGGTTGGGGGCGATCCAGTACTTGCAGCCCTCGCCAATTGGCGCTCATCACTTACAAGCCAACCACGTGCGAGGGTGGAAGCTACAGGGCCCGCCGGATATCCGGCGGGCCCTGGGTTCCCAGATGGGTCCTAGGGGCGTAACTCAGTCGTGGGGGAAGTCGACCGCCACCCGCAGAGGCTTCTGGAGCACGTTCACGCTCCAGCATGACGAGCTGTTCAAGCCGAAGGCCCAGGAGAGCGTGGCCTCGTAGTCGCCTCATGTCGACGCCGGAAGCGCCGTGAAAGACGATGACGGCATACCGGCTGCCATCCATGGAGACCGGGTCGCCCGAGCCGTCCTCCGTGATCGGAGGAGTGGCGGGGACGAGTTCGTAGCGAGGAAGGCCGAAGTACTGCCCGTCGGAGGGCGAGGCGAACTCGAAGGTGACACGGTCGTATCCGTCATCGGTCCCGATCCGGACGTCGACCAGCTGCGCGACGGAGCCCTCGGTTCCCCCGGTCAACGGCTGACAGGACTTGGGCTCCGAGGCAGGATGCTTCCGTGCTTTTGGGGCCGTCTTTTCCGGCGTCGCTGCCGGAGCATTGGAGCGAACAGTCTTGGGAGAGGTGTCACCGTCACGCTGCCCGCCCGCAGATGGCAATGAGGCGGAGGCACACGCCGAAAGCACGAGGCCGGCCGCCACTGCAAGGATCAGGAACCTCTTCATCTCGTCCTCCTCTCGACTGGACGAGTTGAGAGTGACTCGGAAGCGTCACGGGGCCTTCGCCGCGCCGTAACGATTCGATTTCAGGCTCAGCCCTTGCCGCCCTCGCCGCCGATCTCCTGCTGCCCGGCTCCCAGCCCTGCGTAATGGGGGACCGGCTTGGGGCCGGGCACGTGGGGAGCGGGGGGTGGGGGCCCCTTCGGCCTCAGCGGTGGGCTCAAGCCGACAAGGTCGTCAGGCTTCACTGGAATGCGATTCAGCTCTCGGTCGGTGGCCGCTCGGAGCGCGGCGGCGATGGCCGCCGGAGCCACGATGGTCGATGGCTCGCCCGCGCCCTTGGCCCCGAAGGGCGTGCCAGGCTCGGGTTCCTCGATGATCTCGGAGACGACCGAGGGCATGTCCAGGATCGTGGGGATGAGGTAGTCAGTGAAGGAGGCGTTTCGAACGGTGCCGACCACGACCTGGATCTCCTCCATCAGGGCAAGGCCCAATCCCTGGGCCGTACCGCCCTCGATCTGGCCCCGGACGCTCTGTGGATTGATGGCCCGTCCCACATCCTGAGCCGCGGCGATCTGCACCACCCGAACCAGGCCGAGCTCCCTGTCCACTTCCACGACCGCCCGTTCGGCGGCGAAGGCGAAGCTGAAGTGGATCTCTCCCTGGCCGTTCTCGTTCATGGCTTCCGTGGGCCGGTGATGAAACGTGCGCGTCTTCTCGATGGGCTCGTCCAGAAACTCCTGGATCCCGGCAATGGGCTGGTCGTTCATTAGTACCTGTCCGTCGCCGAGGCTCGCCATCCAGCCTCCCTCCGGGCGCACCCGATCTACAACCCGGCGTACCAACTCCTCTTCGACGGCCCGGCAGGCGAGCTCCACCGCACCGCCCGACATCACGGTCTGGCGCGAGGCAGAGCTGGACCCTGCAGAGCCGACCTGCGTATCACTCGGATGCAGGATCACATGCTCGACACCGAGAACGGTCCGGGCTATCTGGGTGAAGATGGTGTGCACCCCCTGGCCCACCTCGGCCGCGGCGCAGTGCACCTCGGCGACCGGTCCATCCGGTCCGGCCGCCAGCCTGACCCGGGCCTCCGACGAATCGTCGAACCCCTCGCTGTACGCGACGTTCTTGTAGCCCAAGGCGAATCCCACGCCCCGCGTGATGGACTCTCCCCGTCCCACGTTGCCTGCCACGCCGCCGGGGAGGGTGATGGGATCCCGCCTGCCCTCATTCGACGGCGGGACTTCGGGCGGCAAGGGAATGGCCGCGCAGGCCCGGATCACTTCCCGGACGGGAGCGGCGCCCTGGATGACCTGGCCGGTCGGGAGCACCGAGCCCGTGTGCAGCGCGTTCACGAGCCGTAGCTCCACCGGGTCGATCCCCAGGGCCGCGGCCAGCTTGTCCATCTGGGACTCGTAGGCGAATCCAGCCTGGACCGCCCCGAAGCCTCTCATCGCGCCGCACGGCGGGTTGTTCGTGTAGACGCAGGTGCCTTCGATCAGGGCGTTGGGCACCTCGTAGGGTCCGCAAGCGAAAGTCGAAGCATTACCGATCACCGCCGAGGAGCTGGAGGCATAGGCCCCACCGTCGACGATGAGCCGAGCCCTCACGTTCACCAGCCGGCCGTCCCGGCGGGCACCATGGCGCATCCAGACCCGGGACGGATGACGGTGGACGTGACCGAAGAACGACTCCTCCCGGCCGTAGGACATCTTCACGGGGCGGCCGGTGTAGAGGGCAAGCATGCACGCATGGATCTGCATGTGGACGTCCTCGCGGGCGCCGAACGCGCCTCCCACACCTGCCAGATACAAGCGGACCTTGCCCTCAGGGAGATTGAGGCAAGGGGCGATCTGCTGGCGATCGACGTGCAGCCATTGCGTGGAGACGTACAGGTCGATGCCGCCGTCCTCGGCCGGGATCGCCAGGCCGGCCTCCGGACCCAGCGGCGCCTGATCCTGCATCCCCGTCTCGTAGTAGCCCTCCACCCACACGTCCGCTCCGGCCTCGGGATCGCCGTGGGCGATCCGCACGTGGCGAAGGACGTTGCCGAAGTCGTGGATCTTTGGCGCGTCTGGATTCAGGGCGTCTTCCATGTCGGTCACGGCCGGAAGGACCTCGAAGTCGACGCCGATCCTCCCTGCCGCTCGTCGGGCCAGCTCGGGATGCTCGGCCGCCACGATCGCCACCGGCTCCCCCTGGTAGCGGACTCGATCGGCCGCCAGGACCGGCTGGTCGGAGAACTCCAGGCCGTAGCTCTTCTTGCCGGGCACGTCGCCGGCCAGGAGGAGGGCATGGACGCCCGGAGAGGCCACCGCTTGCGAGATGTCGATCGACCGGATCCGGGCATGGGGATGTGGCGAGCGGAGTGTGTGACCCCAGAGCATGTCCTCGTGCCACAGGTCGCTCCCGTAGGCGAACTCGCCCGTCACCTTGGGAATGCCGTCCACCCGCCGAGCCGACGTCCCCACGCCCGCCCGGGCCCCGGTGAGTGTACCCGTGCCTCCCGGCGTCTCGGTCCTCACGTCAAGACTCACAGACGCGAAGCGATGACACGGCCCATCCGCCTGCCCTCCGTCGTGATGGCCTCCTCATCCGCATTCACCAGCCGGCCATCTCGCACCACCGGTCGCCCCTCCACGAGGAGGTGACGCACGCGCTGGGGGGTGCAGTGGGCGAGCGCTGCCACGAGATCGGCTTCCGCGCCGGCGAAATCGAGGCCGTCGATGGCGAACACGGCCACGTCGGCGCGCTTTCCTGCTTCCAGAGAGCCGAGGTCGCCCCAACCGAGGCACGCAGCACCGCCGCGGGTGGCCACCCGCAGGGCGTCGCGAGCGGTCATGGCATGGGGATCCCCTCCAGCCCGGCTGACCAGCATGCCCTGCCGAACCTCCGCCAGCAGGTTCCCGGCGTCGTTCGAGGCCGACCCGTCCACCCCCAGACCGACGATGGCCGACTCGTCGAGGAGGGCCCTGGCGGGCGCGATGCCCGAACCGAGGCGGAGGTTCGAGCTGGGGCACCAGGCCACGCCCGTGCCGGTATCGGCGATCCGGCGGATGTCCTTGTCTGCCGGGTGCACGCAGTGGGCCAGCCACACGTCCGGGCCGAGGAATCCCCAGTCATCGAGCAGCTCGATCGGACGGAGGCCGAACCGTTCCTGGCAAAAGGCCGCTTCGTCCAGCGTCTCCGCTATATGGGTGTGCAACCGCACCGAGAGGGCCCGGGCCAGGTTGGCTGAGTCCTCCATCAACTGCCGGGTGGCGGAGAAGGGCGAGCACGGAGCGATGGCGACCCTGAGCATGGAGCCCGGGCTCGGATCGTGGAACCGCCGGATCACAGCCTGGGTGTGATCCAGGATCGTGTCTGCATCCTGACAGACCTCATCGGGAGGAAGGCCGCCCGCTGCCCTGCCCAGGTCCATCGAGCCACGGCACGGATGGAACCGCAGTCCGATCTCCCGAGCAGCCTCGATCTCCGCCTCGAGGAGTCCTTCCCGGCCGGCGGGAAAGACGTAGTGGTGATCGGTTGTGGTGGAGCAGCCGGAAAGGGCCAGCTCAGCCAGCCCCACCACGGCCGCGGCGCGCTCCCATTCGGCGTCCACACCCGCCCACACCGGGTACAGCTCGGTGAGCCACCCGAACAGGCCCTCCTGGGCCGCGCGGACTCGGGTCAGCGTCTGGTACAGGTGATGGTGGGTGTTGATCAAGCCTGGAAGGGCGACCGTGCCTCGCCCGTCGACGACCTCGGCGTCTGCTGCATCGGGGGCCCTTCCCGCGCCCACCCACGCGACCTGGCCGTCCTCGACGAGGATCGAGCCGCCGGGGATCTCGGTCCCGCGGTCGTCCATCGTGACGACGACCTCGCACGAGTCGATCAGCAGCTTCGTCACGGTTGACTCCGTTTACCCGCGGCGAGCCTGACCGCGTCAAGGATCTTCTCGTAGCCCGTGCACCGGCACAGGTTTCCCGAGAGGGCCTCGCGGACGGTGGCCTCCGATGGGTTGGGCTGGGTCTCGAGGAGATCCGTCACGGCCACGATGAGCCCGGGGGTGCAGAAGCCGCACTGTACGGCGCCTGCTTCCAGGAACGCCTGCTGCACCGGGTGCAGTGAATCTCCCCTGGAAAGGGCCTCGACCGTACGTACTTCGGCTTCGTGGGCCTGAGCGGCCAGCACCAGGCACGCGCATACCAGATCGCCGTCCAGCCATACCGTGCATGAGCCACACTCGCCCTGCTCGCACGCGTTCTTGGACCCAGGCAGCGCCAGATGCTCCCGGAGCATGTACAGGAGGCTCGTTCCGGGCCAGACGTCGGCCTCCTGCCATTCCCCGTTGACCTTGGTGCGAACCAGCATGTGTCCCTCTCCTCCTCGAAGCTCCGCCGATGGCGGACCTTCGACGAGCCAAGGGGTCCGCATCTGCCTCCCTTCGGTCGTTGCTGCTACCCCCCTGGACCCCCCTTCCGATCGTCCAGGGCCCAACGCAGCGAACGCTGGGCCAACACCCGGCACGCGTGGCGCCGGTACGCGGCCGTGCCCCGCACGTCGTCGATCGGTCTGGTGGCCGAGGCGACCAGTTCCCCGAACTCCTCGACGGCCTGGTCCGAGATCGCCGCCGCCGGATCGTCCCACGCCCCCGCATCGGCGAGGGCCCGGGCGGCGAATCCCTCCGCCTCGGGGGCCCGCACGATCGTCGGGGCCACCGAGCCCAGAGCCACCCTGACAGTGCGGCCGTCCTCATCCAGTACCAGGCAGAGCCCGGCCATCGAGATGACCATGGCATTTCGCGTCCCGATCTTCGAGAAGGACCCCGGGCCGCGAACAGACTTCCATCGAGCCCCGAGGATCAGCTCATCGGGCTGGAGCGCGTTCTTCTTCGGGCCGACCATGAACTCGTGCCAGGGAAGCGACCGAGTCGTGCCGCCGGCCTTCCCCATGACGATCTCCGCGTCGTAAGCGGCGAGTACCGGCAGCGCGTCGCCTGCAGGGGAGGAGGTCCCCAGGTTGCCGCCGACGGTCCCTCGGTTCCGGATCTGAGGCGACCCGACTGTTCGGGAGGCCTGCACCCACGGCGCGAACTCGGGCAGCTCCCGCATGATTCGTGTGTAGGTCACGCCCGCGCCCAGGAAGACTGCCCCGTTCTCCTTGCGCCACTGTTGCAGTTCGGGAACCCGGGAAATGTCGACGATGGCCTCAGGTCGATGCCGGTCGAAGTTCAGTTCGATCATGACGTCGGTTCCCCCCGCGATCGGCAGCGCCTCAGGATGCTGGGCCTTGACGTCCAGCGCGTCCTCCAGCGTTCGCGATAGGAAGACGTCCACTACCGCCATCCCCCCTCCGCTGTTCCGGCCGAGTATTGCGGTCGGGTCCAACCATCGGCTGCTCTCAAGGATACTTCCAAGGGATGGCGCGCTTGAAAGGTCTGACCTCTGAGCTTGTATGGTCCGGCCACCCCCAAGGAGCGTTCCGGAGGTGGCGCCGTGATGAGCACCCGGCAGACCGTCACCGCCCGGATGGTCGGCCAGTCGGTTCCGTTTCGCGGAGCGGAGCTCCAAGTCACCGGCAAGCTCAAGTACCACACCGACCTTCACATGCCGAACATGCTTCACGGCAAGGTCGTGCGGTCCGAGGTGCCTCACGGGCGCATCCGCGGCATCGACACGGCCAAGGCGTTCCAGGTGCCCGGGGTGGTGGCCGTGCTCACCGCCGCCGACGTACCCAGCAACGTGGGAGGAATCATCCTGGCGGACTGGCCGATCCTGGCAGAGGATCGCGTTCGTCAGGTCGGGGAAGCCGTCGCGCTCGTCGCCGCGGAGTCGCTGAGTGCGGCCCAGGCGGCGCCGGGGCCGTGGAAGTGGACATCGAGGTGCTTCCCGTCATCGATTCGCCGGACCGAGCGCTGGCGCCGGATGCGCCTCGCTGCACGAGGCCGGGAATCTCGTGGCCCAGATGGAGTACGAGAAGGGCGATGTCGAGGAAGCACTGGCGAAGGCCGACGTCGTCATCGACCGGGTCTTCGAGACGCCTTCCCAGGAGCACGTATGTCTGGAGCCCGGCGGAGGCGTGGGTGTCTACGAGGACGGACGGTTCACCATCTACATTGGCGCACAGTGGCCCCAGATCCACGTCAACGAGGTTGCTCGAGCAATGAAGGTCGAGCCCGGAGACGTTCGGGTCATCTCCACTCCCATCGGCGGAGCCTTCGGCTCCAAGACAGACGGACCCTTGGCCGTCCACCTGGCGCTGCTGGCGAAGGCCACCGGCCGCCCCGTCCGCATCGTTCTCTCCCGCGAGGAGGTCATGGCCGCAGGCGCCAAGCGCCATCCGTTCAAGGTTCACACGAGGATGGGAGTGTCGAAGGCCGGGACCATCCTCGCGCTCGATACCGATGCCCTGGTCGATACGGGGCCGTATGCCACGGTCGGGATGGTCGTGTTGAAGGTTGCCGGGGAGCTGTGCACTGGGGCCTACCGGGTGAAGAACGCCCGGTTCCGGGGCCGCGTGGCCTACACGAACAACGGCAATGCCGGTGCCTTCAGGGGGTACGGGGCCCCTCAGGCGCACTTCCCACTGGAAGTCGCTCTTGACCTCGCTGCGGCGGAGTTGGGCATGGACCCGGCCGAGATCCGGCGAAAGAACGTCCTTCGGGTGGGTGACGAGCACGGCATGTATGGCCACACGATCACCCATGGATTGATGGCGGCGGAGACGCTCGAGGCCGTCGTCGCACATCCCTGGTGGCAGGAGCGAGACACGTGGCAGGCGGAAGCGGAGTGGCCCTGGCGGAGGGGGGTTGGCATGGCTCTGGCCATCAAGGGTGTGGGACTGGGCAGCGCGAGGAACGACACCTCGGCCGCTCGGCTGGCCTTATCCGACGACGGGGCCATGCCCCTTCGCGGAGGCCCTGGCCCCCGTACTGGAGGATGGGCAGACCGTCCTCTGGATGGGCGAGGGAGGTGGAACGCTGTCCATGGTGAGCGCTCTCCGCGCGGCGGGACGTCATCCCGACGTTCGGAGAGAGCAACACGCTTCCTTACGGCGCCCGGGTTCGCGGGCCGGGTCTCATCTGGGCCATCCGGAAAGCGGGGGGCACCCTGGTGGCCGCGCTCCCGGCGTCCAGGGGGCAGCAGGTGTTCGAGATGGCCAATGCCATCTGGCCGTGGACCAGTGCTGCTGAAAACGTCTGGGAAACGGTTCTTCTCAACTTCAATGCGGTTGATCACGTGGCCACGCTGCTCCTGAACCTGGGGCGGGTGGAGAGCCGGACGGGCAGCATGCTCCTATGGGGGGAGGGGGCCCACCCCTGGCGTGGCCAACGCCATCGAAGCCGTCGACGGCGAGCTCTTTGGGCTTCGCGAGGCCCTTGGGCTCGCCAACCGGGAGCGCTATCCGGAGTACCTGGTCGAGCAAGGCTTCGCCGACGAGGTGAAGGGCTCAATGCACGAGACGTTCCAGGCGAGCTTCCTGGCCTCGGGCACATTCCCCTGCGGCCCGGATGCACTGCAGAGCCGCTACATCACCGAGGACGTGCCATACGCGCTCGTGCTGGCTTCCTCGATCGGTGACGAGGTCGGGGCGGACACACCAGGTCATCGATGCCCTGATCGCCCTGGCATCCGCCGTGACCAAGACCGACTGGCGGACGGAGGGGCGGACGTTGGCCGTGTGGGGTCTCGAGGGGGCGGGGACCGAGGGATTGCGCCGAGCCGCGGAGGAGGGGTGGTGGTAGTCGACCTCCGCGTCGCAGGCGGCACGGTCGTCACGGTCGATGGCGAAGCTCGGGTCGTCCGCGAGGACCTCTACGTCGACCGAGGCAGGATCGCTTCGATAGGGGGGCAGCCTCGGGAAGCGCGGCGCACGCTGGACGCCACCGGGATGCTGGTCATGCCCGGCCTGATCAACCTGCACGACCACCTCCGGGACCTCACGCCGGGCATCCGACTGGGGGAAGGGCTCAAGCTCGACGCGATGCTTCGACGGTTCTGGGAACTCTCCCGCGCAGCAGGCCCGGACGAATATCGGGTGGGAGCCGCACTGCGCACAGCCAAGCTTCTCAAGTCGGGCGTCACCTCGGTGGTGGACCACCTGTACCCGTTCCACCAGGCGGGCCTGACCGAGGCCTCGATCCGGGGGTACGAGTCCACGGGCATCCGGTGGTTCATGGCCCGGGGGATCATGACCCGCCCGTACAGGCCGATCAGCGAGTCCGCCCGGCGGGCGCTCCGGGCCATCGAGGACCTCGCCGATGGACTCGTCCCCAAGGAGCGGCTCTTCGTGGCCCCCGTATCGTTCCGCCAGGCCATCCCCTCCGAGTACGTTCAAGCGCGGCGACTGGCCGACCGGCTGGGGCTGAGGGTGTACACCCATGTTGCCGAGACGCCCGCGGAGATCGACATGATCCGCAAGGACCACGGGGCCAGGCCGGTGGCGTTCCTGCACGATATCGGGTTCGCCGCGTCGGATGCGATCCTGGTCCACTGCGTGTACCTGTCGGCGGCGGAGATCCGTATGCTGGCGAGGAGCGGCGCCACCGTCGTGACTGCCCGACGAACCACATGCGGCTGGCCAAAGGGGTCACGCCGGTGCCGAAGCTCCTCGAGTCAGGGGCGAACGTGGGCATGGGCATCGACCAGATGTACGACCTGTTCGTGGAGATGCGCCAGGAGATCCTGATGCAGGGTCTGCATCACTCCAACCCCGGCGTGGTTTCGCCGGGGACCTCGTTGGAGATGGCAACCGCGCGTGGGGCCGCCGCCCTCGGCCTGGGTGGGGAGCTCGGGCGGATCGCGGTCGGCAGACGAGCCGATCTGGTCTGTGTCGATGTTTCTGCGCCCCACCTGCAACCGGTGCTCGATCCCGTGTGGACCCTGGTGCATCGCGTTCACGGTCACGATGTGGCCCACGTCGTCGTGGACGGCGACGTGGTGGTGGAGAACGGGAAGCTGGCCAGGGTGGACGAGGAGGCCTTAGTCGAGGAGGCCAGGTCCGTGGCGACCTCGTACATGCGCCGGGCCGGAGTGAGTGTCGAGCGCGTATGGTCCGTGGGAACCCCCACCGGGGTGGTCTCGTGAACGATACGGAGCGGCTCCTCGACGCCGGGCTGGTCCCGATCCTGCGTCTTCAGGATGCCCAGGTCGCGCTGGCCGCAGGAGAGGCCATGGCGCGGGCCGGATTGCGGGCGGTGGAGGTGACCGCCGGCGTGCCGGGGGCCGCGGAGGTCATCGCCAAGCTGGCGGCTTCCCTCGACGGCTCGAGGGTGCTGCTGGGGGCAGGAACGGTGCTCTCTTCCGAGCAGGCGGAGGAGTTCGTCCAGGCCGGCGCGCGATTCCTGGTCTCTCCTGTGCTCGATCGGGCAGTGATGGATGCCGCCGTTCGCCTGGGCGTCCCCCACGTCCCCTCTGGCTTTACGCCCACGGAGATCAACGCGGCGCACCGCGCGGGTGCGCCAGTCGTCAAGCTGTTCCCCTCGGCGCCTGTGGGCCCCACGTACCTGTCATCTCTTCTGGGGCCGTTTCCCAAGCTGAAGGTCATCCCGACCGGGGGGCTCGACGCCGAGAGCGCCGTGGCGTTCATCCGCGCGGGGGCCGTGGCGGTCGGTGTCGGAGGGAGGCTCTGTCCTCATCGCATGGACGAGGTGGACGAGGCCGCGGGGGCCGCGGCCGACCTTCTCCGACGGGTTGACGCAGAGCGGTCGCGATGAGCCTCCCCGACGTCCGGGGACCCGATGCTCCCGCACGCTTCGGAGGCCCTGTCAAACGAGGTTCCCCTGGAAGAGAGCATCGGCCTGGCCCGGCGGGCGGAGGAGCTCGGGTTCGACGAGGTGTGGGTTCCGGAGAGCCGGCACGGCCGTTCCGCCACGACGGCGGCCGCGGTCCTGGCCCGCGAGACGGGGAGGATCGGAATCGGCGTGGGCGTGGTCAATCTTTTCTGGCGCCACCCATCGCTGATCGCCATGGAGGCGGCGGCGCTGGATGAAGCCTCCGATGGGCGTCTCCGGCTCGGCATCGGCGCAGCGCTTTGGACGCTCAGGGCACTGGGCGAAGACGATGAACGAACGAGACGACAGGCACGCCACCGGCCGAGCGGACGCCCTCTTTGGCGTGATCGGCCAGCCTGTCGAGGTGCACGTTGCACGGCGTCAGCTCGTTCCACGACGATGCCACGCCGATCTGAGGGCGCCCGAAGTCTTCATCGGTGAACCCGACCGCTCGGAGCATCGATCGGGCGCCGGCCCGCTCCATACCCTCGGTGACCTCTCGGCTCCTCGGCCTCATGGACTGGTCCATCTCGCGCCTCCGATCCTCTCGACTGCGCCACCGTCAGGCGGCTCAGTGTAGTCACGGACGGAAGGGCCCGATGGGGGCCGTTCGAGTACTGTCCTGCCGGTTCGCGTTCAGCCTTGGAGGTAGCCATCGCCCACGACCACGTGCACGTCGAGCCGGAGGAGCCGTCTCCATGGGTGGTCCGGTTCGCTCCCCTGATCCCGGCCGGCGGGAGGGTGCTGGACGTGGCCTGTGGCAACGGCCGGCACACCCGGTTCCTCCTCCAACGACGACAAAGGGTCCTCGCCGTCGACAAAGTCGTTTCGAGCATTGCCGATCTCGAGGGGAATCCGGAGCTCGAAGTGCTCCAGGTAGATCTGGAGTCGGACGACGTTTTCCCTCTGGCTGGCCGTCGATTCGAGGGCGTTGTCGTCACGAACTACCTCTATCGGCCGTTGCTACGAGACCTGATGGGAGCGGTCGCACCCGGGGGAGTGCTGATCTACGAAACCTACGCGAAGGGGCACGAACGATTCGGGCCGCCAACGAATCCCGACTTCCTGTTGGAGCCGGGCGAGCTGCTGGAGGCGGTCCGAGGCCGACTCGCCGTGATCGCCTACGAGAACGGTATGGTGAATGAGCCGAGGCCAGCGATAGTCCAGCGGATCTGCGCGATCAGGAGAACCGATGTCGCCGACAGGGAGGCAGTCGCGGGAGCTTGAGTACGAGGCGCTGCCCTACGCTCAGCTTTAGGCTCTACGGCCGCGACGATAGAAGCTAGGCGGCTCGGGTCGAGGCTGGCTGCGCTCTCAGAGGCATGGCCCAGATTCGGGCCTCGCTCATCGCCACGTCGTAGGCCCGCTTGTGGGCCTTGACCAGCGCTCGAACGGCGCGGACGTGGTCGGTTCGCTTCAGGAGTCGCTCGTACTCGGCCCGGAATGCGCCCAGCAGGCGGCGCTCCGCCTCCAGACGAACCAGAGCCTCTCCCTTGACGATCATCGTTCCACCTCTCCACGCCACGTTCGACCAGGGCTCACACGGAACCCATCAAGGTAACAACGGCAGGGCGGGCGTCATTCCTTTAGCGGCGATACAGAAGAAATACCCCTAGGACCCTGTCTCAATGGGCAGCTCGAGCCTGGCCTCCAGGACCCATATAGTAGCGACCCGACAGCCATTTCGTGCGACGCCGGCCACCGCAGCGCTCCCGACATGGGGATTGCGGTCAAAGGCTGGGAACCGAGCCCCCGAGATAACATCCTCCACGAAAGCCTGAACCCGGTGATGGGGCTGGGCATCGTCCTCATCGTGGCCGGGACCTATTTCATCGCCACGAGTTGAGCTCGTGAGCCAAACGGAGACGCCGCCTTTGGAAAGAACCCATGTGTGGGGCATCGAGCGGAGCCGGATCGCCGGCTATCTGTTCGGCATCGCCACCGCGGCGTGCTGGGCGACCAGCCCCATACTGATCAGAAAGGGTCTGGTCGGCCTTCCCTCGCCGCTGTGGGGGGTGACCATAGGGCTGGTCGTCGCTGCGGCGGGCTTCGGCCTGTGGCTGTGGATGAGCCGGCGTCAGGTGGGACCGCGCGAACGTCGCCCCAGAGCCCTCGACCGCATGACCAAGGCCGCCATCGGCTTCCAGGTGCTGGCTGGTCTTGCCTCGGGGCTCGGTTCGGTGGCCCGGACCATCGCCATCGACGTTGCCCCGGTCGTCGTGGTGGTTCCGCTGGTCCAGACGGCCTCGCTGTGGACGATCGTATTCGCTTCGGTGCTGTTGGGCCGGCACGTCGAGCGGGTCTCGCCCAAGCTCGTCCTGGGAGCGGTCCTTGTGGTGGCCGGAGCGGCGCTGGTCATCGTGGGCCTCGAGGCCTGACCCGTGTGACACGAACGAGAAGCGGCTCTGCTCGTCATCACTGGCTTGTCCGCACTTCGCCCGACGCCTAGAGTCAGCCGGAGATGGTCGCCGCAGGCAATCTGGTCGTTTTCGTCCACGGTCTCTGGCTGCACGCCGACTCCTGGAGTGCTTGGGGCGACGTCTTCCGGGAAGCGGGATACGTGCCGATGGCGCCGGGCTGGCCCGGGGATTCCAGCACGATCGAGGAAGCACGGAATCACCCCGAACTCGTCTCGGGTTACGGGATCGACGACGTTGTGGAGCACTACGCTCGGATCATCAGCTCGCTCGATGCCAAGCCCATCGTCATCGGCCATTCCTTTGGGGGCCTCGTCGTCCAGAGGTTGTTGGGGCAAGACCTCGCCGCTGCTGCGGTGGCGATCGACGCTGCACCGATCAAAGGCGTGATCTACTTGCCGCTGTCCGCGCTGCGAGTCGCCTCGATCGCGCTCAGGAACCCGGCGAACAAGAAGCGCGCGGTCTCGCTGAGCTCCGAGCAGTTCCGCTATGGCTTCGGTAATGCTGTCTCGAACGAAGAGTCAAACGAGCTGTACGAACGCTGGACCATACCTTCGCCCGGAAAGCCGTTGTTCGAGGCGGCCTTGGCCAATCTTTCTTCACGTTCACCGGCCAAGGTCAACACCGACAACGCGACCCGCGGGCCCCTGCTGCTCACCGCCGGCGGCAAGGACCATACGGTCCCAGCCGCCATCACCAGATCGACGCTCAAGCAGTACCGCAAGTCACCTGCGGTGACGGACTACAAGGAGTTCCCTGACCGAGGCCACTCGCTCGCGCTCGACAGCGGCTGGCGCGAGGTTGCCGACGCCGTGCTGACCTGGCTCAAAGAGCACTCCCCGTAGGGGAGCCGGTGGATTAAGGCCCACGAAATGTCGACCTGCCGCGCATTGGCTACGTCGAGACGAGGCGGTAGATGCCGCTCGGAGAGCTGAAATAGATCCAACTGTTCGGCCCTCGGTGCATCCCGACGATGCCGGAGGGGTGATCGTAGATCGTGGACGAGCCGACTACCGAGAGGCGGTCGGCGCTCAGCGTCAGTCGCCGGATCTTCCCGTCGAGCCACGCCCCGAACAGCAGGGTCCCGTTCGTAGCCGAGCCGAGGCCGCAGGCCTTGCAGAAGGCAGCGCCGGTAGGGGCGATGACCGGGTTGTAGACCCTGGAGGGCTGGACTGGATTCGGGCCGCTCGCGTTGGTGTTGGGGCACGAGGAGCTGGGCCCCCATCCGAAGTTCCGCCCCTTTCGGATTCGGTTGATTTCGTCGTTGCACTCAGGCCCGTTCTCCGTCTCCCAGAGTCTGCCGGTGGGTGGGTCCCAGGCGAAGCCGATGGAGTTTCGATGGCCATAGGTCCAAACGCGGTTCCCGAATGGGTTGTTGGGTGCGCGCGACCCATCTCTGCGGATCCGCAGAATCTTGCCCGACCGTGACGAGATGCTCTGGGCGCTCGCTCGGTTCCCTGCGTCGCCGGTCACCACGTACAAGAACCCATCTGGCCCGAAATCGATGAACCCACCGTCGTGGAAGTTGTTGGCCGGGATCGTGAGGATCGTCTTCATGGCGAAGGTTCCATCGGCCCGTCGACGGATTCGGATGACCTCGTTACGGAACGGGCTCTTCTTCGTCGCGTAGACGAAGACTTGCCGGGGGTTTGGCCAGGCTGGATCCACCGCGAGGCCGAGGAGACCCTCTTCCCCTTCCGTGGACAGGCCGGAGATCCGCTTCCACAGGCGGTCGGCCTTCTTCATTCGGTCGTAGACGCGGATCTGGCCGGTGAGTCGTTCTCCGTAGAAGAGCCAGCGCCCGTCAGCAGTGAAATCGAAGCCGACCGGCCAGCAGGTCGGGTTACTGGCCCGGCACGAGAGCACTCGGACTCGCCCCACGGCTGCCCGTGCCTGACCGGAGCCCAGCGGCGGGAGGGTGGCCAGCAGCACAGCACCGACGGCGATGGCCAGGATCCGCTTCAGACTGTGGGCCGGCTCGATCAACACAGCCCAACACCCTAGCCAGCCGGTTCGGCGTCGCCAAATCTGACAGGTTCGGACCGAAAGTCAGGGCAACCCTCTCACGATAGAAACGGATCAGCGGCCGAGCCTCAGGAACTGCCGCCAGGCTCGTCCGTACAGCCCGAGCATCAGCGAGCGCAAGACCACATAGGCGATGGCGAACCCGGCGCTGTGGACGCCCCGGGCGACGTCATCGATCAGGACTGCCATCGCGGCAATGGCGAGCATCGCCACGAAGTACGTGACCCGGAACAGGAGGTCGTCGGTGTCGAAGCGGTCGGCGTAGGCCATGTATCCCTGCCACGCCACGTAGACAGGCACGAACAGCGCCGCGAATCGAAGAAAACCCGTAGCCGAGTGGTGGGTCACGAGCTCCTGGGCAAGCTCCGTGATGGCTACGATGAAGACGAGGTCGAAGAAGAGCTCGAGCCACATCGCACGGCGCCGCTCGTCCTCACCTTGCGCCGTTCGCAGGCGCGGCGGGACGAGCCACCGCTCTCGACCCTCTGTCAGAACTTCCCCCATGCGAAGGCCTCGATCATGGCGCCGACGTCGTCGCCCAGTGGATACAGGATGGGGCACGTGCAGCCGGCGTCGATGTACTCCCT
>WNGF01003488.1_pt1 | contig 22584 bp, 19 predicted proteins | sample 5400641 | NCBI WGS metagenome assembly WNGF01 (sample SAMN13153371, study PRJNA577476) | soil metagenome | isolation source: 80 cm soil or saprolite under grassland replicate 2 | place: USA:California | collected 2016-06-15 | reverse complement strand
GCGCCGGCCAGGGCCATGACCCGGGGATCGCCGAAGCGCAACGCTCCGGTGCGGCATCCCGCCTCGCCAGTTGGCTGTGCGACCCGCGCAAAGGCTGGGCTCGCAAGGACACAGCCCGGGCCGGCCCGTTCAGTGTCCAGCAGGCGACGGTTGGCTGCACGCGCTCGGGCTTGCAGCTGGTCCAGGTGGACCAGGCGACGCTGGCAGCCGAGGTCACCGGGGGAGTTGCAGACGGTCTCCACCCGGATCGCCCGGCCCTCTTTCAGGTACTGCTTGATCCTTGAGTGCTTGTAGAACACGTTGACGGTGACCTCCACCCCGCGGGTGACCACGCGGGTGGCAAAGCCGCTGTCGGTGTCGGAGCGGATGCGCCGGTCGAAGATGAGCGAGACCTCGTCGGGCCGGCCGGTCCCCAGATTGTCGGCCACCAGCGCCTCAAAGAACGCCCGCGCCCGCCTGGGGGCGTCCAGGACCAGGGTGCGGGAGACCTCGACCTGGCGCATCGACAGCTCCCACCAGTAGCCGGCGGCCCGGTCGGTCTGCCCCAGCGGGAGCGGCAGCCGGCCAAGCCACCGCTCAAACAGTGCCTGGATCGTTGCCGGGCCGAGCCGGTCGCAGACCTGCTGCAACCCCTGGGGGTCGTCGCAGGTGGCGAACCCGTTGGACAGCTCGGTGAAGCCGATCCCCAACCGCCGGGCCTGCTGCTTGGCCCACTCGTGGCCGTTGACCACACCTTCATGGGATAGGGGAAGTAGCTGCAGATCTTGATGAACGCGGGGCCGAAGTCCTGGTCCCACAGGTAGAAGTAGTACACGCTGACCCGCCGGTCGGCCTTGGTGAAGGAAAACTGCGGCGCTCCGGGACCCTCGGGCTTGCGCTGGGTGCCGGTGAACACCCGCTGGAACTCCTGCGCCACCCCGACCGCGACCACCCCAGGCCGCCCGGCAGCCTGGGCGGCGTCCAGGTAGGGCCGCATGACCTCGGCCTTGCGCGCATCCTTGTCGAAGGGCACCACCGGAATGTGGTTGGTGGTAGCAAACCGGATCACCGCGGCGCGGAACCGTTCCCCGATCTTGGCAAACAGCGCCGGGGAGGGGATCGGGTTACCCAAGTGCTGGGTCAAGAAGGTCACGACCTGGCCGCTCACCTGCAAGTTCGGGACGTAGCCGTTGAGGTAGACGCGATCCAGGCACTCAAGATCCAACCGCACATGCCCGTCCAGCACCTGGCTGATAGTGGTCGCTAGGAGCCTGCTGAAGATGCTTGGTCGGGTCAGGAACGGTGGTTTCTGCGATAGCTCCGCTCAAGCGGCTGAGGAAGGTGGCGGTGGCCGGGAAGGCTCGCCCGAGACCACGATCGGGTCAGGGCAGTGGCCCGCGTGGTCAGGCCAGCACCCAGCCGCCGTCTTGGCGGGCAAGGCCAAGCACCAGCAGCCGGCGCAGGTTGACTGCGGCGACCCGCAGCGACCACCACAGGTCGTTGCGCTGGATCCCGCGGTAGGGCACCCGCCGACAGCCGTCGGCGACCAGCCAGGCCAGCGAGCGTTCCACCATCGGCCGCCAGCGTCGGTAGCTTTGCTGGAAGCTGCGGGTCACCCCGCGGCGGCGGGCGGCGCGCAACTCGTCCTCGTGTGGGTGGATGCGGATCGTGCGGCCCCGCTTGGCGGTGGTGCAGCGCGCTTGGAGCGGGCAGGCCTGGCAATGGCGCGCGAAGCTGGCCTGGCTCGAGTTGGTGATCGGTGCGGTATAGCCGGCCGGGCATCTGACGGTGCCGGCCTGGGAGTCGATCCGGAAGTCGTGGATGGTGAACCCGCCCGGCACCGCACTGGCCAGCGGGATCGGCTTGATCGTCTGGGTGTGGCCAGCGGCGCGCAGCGCCGCGCGGGTTGCCCCGGACCCGTAGCCGGTGTCGCCCAGCACCTCAAGACCCGGCTCCTCGCCGGCCAGCAGCCCGACCCCGGTGGGCCCGTCCGCAACGTTGGCGGCGGTCAGGGCGCACTCGGTGACCAGCCCAGAGGCTGGTTCGGCGGCGATGTGGGCCTTGTAGCCGTCACGCTTGGCCGCGCTGGTCTTGCGGGTATGGCGCGCCTGCGGGTCGACGGTGGAGATCACCCGGTCCTTGGCGACCCGATGGGCGATCCGCCAGGACCCCGGCCGCTGGTCCGGCTCGACGTCCTGACCAGCAATCAGCGCGAGCAGCGCGACCGCCTCGGCCTGCTCGGCGTCCAACCCGGCGTCGGCGACCGCCTCGAGCACCGTCAGCGCGTCGTTGACCAGCCCCGACACCAGCGCCTGCTTGGCCCCGGGGTCATCCCAGGCACACTCGGGCTTGCCCGGCCGCTCATAGTCATGGGCGGTCACCTCGACCTTGCGTGCCCGCCCGACCAGCCGACGGGCCCGGCGGATCGCCGCGACCAGCTGCGTGACGGTGTCCTGGGTGGCGACCGCGTCCTCCAAGATGGTGGAGTCCAACACCCGCCGACCCCGACCCCGCAGTACCCCGGTCGCCGCCACGACCTCACCGACCGCCTCGAAGATCCGCCGGGGCCGATCCGAGCCGCGCAGACGCGCCCGCCAGTACACCAGCACCGTGGGGTGGAACCCCTCGTCGTCCAACCGCAACCCGCAGGCGACCTTCCAGGCAATATCGCGCCGCAACGCACTGACCGCCTCCCGGTCCGACAGGCCCTCCAAGGCCGGCAGCACCATCACCGTGGCGATCACCTCGGCGGGCACCGACGGGTGCCCGCCACCCTGACGGGCAACATCAGCGAACAGCTCCGGCGGGAACAGCTGGTGACGGTGGTCGGCGAGGAAGGCGTACACGACCCGTCAGGGATCAGGTGACGGCACCAGATCGCCGCGTCCAACTGATCATCGGATGGGTGGCTGGCAGGGCTCATAGCGCGCAGTCTGCCCGCTGGCAGCCCCCAGCGCGAACTACAGGATCGACCGAATCACGCCCATTCAGCAGGCTCCTAGCACTCGTCGCGCAGACCCGCCCACGGTTTGGCGAGCGGCATTATCGACGCTGGCGGTGCCATCCACCTGATAGGGTTCTTGCCAGACCGCTGATGGTGCGGGTGGGAGGTGGGTGGGCTCTGGTGGCTGCTCCGATCAGCCGGTGGAACGCTATCTGCCCCTACTTCACGATGTTCCCATTGGAGTTCCCGCTCCGGATTCTTGCGGGGGCACGAGCGGATCAGTGGGTCTTGGATCCCTTTTGTGGTCGTGGCACGACCCTGTTTGCGGCCCGACTCTGTGGGCTTGGCACGGTTGGCATCGACGTTAATCCCGTGGCGACAGCGCTGGCCGCCGCCAAGCTGGTCCAGGTCGGTGCGGAGACGGTAATCCGACGGTGTCGGGGGCTGCTGCGGAACGGTTTCGAGCCAGCCGACGTCCCGGAAGGGGAGTTCTGGGAGACGTGTTTTCACTCCAGCACGCTCGCCGATATTTGCCGGCTTCGTGAGCAGTTGCTCGCCGCGCCTGCGGAAGCCTCAATCGTGGCCTTGCGGGCACTGGTGCTAGGGATCTTGCACGGCCCCCTCTGCAAGAGCCTCCCGACCTATTTGTCGAACCAAATGCCACGCACCTACGCGACCAAGCCAGCCGCGGCGGTGCGGTTCTGGAAGGCGCGGGATCTGCGACCCCCGAAGGTGGACGTGCTGGATGCAGTCAAGCGGCGAACTCGCTACTCACTTGCTGAGCTTCCGCCTCGCGTGCCAGGCGTGGTGCGCCGCGGCGATGCCACCATCGAGGTTACCCGCCTGCGGCCGTCGTTCTCGTGGATCATCACCTCGCCGCCCTACTACGGCATGCGAACCTATCTGCCGGACCAGTGGCTGCGCGCTTGGTTTCTTGGGGGCCCGCCGAGGGTGGAGTACTCGGTCGATGGGCAGCTCACTCAGCAGAGCGAGGCGGCATTCGTTGCGAGCCTCGCGGCGACCTGGCGGGCGGCCGCCAAGCGAAGCGCCCAAGGGGCCCGGCTGATCGTGCGGTTCGGCGCGCTGCCGTCAGCGGCGAAGAGCCCGGCAGATCTGCTCACGCGTTCGATCGTGGACGCCGATGCCGGATGGACCATCACCACGACGACACCGTCAGGCGCGCCTAGGCGGCGAGGAGCACGTCAGGCGGAGCAGTTCGCGAGCACAGGTGTCTATGTCGAGGAAATTGACTGCCATGCGATCCTGACTGGATAGTGGCCGATCCCGCCGTGATTGCCAGGACCGGCCACTCGGGAAGCATGGGGAGGACCAGCGGTGTTCGATCCCGAGAAACTGCCGACGCTGCGAGAACGGATCCGCGCCCAGACGCAGGCCGAGGCGGCGCTGCTCGCGGAAATCCGCGCAGATGTCGCCAGCCTCGCAGGAGCCGTGCGCACCATCCAGCCGCGAGACACCACCTCGGTGTCGCTGGTGGCCTCGGACGGGGGCAACAACAAGGTCGAGTTCAATCCGTTCTATCTACAGCTCGTTCGCGTGGTGGACTCCTATGGCGAGGAATTGTTCCTCGACGTCGTCTCTCCCGCCACGGATACCACCGAGCTGTCAGCCCGGCATCTCTCCGAGGGGCAGGCGCGCAGCGCACTCGGCCGGCTCATGGCCGATCTGGGCATCAGCACACTTGCCGAGCTCAGCCCGATGCTGCCGCCGAGGCCTCGCTCGCCGTCTTGGACGCTGGTCTACCGCGACCTATGCGAGTGGGCCACCCTGTACGACTTGATCTGCTACCAGAGGTTCACCACCGACACCCTGATCGTGCGCGACGGACTGCTGCGCTCCAAGATCTTCGCTGGCGACCTGTTCATCCAGATGTACCGGCGCATGGTCGACGCGATCGACCGCATCTACCGGAACCGACGGCGGGAGGTGTTCTTGGTTGGCCTCGCCAAACATTCCCAGGTGCTTCGCCAGTACGCCGTAGCGATGGCAGTGGCCAACACCTTCCCGCCGGGCAACCCCTGCTATGTGGCGGTTCCCCGCGGGCTGCAGCAGAAGGTGTACGTGTGGGAGGAGTACATCCGCTCGCCAGACGACGGTGAGGCTGGCGAGGCTCCGAAGTTCAATATCGGCGAGATGCACTTCGTTCGGTTCGGCGGCCGCTCGGGCGATCCGGTCTGGACGGCGGACCTGCTCGCCTGCCAGCAGGACAAGGCGCAGAAGATCTTCGGGTGCCTGCTCGCCGACGCGATCCCGGGATTCCCGGTGCCGTTCTACCCGATGTGCCTGCAGCAGGCCGACCACCATGCCCAGATCGTCGACTTCGACCTGGACATCTTGCAGGACACGCTTGTAGACGCCGTCCGCGAGCAGATCGAGCCGGCCCGCCAGCCCGCATTCGACGGGCTCCTGCTCGCCACCGATGTCACCAGTCGGAGGTATGGATGAGCCTGTTTCCACGCGAGAACGTGGTCGGGACCTTCCGCGGGTTCTCCCAAGGCGGCCTTGAATTCCACGCCGACCTTGTCCTGCCCTACCGCAATGAGTTCCAATCCTCACCCATGCACGGGCTGTTTGTCGTGGTGCAGCTTGAGCACGACAACGAGGCGGTCCTTGGCCGCATCACCTCGGTCGCCGCCGAGGGTCGGCTCGTCTCCCCATCCGGTGAGGACTACGCGATCCGCGCGGTGCGGGATGACCGTCCTATTCCTGAGGACCTTCGCGACCAGTACCTCAAGTACAAGGTCAACATCCGGATCCTCGGCGTGGTACGCCAAGACGGCGACAAGATTGTCTTCGTCGCCTCTCACCGCCGCCTTCCGCACGTGGGCGCGAAGGTCGCGTTCCTGTCCGACGAGCTGCTCCGCGAGGTCGCTGGCCACAACATCCCCGACGCAGCCGAGCTCGGCTTCCTGGCTTTCGGCGAGTTCATCCACGCCCAGGGCGACCTTCGCCTGCAGCATGAGGATTGGATGCAGGTGCGCAGCCCAGCCGTCGTGCCCCGTTTCCCCGTCGGTCACCTGGTGTCGCGACGGACCTTCGTCTTCGCCCGAGCCGGCTTCGGCAAGTCGAACCTCAACAAGCTGCTCTTCTCCAGCCTCTACCAGCGCGACCCGACGGTCCCCAAGGGTGGCAACCGGCGGGTCGGAGTGGGCACGGTGATCTTCGATCCTGACGGTGAGTACTTTTGGCCGGACGACAAGGGCCGTCCAGGCCTGTGCGACGTGCCGCATCTGGAGGACCGGCTGGTCGTCTTCACCAACCGCCGTCACGAGAGCGCCTTCTACGAGTCGTTCGTCGCCAGCGGCGTGAAGATCGACATCCGTGACCTGTCTCCGGCCAAGGTGCTGGGGATCGCACTCTCACCGGAGCGGCAGGACCAGCAAAACGTCCGCAAGCTCAAAGGGCTCCGAGACCCAGACTGGCGCCGGCTGGTAGACGCCGTCTACGTCAACCGCAACAACACCGACCCCGAGCTGTTCCGGCGGCTCCTCAACCTCGAACGCGGCCAGGACGCCGAACTGTACGCGGCCCGCGCCAACCTCACCGAGGTCGTCCGCATGCTGCACGACCCAGCCTCGTCGATGCTGCGGATGCTGCTTGCCGCCCTCGGTGACGGCAAGCTGTGCGTCGTCGACATCTCCCAAATGCGCGGCCCTCAGGGCCTGGCGCTGTCGGGGATCATCCTCGACCGCATCTTCGAACACAACCAGCTCCAGTTCACCGCCGCCGACTCCTCCACGATCCCCACCATCGCGGTTATCGAGGAGGCCCAAGCCGTCCTCGGCGCCGGCGCCATGGGCACGGATAATCCCTTCGTGTCCTGGGTGAAGGAAGGCCGCAAGTACGACCTTGGCTGCGTGCTGGTCACCCAACAGCCCGGCAGCATTCCGCAAGAGCTGCTCAGCCAGGGCGACAATTTCTTCGTGTTCCACCTGCTGTCCGCCGGCGACCTGCAAGCCTTGAAGCGCGCCAACGCCCACTTCTCCGACGACCTGCTTTCCTCGCTGCTCAACGAGCCCCTCCAAGGGCACGGCCTGTTCTGGTCGAGCACCTCCACCGAAGGTACCGCCAAGGCCTACCCGATCCCTGTGCGCGTGCTCTCGTTCGAACAGGAACACCAGCCACGCGACCTCGACTGCACCAGCGAAATCCTCGACAACTACGCACACAAGCTCCGAACGACCTACGAGGCCGCAGTGCAAGCCGCCGTCGCCAGCGCTCCGGTTCCAGACGTCAGCGACGCCGAGGTCGAACTCACTGGCGAGCCGGGCCCCATCGACCCGACCGACCTCGGAACTACCCGAGACCTCGATCCGACGACAGCAATCCGTCAGGCGGCAATCAACGCCTTGGCGGCCAACGCCACCATCCGGGACAGAGCTGCCAGCGACAACGGCGTCCCGTGGATGGAAATCCAGACCTTCCTCGCCTCAACCCTGCCACAAGAAGTCGTGGGAAGTCTGGTACCCGACCCGAACAAGTGGGCGTTCAAGCTGGTCGCCCCCGCCCTCAACGATATCTTCGGCACCGACGGCTGGCACACGGACAAGAGGCCAAGTAGGACTACCCCCAACCGCCTGGTCACCTACGTCTGGGTGACCCGCCCAATTCCGACTACTGGCCACAGATCTCCATGAGCCTGCGGCCACCTGCATGTTAGGAACTGCTCGGGGTTCGAGCCCGCCTCCACCTTCCAGACGTACGGGCCGGGCGGAACACGGAGGTGATCCTCCACGAGTCCGGCAGATGATCGGGCTCGAGTACGGCTCGCCCGAAGGCAGCGCCGAGTTCGTCACCTGGGTGCTCAACCGCTTCCCGCCACCCGACGACATCACCGTCCAACTCTTCGAGTGGGACCCCACCCCAGGGTCACCCCGCAGACGACCGTCCAAGACCTGCTCGTCAGCGGCCCCCTGACAAACTCAGTCCATCACCTCCACTGGCGGAGAAGCTGCAGGTCTGCTTCCCCGCTGATGGACGATGCCGCGACTGCGATCATCGCGACCTGGCAATCGGGCGCCGGCAACGCACGGTGACCAGCAGCGATGGGATCCGCTGACTGGCGCGTGACAGAAAGTTGATGGGGCGAGGCGGGGGCACGCACCGGACCACAGGTACAACGGCTTCCTTCGTGCGTCTGTCAGCGAAGGTTATGTTGGCTCCTAAATACCGACGCGATCGTCAGTAGGTCTGCTCTCCTCCGGCGGCACGAAGCAGACCAGTTTCTCCATTGCCTTCGTCCTGCTCATGCAGTAGAAAGGGCGCCTAGCTCACAACTTTGCGCAGGGGGCAAACCCGATACCTCCATTGGTGGCTGTCCGCGATCCCACCGAAACAGCCGTCGGCGACCTGCTCTGGCCGGTCGTTACGCGGGAGTTGCTGATACGCCTGGAGCCTGGTGAGGTGATCCGGTGGCGCGGTCTGGCCGACGTAGGGGAAGTTCGACGCACCGACCGCCATGAGTCCGGTTTAAGGCGGGCGTGGAAACTGACCTCGGCCGACTGTGTGATCACCGACGGTCGGATCACGTATCGCGCCAGCAACGCCCAACAGCTAGGGACGGCAGCGCTCGCAACAACTGGCGGCTCACACCGGCCTCGTGGCGACTCGCAGCCGACTGTGCTGGCCGGGCAGGTTCGCTTTCAGTGGCCATTTGCGGTCGCGCTCTCGACCAGCAAGGTGCCCAACGTATCCGCAGCCGGTATCACTCTCCAGTGCGCAGAGGAAGGAGAACCGGGCACACTGGTATCGATCGTGCTGACCATGACTGAGAAGACCTCGGGGCATGAGCCCGATCGAGTTACCGCGGATGTTGCCAGAGGTCTGGTCAGTGAAATTGCTCGGTTCCGGCTGGCTGCTCAAAGTGCGCAGCTGACGCCCGACAAGGCGCGCCAGCTCACCATGCAGCGCGACAATCCCACGCCAGTCGCTGACTGGTCGTCCTCTCGCTGGAACTCGCTTCGCTGGGATCTCCCAGGGGCGCTATGGCTTGGCAAGGCGCCAGCAGCAGCGTATCGCCGCGCCGAGAATGAACGTTTGGATGCGCTGTTTGAGGCAGCTGTCGCGGCGATGGAGCGCTATCAGCTGCGCGGACACGCAACGGACCTGGACACGGCGCTACGTGATGCACGAGCGTTGCTGGACCAAGCACCGCTTGACTCGCCAGACCGGCTCTTCTTCCTGAATCTGTATGCCGGAGCGCTTGCCGCACGGCATGAGCGAACGGGTGACCTCAGCGATCTCACCAGTGCTATCGACAGCATCCGCGAGGTAGCCAAGCATGCCGAATATGAGGCGCCGGAGCGGTGGTTGGATGCGCTCACAAACCTTGGCAGCCTCCTGATCGGACGTTCGGCGCTGGAGGTGAACGAGGATGATGTGGCTGAGGGTATTGCCGCCCATGAGGCAACCGTCGCCGCGACCCCTACCGATTCAGCCGACTGGCCGGGCTACGCTTCGAACCTTGCGGTGGCGCTCTCCCATCGATATCCGCTGACGGACGACCTGGCAGATTTGGATCGGGCGGTCGAGCTGCAGGAGCAGGCCGTTGCCAGCCCCCCGTCTAAAGCGCCCGGCGGAAATGACTACTTCTACCTCAGCCGCCTCGGCTTCGCGTTGTTGGACCGCCACCGTGTCAATGACAGCAAAGACGACCTAACCCGCGCGATCAGCGTCTTGGAGACGGCGCTCGAGCTGCTGCCACGCGAGGCGTCGCACCGCGCCGAAGTGCTGCGGGGACTGGCCGATGCGCGGGCCCGCTCACAGCACCACGATGGCCATGCGGTTGACCTGCAGGCGGCGGTCACCGCTTGGCGTGATAGCTGCTCGGCAGCCGGAGCCAACTCACAGACGGAGGTCCTGAAGGCAGCCACGAGCTGGAGCGAGGCCATGGCCCGCCAGCGGGACTGGCCCATGGTCGTCGAGGCATGTGAGCTCGGCCTGGATGCCGCCGACCGGCTGTTTCGCATGCAGCTGGTCCGGGAGCACAAGGCGCTGCAGCTCGAGCGAGCAGAAGGCATGCCTGCCCGCGCCGCATATGCTCTGGCGAAGCTCGGAGAGCTGGAACAAGCGGCGATCACCCTGGAGCGCGGCCGCGCGGTGCTGTTGTCCGAAGCACTCCTGCGTGACCACACCGAGCTGCACCAGCTGGCTGTGGTGGGCCACGCAGACCTACGGGACCGCTACCGAAGGGCCGCGGACCATCTCGCAGAGTTTGAGCGAGCCGGCCAGGACGAAGCAATGGGCGGACGGGCGGCAGTACGGGGCGAGCGATCCGACATGCTCCGGTCGGCCAAGGACGAACTCGACACCGCGATCGCCAGTATCCGCCAGATTGCCGGCTATGAGGCCTTCATGGCCCCTTTGAGCTATCCAGAGATCACCGCTGCCGCCGCCACCGGACCGTTGGCCTACCTCGCCGCTACTGAGGTCGGCGGATTCGCTCTGGTCGTCGATGGCCGCCCCGGAGCAGCGTCGACGCTCGCGGTCATCTGGCTGGACGAACTTACCGAAGCGACGGTGGAGATCATCGTGGAGGAGTACCTGCGTTTCTACGACGATCAACGCCAACACCGCAAGAGTTGGCGAGACGCGCTCGATTCTGTGACGCGCCGCCTGTGGGACTTGGCGATGGGCCCTCTGCTAGCCGAGCTAGCGGCCGAGCGACTCACCGTCGCCGCTGGAGGCCTGCTGGGATTGCTCCCCTTGCATGCCGCCTGGAGAGAAGACCCGGCGACGCCGACAGGTCGCCGCTACGCACTGGACGAGGCGTTGATCACCTACACGCCGGGCGCGCGGGCGCTCCTGGCAGCCGGGCAGCTCGCGTGGCGGATCCGCCGGCCAGACCGGATCTTGGTGGTCAACGACCCGGGCTTGCCGAACAGCGAGCCAGAGGTTCGAGCTGCGCTCGGCTGGTTCGGCCATGGCCAGCAGCTCCGCACGGACCAAGTGACCCGGGAGGCGGTACGCGCTGCCTTGCCGGGCTATGATGTGCTTCATTTCGCTTGCCATGGTTTCGCGCGGGTCAACGACCCGCTGGCAAGCAAGCTCGAGGTGGCCAGCAACGGTGACCTCACGCTCGGAGAGCTGTTGGAGGACCACCTGCCAAACACCCGCCTGGCGGTGCTCTCGGCTTGTGAGACGGCCGTTGTCGGCGGGGCCGCCCTCGATGAGGTGATCGGCCTGCCCACCGGGCTGCTCCAAGCTGGGGCGGCTGGCGTGGTCGGCTCGCTCTGGCCGGTCGACGACGCCGCCACCAGTGCCTTGATGGCGCGCTTCTACCAGCTGTGGCGCGGCGACGGCCTGACACCGGACGAGGCGCTCCGCCAGGCGCAACGGTGGGTGCGGGACACCACCATCCGAACCAAGCAGATGGCGTTCCCCGACATCGACTGGACCGGCAATGGGAGCCAGTCGTCTAGGGATCCGAAGCAACAGTTCCTGGCCGGTGCGCGAATCCATGGGCACCCAACGGACTGGGCCGCCTTTCTGTATGTGGGCATCTGAGCGACCGACCGCCGTCTGGATGTCGAGGAGGAACAGGTGAGCGACGAACAAATATTGGAGGCCGCCAGGGCCGTCCGCCCCTACCTGGCCGAGCTCGTCGGGCCGGACGCCGACCGAGTCGACGGGGAACTCGCGGTCCTGCTCGCCCGCAGTCGCGACGGCAGAGATGGCGAGGTCGAAGGGCTCATCCTAGACTGCCTCATGCGCAACCCGGCAACTCATGACTGGGCGGCGAGTTTCCTTATTGCCCAGCAGCCCCCCGACGCTGGTGCGGGGCAGCGCGGCTACGGCTCCCTCGGCGGAGAAGGCGAGGTCGTTGCGGCATTACGGTTCGCGTGCCCTGTAGGCGGCGACACTGTCTGGTACCGCCGCTCCGTCGGCCAGGAGCCACCCATCTGCGGCACGCATCGCCTCGCCTTGCAGCCCACCCCGAGCCCCTGACCCATGCTCGCGAAGTTCTGGGAGGCCCTCGGGGCAAAGCTCGCCGAACGTTGGGCAGCCGCCACCATGCCCGCGCTGCTGTTTTGGGCGGGCGGCCTGCTCGCCTGGCTGTACAGCCACAGTGGGGTTGGCGAGCTCGCTCAGGCTAAGGCCTGGATCCTGGGTGAGCCCGGGGTCATCCAGGTCGTCCTGCTGCTCGCCGCCGCCCTGCTGCTGGTCACCTCAGCTCTGGTCGTCGAGCGTCTCAGCCTACCGACGCTGCGGCTCCTAGAGGGGTATTGGCCCAGATCCCTTCGGCCGTTGCGGCGCCGGCTAGTCGCTTTGCAGGCGGCTAAGGTCGCGGCAGTCGAGCGACGCTGGAGTGAGCTGCGGGAGCGCCTGCGCCAGGAGATTGCCTCACCGGATGAGCGCCAGGAGGCGATCGAGCTGGACGCCAAGCTTCGGCGGTTCCCCGCCACTGCCGAGCAGATCATGCCGACGCGGGTCGGAAACATCCTGCGGGCAGCGGAGAGTCGACCCACAGACAAGTACGGGCTGGACACGGTGGCATGCTGGCCCCACCTTTGGTTGCTGCTACCCGACGCAGTCAGGCAGGAGCTGGCCGCCGCCAGCGGCCAGCTCCAGGCCACCGCCAGCGCGGTCGTCTGGAGTCTGCTGCTCCTCGGCTTTACCGTCTGGACTTGGTGGGCAGTGCCGGCGGCGGTGGCTGCGGCCGCGGTCATCATCCGCGTCTGGGTTCCCGACCGTGCCGAGGTGTTCGCCGACCTGCTCGAGGCCACTGTCGACCTGCACCGGTTGGCACTGTACAAGGCGCTCCGCTGGCCCCTGCCGACAGACCCGGATGACGAGCGCATCGCCGGCCAGATGCTCACCGAGTATCTGAGACGTGGGCTGAGCGGTCCCCTGCCGCAGTTCACCAAGCCCGAACAATAGCTTCGGGTGGCGACCCTTGCAGCCAGCGGCTTCGGCCCGCGTCCTCGACGTCATGAAGTCCCGGAAGCGGACACCGTGGTCCGGCGAGATGATCTCCCTCCAATACGGCTCGCCGGAGGGTAGAGCGGAGGAGCGGAGTTCGTCACCTGGGGCTCAACCTCTTCCCCCACCCGACAACGTCACCGTCCAGCTCTTCGAATGGGGGCACCACCCGAGGGTCGCCCCTGCGCACCCCGTCCAAGACCTGCTCGCCATCGTCCCTGACCATAGCTCCATCACTCATCACCGGAGAAGTTGCAGGGTCTGCTCCGCACTGATGGACGACGCTGCGGCCGCAACCCTGGGAACCTGGAAACGTGCCTACGACGCCCCGGTGACCAGCAGCGATGGTATTTGCTGACAAGCGCGTGAAAGAAAGTTGATGGAGTGAGGCGGAGGCACGAAGCAGACCAGAGGGACAACCGTGCACTTCGTGCGTCTGGCCGCCAAGGTCGTGCTGCCGCCGAAGCATAGGCGCGGTCGTCAGTAGGTCTGAGGCGCTCCGGCGCGAACCAGACCCAAGGCACGTTGGTGCTCTCATGACTCGCGAGATCGCGCTGCAGCCAAAGTATTGACAAGCCACGGGAACAACTGGCGCTTTGCCCGCAGCATACGGGGCGGACGCGCCTGAGACGGGAAAAGTGGCCGGCGTGTCCGGCATGTACTGAGCGGAGAGAGTCGCCGGTAACAGATTCCTGTCGGCTGCGCGAAGATCACTTCATGCGGCGCGGAATGCGCATGACGCGATCAAGACTGAATGGGCGGGACGTCGCGCCGGATCGGAGAGTGACCGAGCCATGCCAGTGTACTTTCATGTCTGGGCCACAGCCCCGGACTGGGCCGCCGACGAGTTCGCGTTCGACCTCGACGAGGGAGCGCTTGAAGCGCAGGTGCTGCGGCCCTACTGGGACGGAAAATCACTGATCGTCAACGGGCGACCCAGCGACCCGAGCACGCTCACTCGATTGAACATCTTCCGCAGTGAGCAACCGACATCCGTGCTCCTCCAGCAGCTTCGGGGAGTGGAGCGCGCGCTCGGCATCAAGCCGGAGGGCCCAGCGGAGCAGCGGGTGCTCGGGCTGACCTCGAACGTCACCGCTGAGTACCTCACGCAGCCGCCGACGAATTGGCGGCAACCGCGTTCCGGAATCGAGCGGAGCCGCTCGCAACCCGAGAAGCGCGCCGACCGTCGCAACGTGTTGTTGATACACGGCCCTCGGAGTCGGCTGGTCCGGGGACTGCGAACGTTCCTGAACGCGCTCGATCTGCGTGTTTACAGCTGGCCTGAGGTCGCCGAGACGGTCGGAGTCGGCGCCCCCGATGCCCGTCAGATCCTGGACGAGGGCTTTGCCATCGCCCATGCCGCCGTAGTGCTTCTCGAGCCCGACGACCTCGTATCGCCGTGCCCACTCCCCGATGACGACAGCACGCCTCCTGAGAAGCTCGGTGTCCAGCCACATCCAAGCGTGCTCTTCGAGGCCGGTCTCGCATGGCAGAAGGATCGTTCACGGACCCTCTTCGTGGAGTTCGGCCACGTCCGTGCGTTCCGGGGCCTCGAAGGCCTGGATCTCCTCTCCTTCGATGGCACTCCGGCCAGCCGGCACAAGCTCGCGGAGCGTTTGGAAAGGATGAGGTGCCGTGTGAGCCGCAAAGGCGAGAGCTGGCTGGACGCGGGCAGCTTTCCTCCACCACCCGTGCGCATCAGCCTGCTAGAACGGGTGCCCCTGAGATGGGTCATCCTCGCGTTCCTGGCCGAGGTGCGTGGTCAGGCTTCATCGGGCGCCCGCCTGGACATTCCCTGGGTCAAGTCGCAGGCCGGTGCTCGCGGCGACACGGTCCGGGCGACGTTGCAGCGGCTTCTGAACGAGCAGCTCATTGAGCCGCTACCGGGCTCCGGGTCCGTAAGCGATGGAAGCTGCCGGATTACGGATAAGGGCCTTGCGTCGCTGTCGGAGGGGAAATGAACCTGACGGATATTTTCGGCGAGCCGCTCCGCTACCTTGAGAAGAATAGGCGGTGGCTGTCTCCTTCGTCATGGGCCTCGGCCCGGTATCGGTAGTGCCACCTGTCGTTCCGCTCGTGGGGTGCGCCGTGCGCCAAGCCGCCGCGGTATTCGTCGCTGACGCGGTCGGCCAGAGCGCCGGCCACCCGAGTGAGCAAGCCCACGAGCTTGGGAACCGAAGCGGTGCTCCATGGAAACCTGGCGATGGACTTCTGGAGCGAAGGATCCATTGCCAGGTCTTCCTGCGCCCCATCCATCCATTCCCTGATCAAGTCGAGGTCGACGGCATCGAGGCCCGACTTCTTGAGGAGTCGCAACTCCCTGTTCAACCGGCGCAGCAACTCGTCCGCGCGCATCGGGCGCTCCACTCTCAGGGATCGCTCACCGTCGATACCGACGTGCACCGGCCCAATGGGATGGGTATCTTACCGCTTTCTCAAGAGGCCCGCCAAAAGCCGCGCTCGTAGCAAACCACAACCCATGTAATTTCCCGCGCAGAGGCAGGGAGGAGCGTCATGAGGGATAGCCTCCACATGCTCGCCTCGCGCCGAGGGCTGGGCTTGCTGGCGCTCAATGGGCTGGCGGCATTCGGTCTGCTCTCGGCCGTGGTGCAGTTGATCACGGCCATCTGGCACTTCGACCACGGTCTGCGGCATCCGTGGCTGATCGCGCTCGGCATCGTCGCAGTCTCGTTGGCCTGGGCATTGGCACGTGCATTCCCTCGGCGCAGGATCGAGTGCAGGTTCCGTCATCCAGAGATGGCCGTGACGTTGACCGTGGGTGACCTGTTCGAGCAACGGGCGCACCTGGTCGTCGGCTTCAGCGACACATTCGACACCGACACCACGGACAACCTGATCATCAACTCAAGCAGCCTGCAGGGACAGCTACTCGACCGGCTGTATGGCGGTGACCTCGTCCGTCTCGACCGTGAGCTGGAGGATGCACTCGACCACGTCCCAGTGGAATCGGTGGAACCGCCAGACCAGAAGGGACACGGGAAGCGAGCTCGCTACCCGATCGGCACGGTGGCCACCCTCGGCACGCCGAGACGCCGGATTTTCGCTGTCGCCTACGCGAGGATGGGCAACAACCTGATCGCCAACGCTGACCTCGACACGCTCTGGTTAGGCCTGAGCCGGACATGGGACGCGATCCGCCTGTACGGGCAGCGGCAGCGCATTGCGATCCCGGTCATGGGCTCGGAGTACGCGCGCATCAGCACCCTGGACCGTGAGCACCTGCTCAAGCTGATCCTGCTTTCCTTCGTCGCCTGTTCGCGTGAGCGGTCGATCGCTCCCGAACTCATCGCGGTCATCCATCCGCGCGACTATGACCGCATCAACCTGCTGGAGGTCGAGGCGTTCCTGCGAGCGCTCTGATCGGTCATCCACTGGGCGGAGGGCGCCGGGTGTAGGCATGCAACCCTTTGAATCTGGCGGCATCCAGCCAGTCACCCCCGATCGGCTTGACGGGGCACCCTGCCGTCTTGAGCCGTTGGGCGATCTTCTGGAGCTTGCCAGGCGATCCGTCGAAGCGGATCACGTTGCGCCCACCGAGGTCCGAGAAGGGGCGGAGGCTGCCGATCTCGACGATCAGCGTGGCATGGGGGTGTGACGCCAGCGCAGCCCCAGCCTCGAACAGGACATTGGGTCGCGCCTGGCCAGTGGGGCTGGTCTCGTAGACAGGCTCATTGTCGATGTGCAGCTCGGGATGGAGATAGGCGACGTCATCGGGGGTCAGCAAGGCGACGACCGCCTGCGCCCGAGAGAATGCGCAAGCGACGACATCGGGGAGGTATGGGCTGGAGCTGCCGGTCGCCGCAACGGCCTCCTCCCAGTCGAGGGGGTGCAGGTCGAGCGCCCGCAGGAACTCGAACATCGCCCGGCGAGCTTGCTCGTCCCGTCCATGCACCACGAACACCGTCCGAGCCTTCGACACCCCTGCCCCCTCGAGCAACCCTCCTGCCCGTCACCTTCTGTCATGTGGCAATCAACTTGGCGGCCTCCACCGTCTCCGGCGTGCGACCGCGGATGAGATCGGCGGCCGCCTCACGCTCATGATCGTCCGTGCATCATCGAACTCCGCCAATATCAAGCTCGTCCAGCAGCCCCCGCACGCATAGGTTGGGGCAAGGGCTGCCTTGGTCTGACACGATCGGCGCAGCATGCACATAGGGTCGCCATGATGCAGGGCTCGCGGAACGGCGGGCTCTCCGACGACATCACCGTTCGACTCTTCGAGTGGGAACCCTACCCCCCCGCGTCACCCGCCACGCGACAATCCAAGAACTGCTCGCCATCGGACCCTGACAATCGGTCCATCATCCCATCCCCGGAGAAAGTTGTAGGCCTGCTCCCCAGCTGATGGACGGTGCCGCGACCGCGCCATCTGGAGCCTGGCAATCGCGCGCCGACGACGCTCGCTGACCAGCAGCGATGGTATCCGCTGACGGGCGCGTGACAAAAAGTTGATGGACCGAGGCGCCGGCACGGAGCAAACCATACCCTAGAAAGAACGAAAGAACATCGGTGACCCTCACGACCGCCGAGATCCCGTTGCCACCCAAGTATCGGCGGGCTGACCGATAGGACCACGATCAACGAACGACGCCCACTTCTTCGCGCTCGAGTCGCCCTTGGGGTCGTGTCGGAGGGCCAACTGGACAACTGGGCCTACCGGAGTTCACCACGCCGGTCGCGGTGTAGGACCTTGCCGAGCATCCGACTCGGCACCAGCCGCAGGACGTCACCTGGGACGCGACCCAGACAGCCAGGAAGGCTCTGTATTGCCGACTTCGCGGCATCGGCAACCCGGAGCGCTGGAGAGGCACCACAGGAGCACGCGACGAGCACCATAAGGGTATGAATCGCGAGAGCACGTTGTCATTCGCGTGGCATTCAGGGTCTCAGTGAGGTGTCCGTGATGCTCCATGCGGTCAGGTCTCAAGCGGGAGCTCAGGCGGGACAGCACGCATGCAGGATCGTCGCGAGCTACTCAGCGGTCGGTGGCACCCGGCGGGCCAGCCGCACTGCCAGACTGCAACACCGCAAGCGCCGCGGCACGAATCACCATCCACGGGTCGCCTGGCAAATGGCGCAGTTTCTCAAGCGTGGCGTACAGCGCGGTACGCGGGTCGGCAAACAGCGCCGCACGGACCGCCTGCCCAGCACGCCAGCGCAGCACCGGCGCGGACTAGCCGCGGCCCAGCCATGGGGACGCGTCCTTCAGCGGCCGCTCAGCAGCCCGCCCGGCCGCGCGGAACAGCCTCGCCTCGATCCGCTGCGCCTCCAGCGACGCGCGGGGGTCGTTGCGCACCCGCTCAGCAATCCTCGCCTCTACCGCCCACCTGCGGATGCGCCAGCCCAGCGGCGAGTGGTCGTCGACCTGGTGGGTCTGCCGGCCTCGCTGGCCGCCAAGACCGACACCTTCCTCGGGGAGAGCGCTACCGGCGCATCGTCAAGCGCCGCGGCAAGCTCAAGGCCCTGTTCGCCGTCGCCCGCTCCATCCTGGTGATCGTCTGGCACCTGCTGGCCGATCCCGCAGTCCGCTATGCCGATCTCGGCGCCGGCTAGTATGCCAGCCGCATCGACAAGGACAAGCAGGCCCGCAACCACATCCGCCAACTGGAAGCCCTCGGGTTCACCGTCACCCTCGCCCCGGCAGCCTGACCCCCGGCCCGCACAACTACCTCCTGCAGAGGAGCCGGCTTCGCCGGCTGCTGCCGCCTGCCTGGCTCAGGTAGCTATTTTCGGTTCAGGAAGTACCCCCACGAGTTGCGTGAGCGCGCTGTGCGGATGGTGTTTGAGAACCGCCAGAGACCACCGGCAGCCCGGCGCGATCGCGCGGGTGGCTGACCAAATCGGTATCAACAGAGAGAGCCTGCGCAACTTGGTCCGCCAGGCCGAGATCGACGGTGGCCTGCGGCCCGGCATGACCACCGCCGAGCAGCTGCGCATCGCGGAGCTGGAACGCGAGAACCGTGAGCTGCGCCGCGCCACCCCACCCGACCCCGGCCTGCCGGACGAGCTGAAAACCCAGGTCCGACAGGTCATGACCACCGGGACCGCTGCGACCCGAAAGGCCCTGCTCAGAGAGCTGGTCGCCGAGATCCGGGTCGAGGACCGCCACACCATCCGACCCTGGTTCTGGGTGCCAGATGGGACGCTGACAGCAAACCGCCAGGTCACGCCGGAGAGCCCGGTTCGCAACCTGGCGGATCAAGTAGACCCGACCTACCTCCTCGAGCAGGTCGGGGCGTTTGTACCTGCCGCAGGTCCACGGAAGACCGTAGGTCACCAAAGCCCCCCGGTGCAGAGCGGGAGCACCAAGCGCGGTCAGTGACCTCGCACCGATGGCGGAGTGGTGACGTGTCTTCACGCTCTTGACGAGGACGCCAGGCGCAGGTCACGATGACCGGCTTTCCCTTCAGGAGGTGAGTGTGCAACAGCGCCTTGCTGATGCCGCCAAGTCAACACTGGAGCAGGCCGGCTTCCCACTCGTCCGCCAAGACGTGCCGATCTCGATCACGGGTCCGAGTAAATTCAGGGCCGATCTCGTCGCCTGGTCTGGCGACCCCGCCGGTGAAGTGCGGCCGTACGCTGCCGTCGAAGTCCTATCTCCTCACGCTGGCCCGAGCGCAATCGAGGCAGCACTCGAGTCACTCACCCTGGTCCGTGACCTGCTCGGCACACGGGTCCACTATGTCGTCACCGGCACTACCTGGCTGCAGGCCGACAGCGGCCTACGCGAGGCCCGGCCCGTGCCTGGACCGCACAAACCGCCGACGCCACGACATCTCCAGCTCACCGACCCTGAGATTGCCACCAAGCTCCTCGACCAGCGCCTGTGGGAACTCGCCGACCACCAACGAGCCCGAGGCAGCCACCACCTCGCGGTGGATGCGCTGGTAGCGCTGCTGGACGATCTCGCCCAACATCCCTCGACCCTACCCGTCGGAAACTCGATCGCCAACGTTTCCGAGGAGGTACTGTGGCCGGCGCTGCGCAGTGCCGCCCGCCACGCTCTTGCGCGAGGCTACGACTTCAGCCCATACACCTCGGTTCCGGCAATCGCCGATCCGATGGCAGCGCTGCTCGGCCCGCTCTGGGACGGCATTGCCGTCGACCCGTTCTGCGGCGTGGGTAGCATCCTATGGGCTGTCGGTGCCCGCGCGCAGGCAGATGGCCACCACATCAACCTTCGCGGCTACGACCTGAATCCCACCATTGCTGATCTTGCCCGGCGGCTCGGTGCGCTCTCACCCAACCCGCTGGACATCGAGGTTCGCGACAGCCTCCAAACCCAACGAGAGGAAGCCGACTTCGTCGTCGCCGAGCCGCCGATCGGGCTCCGCCTCAACGAGCCTTACTACCTCGCCGAGGTCGGTGACACCCGCGACGGTGACCTCGCTGTGCTCGACGCCAGTCTCCGCTTCCTGCACCCGGGCGGTCGTGCCGTCATCCATTTGTCAAGCGGCTGGACCCACCGGGGCGGGGTTGCGGAGCGGTTCCGCGACCGCCTACTGGACACGTGTCGGGTGACCGCGCTGATCGGGCTGCCCCCTAGCTCGCTCTCTGGCACGTCGATCCCCTCGATGCTGGTAGTGCTTGACAAGGCCGGACCGACCGAGACGTTCGTGTCGCAGCTGGGCGAGGACTGGCCACAACAGCTATCGCCTGGCGGTTCCGCGCTCTCCGACTACCTGGCCCATGTCAGTTCTGCGCGGCCACTGGACCAGCACGGAGGATGAGTAGTGAGCCGACTCATCGACCTCCGTGGCGTCCGAACCTGGTCGCCAACCAAGCTCCTAGTACTTGAGGTACTTGAGCCAGCGACGCTGTGGCCACAGGTTCGTGACCCTCTGTACCCACTTGGCGATTTGGTGGTATTCGTTCCGGTCGACGGACCAGCATCTCCGGAGCAGGCTATCGTCACCCCCGGGGTGGTCGATGCTCGGACCGGAGCTATAATTGGAACACGTCGTGGCTATGTCGGGTCGATCCGATGGGTGCACCGGGACCACAATAGCGGCCTCCAGCTGGGCGATTTGCTTGTCCCCCAACGTGAGACCGGTCACGTCGTCCTAGTGTCGGCAGACCTGGCTGGCTTCGTGTTCTCCAGTACCTTTGCCGCTCTCCGACCACTCCCAGAGGGCCCCGAGGCGCTGTGGCTGTGGGCCGTTCTCAACTCAAGTGCAGGGATAGCCGCACGAATGCGGGTCGCTGAGAGCACCAGCCTACCCAAGCTTCCCCTGAGCCGGCTGCTAGAGCTGCCGATTCCCCTACCCTCACCCCACTGGGAGCAAGTGCGAACGCGGGTGAGAAAACTCCAACGGCGTGCCGCGCAGACTAGGCCAACCGTTGCAGTCGGGCAGAGCTGGTGGCGGACCGCCGAGATGCCCCGCCACCAGCGGTGGGATCTCCTCTTGGCGACGCCCAAACCCGAATCGCTCCACAGTGGCATTCCAGTAGGGGAACTGGCTGTAAACATCAGGGTGGGTAGGCGCGTCAACAAGACCCTCGATCTCCCCCGTCGTGGTTGGCTTCCAGCGCTGACTGCAGAAGATCTCCGCAAGCACGGGCAGCCTCGGCGGTGGACCCCTGAGATGACCGGTGTGATCGCCGAGCCAGGCGACATCGCGGTCGCTGAGGTGGGAAGGCGGGGTCCAGCGACCGTCATACGCGAGCCAACCGCGACAGGTGCCGGCGTGGTTGTTGTCCGCCTGAAAAACCCCGACCTGGCCGAGCCAATCGTGAGATTCCTCAACAGCGAGACCGGTCAGAGTCTCCGAGGGCTGCTCGTCTATGGCGCGGCCATTCCGCACTTCGGACCGCCGGCGCTGCGGAACCTACGCATTCCTCCGCATGTCCTCAGCCATCCGGCCGAGCTGGAGCCTACAACGGCGATAGAGCAGACCGATCTCGCCAGCGCGCTGGACGGGCTGCTGTGGACCTGAGCTGCTCGTTGTCCCCGCTCGTCTACGGGGAACTCTACCATCGGCTCCTTACCGATGCTGAAAAAAGGGACTCAATCGAACAACGGCTCGATATGCTCGACCGTGACTTCGAGTGGCTCGCCGAACTCAAGCGGCTGTACCAGATGTATTGGCGATGGCAGATAAACAACCAAGCATGCGGCGACCCCGCGAATCTCACTGGCCTGACCCCACGCCACGCTCAGCTCGCTGCGTGGTTCACCGCCCCACTCCGCGTACTCGGGCCCTCCGCTGAGTTCACCGCCCAACTGGTCCGGAGCGTCGTTGAGGCCGCCGCATATGACTTCCCGAATATAGGGCGCTCCCCCCAACCGTTTCGGGTCTCGTTGGTGGCCTGGACCGTCGGCCAAGTCTGCGGCGACCTCGATCGAGCCGTGCCGGTTATCCCGGCCGAGATGCCTGACGACAACGACGTGGCTCTTGCTTACCGCGGTCTGCTTGAACACATCGCTGCCCTGCCAAACTCCGAAACCGAGCAGTGGCCTGAGATGGTCGGAAGCGCAATCTTGTGGCGAATCGCCGGGATCACCGAAGGTCTCCGTCCGCAGCCCAAGCCCTACCTCCAGGCCAGCCTCAACGCCCTCATGGCCAGGGTCTCGGCTTGATCAGTTCTGAGTAGTTCGCGGGTTTGGTGGGGTCGAGGGAAATGCGGTAGAACCTGCTGGTCGTGCCGTCAACCACTGGAGACCATACGGCGTGGAGCAGGAGGCTCACGAACCCCAAGAG
>WNGF01003175.1_pt1 | contig 22584 bp, 18 predicted proteins | sample 5400641 | NCBI WGS metagenome assembly WNGF01 (sample SAMN13153371, study PRJNA577476) | soil metagenome | isolation source: 80 cm soil or saprolite under grassland replicate 2 | place: USA:California | collected 2016-06-15 | reverse complement strand
TTCCCCACCACCACCGCGACATCGTGCACCAGCTGCGTCACACGCGCCATATGTCCGTAGTCGATGTACTGCGGCTCGTCCGTCAGCTGGTGATAGTCCATGTGAAGTCCGGTCGTGAAGAACGTGATTGGAATGCCGTAGCGCGCGTAGTTGTAGTGATCGCTGCGGCAGTAGATCCGCTCCGGATGACCGTTCGCATCGAATGAATAATCGAACTCGAGCGGCGTTCGCTCCGTCTTGTTGACCGCTTCGACGAGATCGCCCAACTCGGTTGAGAGGCGTCGCGAGCCGACCAGCTGGAGATATCTCGGGCTCCCCGCGACTTGCGGTCCGACGAAATCGAACGCGTCGCCGCGGCCGACCATATCCATGTTGAGCTGAGCCACGATCGAGTCGCGCGGAACGGTCGGATGATCGGTGAACCACTTCGAGCCAAGCAGTCCCGCCTCTTCACCGGTGTGCCAGACGAAGATGATCGACCGCTTCGGTCTCACATTGCTCTTCGCAAGCGCCTCCGCGATCTCGAGGACCGCGACCGATCCACTGCCGTCGTCATCGGCGCCGTTGTACACGGAGTCGAGACGCGGCGGACGAATGCGATGAAGGCTGTCGACGTTGATGTGAATAGAGGCGCGTTCCTCGGCGGTAAGGGCCTGCCTTCCTGAACCGCCCGGAGTTCCGGGAGTCTGGTGCGTTCTCGCCTCGATGATCCTGTTCGCCGCGACGTTCCATGCGCGCAGGGAATCATGGTCGGCGGGTGAGCCGACGCCCAAGTGATCGTTGTGCGCTCCGATGGCCACGAACTGCCCGCGGAGGCGACGATCGGATCCGGGCAGGATCGCGACCACGTTTCTAGCGCGCGCTTGCTCGCGCACAAATCCGAATGAGCGGAAGTGCAGTGTCGGCCCGACGGTGCCCGGCGCGGGAAGAGCGGCGGCACCGAAGAGCGTCGCCGCCGCGGCCGGCGTTATCGTCATCGTGATCGGCGCCGGCGTCGAATCGATGATCACGTATGAGAACGGCCGGGTACCGCGCAAACTGCCGACAGCAATCACCAAGGGCACACTTGCGTAGCGATTGGCGAGCTGGCGTGATGCAGAGCTGAAGGGCATGGACGTGAGGAGAACTGCTTTTCCGGCAACCTTGGCCGGATCGACAAGAGTCGTCGAGTCGGAGAGATTGCCGCCGTAAACGACCTGGATGCTATCGATACTTCCGCTCGGCATTCCGCTGCGCGGATACGAGATCCGGTAATCCGTTCCCGCGGTGAGCGTCTTTCCGTTGACGCTGACTTCCGACTGCGGATTCGCCGAAACCTTGTACGTCGGCACCCACTGGTAGTAGCCGTCGTTGCCTGCCGGCCTGAGACCGAGCTTTCTCACCTCGCGGGCGATGTATGCGGTTGCCCTCACGTTTCCATCCGTTCCGAATTGGCGGCCCATCAGCGAATCGTCGGAAAAGATGTAAAGGCGGCTCATCAGATCCTCAGCCGTAATCGCCGCCGTCGTGGGCTTCGCCTTGTATTTCAATGGAAGATTCGTCTCTTGCGCGCGCGACGCGGCCGGCACGAGTGCCAGCGCCGCAATGCCGACGAACCTGTTGAGCTTTCTCATGATTTGCCCCCGTTTTGGAATGCTACGATTCATTTCGGCATCAAGTATGTTTCGATGCACGGACAATTTCCATCAACCGGACCTGACAGTTGCACCCAAAGCAGAACGCCGTCGTCCTTCTCAGCGGCGGCCTGGACTCCACCACCGTTCTCGCCGTCGCCGCTGATGAAGGCTTCGCGGTCAACGCCCTCAGCTTCAACTACGGCCAGCGGCATGCTCACGAAATCGAAGCCGCGCGCAGCATAGCTCGCAAATACGGCGTCGTCCGGCACGAGATCGCAACCATCGACCTTCGCGCGTTCGGGCAATCGGCGCTCACCGCCGACATTCCCGTGCCGAAGAACCGCGACCTCGACTCGTCGTCGAAGGAAACCTCGATTCCAGTGACATACGTCCCCGCACGAAATACGATCTTCCTGTCTTATGCGTTGGGATTCGCCGAGGTCACGGGCTCGTCCAACATTTTCATCGGCGTGAATGCGCTCGACTACAGCGGCTATCCGGACTGTCGGCCGGAGTACATCGCCGCGTTCGAGAAGCTCGCCAATCTGGCCACGAAAGCCGCAGTCGAAGGCTCCGAGCGCTTGCGCATTCGCGCCCCGCTGCTCCAATTGACCAAAGCGGACATAATCCGCCTTGGAATCAAGCTTGGCGTCGACTACTCGCTCACCACGAGCTGTTACGATCCGACATCCGATGGGGCGGCGTGCGGCGAATGCGATGCATGTCAGCTCCGCCTGCGCGGATTCGCGGAAGCCGGAGCCACGGATCCGGTTCGATACGCATCCCCTCTCGCCGCAACTTCGAAACGCTGACGATGGCGTACACCGTCAAGGAAATTTTCTATACGCTTCAGGGAGAAGGCGCGCAGAGCGGACGCGCGGCTGTGTTCTGCCGCTTCTCCGGATGCAACCTGTGGAGCGGGCGCGAGGAAGACCGCGACCGCGCCGTGTGCAAGTTCTGCGATACCGATTTCGTCGGTACCGGACCGGATGGCGGGAAGTTCTCCGATGCGGCCCGCCTCGCTGCCCGAATCGATGAGTGCTGGAACGGACGGGCCAGTGCTCCCGGACGAAAATTCGTCGTCTGCACCGGCGGCGAGCCGCTGCTCCAGGTCGATCTGGCGCTGCTTGACGAGCTGCATGCGAGGCGTTTCGAAGTCGCGGTGGAGACAAACGGAACACGGCCCGCGCCGGCTTCGATCGACTGGATTTGCGTGAGTCCAAAGGCAGGTGCGCCGCTCGTGCAGCGGTCGGGCGACGAGATCAAGCTCGTTTACCCCCAACCGGATGCCCCGCCGGAAGCTTTTGAATCACTCCTCTTCGATAATTTCTTCCTGCAGCCGATGGATGGTCCCGACCTCCTGCGCAACGTGAACGCGGCGACCGAGTATTGCATGTCTCATCCGCGCTGGCGCCTGAGTGTGCAATCCCACAAGCTTCTGGGAATCCGCTGACGGCCGGAATCCTTCCGTCACACTTTGGAGGCTGAATGAAAGTACGCGCTACCGTTTCCCCGCCTCGCTCCGGAATGTTCGCGTCCGGAACGCGCCGGGATTTTCTGAGACTAGCGGCGGCCGGTGGCGCGGCAGTCGCCATCCCTTCACTTGTTGCCGGGTGCAAGCTGAATGAAGGCGTTCACTCGGACGCGGCAACCGGCGATGTCCTCACCTTTGACTTTATCAAGGGCGATATCGCCTTTCTCCAGTTCTTCTCTGCCTACAAGCAGCTGCACGCGGACCTCTATACGCAGTTGGCGGCGACGCTTTCGTCCTCGGATTTCAATACCACCGAGCAGGCGCTGATCCCCCAGATCCTCTCGCACCTGATCGTGCATCGTGAAACGCTCAAGGGGGTACTCGGCACGGCCAACCAGGTGACGGTAACTCCGACATGGGGAAGCCTGAATTTCAAAAAGCGCTCGGAAGGCCTTAACCTCGGCGTTCAGTTCTCCGACCTCGCCGCAGGAATGTGGAACGGCGTCGTTCAGTCGTTGAATTCCGCGGCCACCGCCGCGCTCGTGCTCGAGATGAGCACTGTCGACGCCAGGCACTCGTCTGCGGTTGCCGACGCGAGCACGCCGAAATCAGGCGGCAGCGCCGGCTTTGCACCCAACTCGCAGGACCCGGCCTACCGGCTCTCCGCTGTCGGAACCGCGATTCAGCAGTTTGTCATCGAGCGGATGCAGTTCCAGAATCCTCCCGCCGAAATATGAGGAGCGCGCACACATGACTACCTATATGAATCACAGCGCCGACTCCACGGAGACTTGGGAAGCCGAGACGACTGTTTCACGGCGAGACGCACTTCGCAGCGGCGCCGAGCAGGGTTCGAAGGTTTTGACGAAGCTTGGCTTCGCAGCGATCCCCATTGCGCTGGCGGCCATGGCGCGCGACGCGGCCGCGCAGACGGCAACCGACGTTCTCGACGCTTTACAGTTCCTTCTTCGCGTCGAGTACATGCAGGCCGAGCTCACCCTCCGCGCTCTCTCGGTCAGCGGCTTCGTTCCGACCGCCGACTTCGACGCGTTCCGGACGATGCACACGCACGACGCTTCCCACGTGACCGTGATCTCTTCTGCAATCACGTCGGTAAGCGGAACTCCCGATGCGGCGCCGAGCTTCGACTGGACGGCGAAGGGAAATTTCCCCGGGTTCAGCTTCGCTGCCGGCCAGTACGAAACGTTCAAGATCATCGCGCAGGGATTGAAAGACGTCGGCGTCCGGGCCTACAAGGGGCAAGCGGCGCGGATGACGATCAATCATCCGGTTGTGACCACCGTGCTGTCGATTCACACTGTCGAAGCCCGACACTCGACAGAAGTTCGGCTGATCCGAGCAAAGAAACCGTGGATCACCGGCAACAGCCGGGACGACCTGCCGGCGTTCTTCCAGCCGGTGTACGACGGCGAGGAGATCACCGTTCACAATGGAATAGATTCAGCGACCGTCACCGGCGGGAGCACCACCGCGGCAACCGAAGCGTTCGACGAGCCGCTCACCAAGGATCAGGCGAACGCGATAATCAGTCCCTTTATCGCCTAGCTCACGCGGCGAAAGCTGTCGAGGTATTTGATTCCGCTACCGGTGTTGAAGAGCACGACCTTCTCATCGGTGCGGATTTCGCCGGACTGAAGAAGTTTCCGTAGTGCAGGCACGCACGCGCCGCCCTCCGGCGACGCGAAAACGCCTTCGGCGCGCGCCATCTGCCGCGCGCCTTCGATCAGCTCCGCGTCGCTCACGGCGACTGCGCTTCCGCCCGATTCGCGGAGCGCGTCGAGGATGAGGAAGTCCCCGATCGCCTTGGGTACCCTGAGCCCCGACGCGACGGTGGCAGCGTTCGGAAATTCGGACGCGAATCTCTCCCCCGCCGAAAAAGCGCGGACGATCGGCGCGCATCCCTCTGCCTGGACCGAGATCATCTTCGGACGCTTGCGTCCAATCCATCCCAGCATCTCCATCTCGTCGAACGCCTTCCACATGCCGACGAGACCTGTTCCGCCGCCCGTCGGATAAAGGATCGCATCGGGAAGCGTCCACTCCATCTGCTCGGCGATCTCGTATCCGAGGGTCTTCTTTCCTTCGACGCGGTACGGCTCCTTGAGAGTGGAAACATCGAACCATCCCTCCGCTTCCTTGCGTCGGGCGACTTCCGCTCCGCAGTCGGTTATCAGGCCGTCGATGAGCGTTACATGCGCACCCATCACTTCGCACTCGATGACGTTCGCCACCGGCGTGTCCTTCGGCATGAAGATGTGCGCTTCCATTCCGCCACGCGCAGCGTATGCGGCGAGCGCGCCGCCGGCGTTGCCAGCGGATGGAACGGCGAGCTTCGTCGCGCCGAGCTCCTTCGCCATCGAGACGGCCATCGCCATTCCGCGTGCCTTGAAGCTTCCCGTCGGATTGACCGACTCGTCCTTGATGTAGAGAGCGCTCAGCCCGAGCTCTTCGCCGAGCTTGGGTGCGTGCACAAGCGGCGTGAATCCTTCACCGAGGGAGACGATGTTCTCCTCGTAGCGGACCGGAAGCAGCTCACGATAACGCCAGAGATCGGGAGGGCGCATGCGAAGCGCGGCCTTCGTCAGAATTTTCGAGATGCGCAGGAGATCGTATCGCGCGAGCAGCGGCTTGCCGCACTTCGCGCAGACGTTGTGCAGTTTGTCCGCTTCGTAGCGCTCGTGACAGTTTGCGCATTCCAGGTGCGTAGCGTGCATGCGTGTCTTCGCTCCGAGCCGGTCGCGTGATAGCTTAGGCAAAACTACAGCCCCCCCGAAGCCTTCGCCGCACCGCCACCAAACTGCCATGACGCCGGTTCCGACCGCGAAAATGCTCTTAATCACCCTGTCACTGCCGCCAAGCGTGATAGCTGACCTGCGGTTCATCGGGGCGCTGATGCTGGTGACGCTGGTGCCCGCCTGGCTCGATTGGCGTCTCCGCCGCCGCGCGGATAAAACGTCCGCCACGTCTTCGCGCTAGATGTACATCGGCCATGTGGGAGTCGCGCTTGGCGCGAAGCGCAGCGTTCCAGCCGTCGCGCTCCTATGGTTGATCGTTGCGGCCTATCTGCCCGATTGGACCGACGCCGCGCTCTGCATCTCCGGAAAATACCGCGACACAGGAATGCTTTCGCATTCTCTTCCGGCCGGCGCGGCTCTCACGCTCATCGCGGCCGCGGTCGTGTTATTCTCGACGGGCGATCGCTTCGCGGCAGCCGTCGTTGCCGCAGTTGTCTTTTCGCACCTGCCGCTCGATTACCTCGCCGGACTGAAACCGACATGGCCGGGCGGACCGGCGATCGGCCTCCAGTTGTACACGCGACCCGTCGTCGACTTTGCTACCGAAGCCGCTGTGATCGCCGCCGGATGGATGCTGTACACGCGATCGCTGCCGGCGGGGCTCAAGCGATGGAATGAATCGCACGTCATGCTCGCCGCTCTGCTCGCGATGCAGCTCGCCGCGGACATCGCCCGCCTCTTGTATCCGTCCATCAACAAATGCTGACGCCGGATCTTCGCGACATCGCGCGTCAGGCAATGATCGACGAGGGCTTCAATCCGGACTTCGAGCCGGAAGTTCGCGCCGAGGTCGAGCATCCGCCCGCACCGACGGACGACGGACCGCCCGCTGCGGACCTGGGCGGGCTGTTGTGGTCGTCGATAGACAATGACGACACCCGCGACCTCGATCAGGTCGAGTACGCAGAGAAGGCGAACGGGAGTCTTCGTCTGCTCATCGGAGTAGCCGACGTCGATCGCCAGGTGCCAAAGGGCTCGGCGACCGACAGGCACGCAGGTGCACAGGCGACGACCGTATACACCGGCGCGACGATCTTCCCGATGCTGCCGGTCGAGTTTTCCACGGGAAGCACGTCGCTCTTCGAAAATCAGGATCGCCATGCCGTCATCGTCGAAATCGTGCTCGATGGCGATGGTACGGTGAAATCGGAAAATGTTTCCTGCGCGATCATCTGCAACAAGGCGCAGCTCGCCTATCCTTCTGTGGGTGCGTGGCTGGAAAACCGTGGAGAGGCACCTGCGAAGGCGATGGCGATCCCCGGACTCGCCGATCAGCTTCACCTGCAAGCGGAAATCGGCGTCATGCTGCGGCGCACGCGCGACAAGAACGGCGCCCTTGAGATCGAGACCGTCGAAGCGCGGGCGGTCTCCCACGACGGGCAGGTGACGACCATCGAGCGGACGTACGACAACGCGGCGACGAGAACGATCGAGGATTTCATGGTTGCGGCGAATGGAGCGGTCGCGCGCTTTCTCGAGAATCACGGCCTCACTTCGATCCGCCGGATCGTCCGTAAGCCGGAGCGCTGGCCGCGAATCGTCAACCTCGCGAAGCAGTACGGCGCTCAGCTGCCGGCGGAGCCCGACTCCATCGCGCTGCACCGGTTCCTCGAGCAGCGGCGGTCCGCCGACCCGACCCGCTTCGCCGATATTTCGCTCGCGGTCGTGAAGCTGCTCGGGCCTGGGGAGTACGCAGTCGATCATCCGGGAGGTCTCGACGAAGGACATTTCGGCCTCGCGGTTCAGGACTACACACACTCGACGGCGCCGAATCGCCGCTATGCCGATCTCGTAACGCAGCGCCTGGTGAAGAGTGTCCTCACCGGGAAGCCCTCACCGTACACTGAGGCGGAGCTGACGGAGATCGCGCGTACGTGCACGCTACGTGAGGACGCCGCTCGGAAAGTCGAGCGGAGAGTGCGGAAGACGGCGGCCGCCCTGCTCCTGTCCAACCGCATCGGCGCTCAGTTCAAGGCAATCGTCACCGGCGTGAAGAAAGAAGGCACGTACGTGCGCGTGCTCGAGCCGCCGGTCGAAGGCCGCCTGATGAAAGGCGCGCGCGACGTGGACGTCGGCGACAAGATCGAAGTCCGGCTTCTTTCGACCAACCCCGAGCGCGGATTCATAGATTTCGAGCTCGTCCACTCCCCCAATCGCCATGCCCGATAATCAGCTGCCGTCGCGCGCCGACACGCTTCGTTTGATGCATGAGTTCACGGCGAGCGAATCTCTGAGAAAGCACATGCTCTCCGTCGAGTCGGCGATGCGTGCGTACGCTGAAAAGTCCGGCGGAGACGTCGAGCGCTGGGGGATCACCGGATTGATCCACGACTTCGACTACGAGCGCTTTCCGAACAACGAGCATTCACCGACCGACGAACATCCCTCGGAAGGCGTCCGCATCCTGCGCAGCCGAGGTTATCCGGAAGACATTCTCGAGGCTATTCTCGGCCACGCCAGTTACACCGGCGTCGCGCGCGTCACGGGAATGGCTAAAACGCTGTTCGCTGTCGATGAGCTGACGGGACTCATCACCGCCACTGCGCTCGTCAAGCCGTCGAAGAGCGTTCACGACGTGGACACGCGGTCGGTCCGGAAGAAAATGAAGGACAAGGCCTTCGCCCGCGGCGTCAGCCGCGATGACGTGATAGTCGGCGCACAGGAGCTGGGGGTGGACCTCGACGACCACATTGCATTCGTGATCGCGGCGATGCAGGCGGTCGCGACGGAGATCGGACTGGAGGGTGTGAAACAACCATGAGTCTACATTGCAAACTCGCGATTGAAGACGACGTCGAATGCGAAAGTCTTCGGTTTTGTCTTCGCTTCCAGAATATCGGCGATTCGCACGAGACGGGCCGGAATTCCCATGATCTTCTCCTGCGCCTTCCGCCCGATGTCGTTGAGCCCGGTGAGCGTGTCGATCGACCAGTACTTGATCAGCTCCTCGACGATCTTGAGGTAGTCTCGCGGGCCATATATGCCGGCGCGCCTCACGACGTCAGCGAGCTCGCGGAAGTGCGGCATGTTGACCCCCGGCATGTCGATCGCGGGCATGATCTTCGCCGCCGCGTCGAGCGCCTGATTAGAGTCCCGCTCGAGGACCCCCTTGAAAACCGACCGGTAGAACGTGTAGTGCCGCGCCTCTTCCTTCGCGACGTTCTGCAGCACCGTGCCGATCATCGGCTCGTATTCGGAGGCGAACTTTCCCGTGTTGGCGTGGGAGACCTGCGTCGCGCGCTCCTGGAGTGACGTGTAAACGAAGACGCGATACGGGTCACTGTCCCACTCAGGCTCGAATCCGGCCTTGATGTACTCGAACTGCATCTTCTCGATCACGACCGGGTCGAAGATTCCGGCGTCGCGGGTGTAATCGTGGAGAATCGCGCCATGACGGTCCTCCTCCGCCGTCCAGAGGTTGTTCCACGTCGACCAGATGCTCTTTGTGCCGAGGTAGACCGCAAGGAGACGGTGGAAGTGCGGGAGACCTTCTTCGGTGAGGAGGTTGAGAGCAAGGGCGACGCGCGCCGGGTCGCTGATTCCGCGGGCCCGTATGCGGAGATCGGCGAGGTGGCGGTCGGGATCCTCGCCGGGCGGCGCATTGAGCAGCTCGGCGGGAAACCAGAGCACCCGCTTCGCCTCGTGCGCTTCCATCAGCTCCTTCACCAGCGGCTCGAGATCGGCCAGCACTTCGATCTTCGAGTGGGTTTCTCGCTCTATCGGATTCAATTTCTTCCGCTCTGAGTGGTCCCGCGGCGCTTCGTCGGATGGTGCGCGCCGTCAAACTGAATAATACTCCTTCCCGGAGCAGTCAGAAGACGGGAAATGCATCGGTCATGCCGTGGGCCTCTTAGTTGCATAAACGTGAGTTGAGGCCAATTCCGCGATGCAGATCCCAGATTATCAATCACCCGGCTCCGCCAAAGGGGCCAACCGGCGGCCGCGAAACGGGCCGCGGCGGATCCGGCGCAATCCGCGCGAGAGCCTGCGGATACTGGCCCGCGACCTCGCCGCCGCGCACGATCTGATCGATTCGCTTGCACTGAGTGAGCGCGAGGCGCGCGCCAAGGCGGACGCGGTAGGTGCGGCCGCGCAGGAGCTCCTCTCGATTCTCAGTCACGACCTCCGTACGCCGCTGCAGGCGATCTATGGCTATACCGAGCTCCTCGAAGCGGGCGTCCACGGAAAGCTCAATGACGCTCAACGGATGGACCTCAGCCGCATCCAGCAGAGCCAGCAACAGCTGCTCCGGCTGATCGAATCCGTGATGCGCCGGGTACATACCGGCAGGCTCGCACCGCCGGCCGATTAGCCCGGGAACGCGCTCCGCGCCGCCAGCATTCCGGGCACGTCGTCAGTAACCATTCCGAGAGCTCCAAGCCGCCACAAGCGGCCCGCCTCCGTCGCGTCGTTTACCGTCCAGATGTGAGTGTTCTTCCCCGCCTCCCGCGCGGCCGCAAGCAGTATCCTCATCGGCATCGGCACGCCGTGATAGTCGGGCGGAATGAAGAAGGCGTCGAACTCCGCCAGCGGCCGGCGCCGCGCCAGCACGTCACGCAGAAAACTGATAATGTCACGCCGGGTCGCGCCGATCGGAATTCGCGAGCCGCGAAACGGATGAAGCGCACCATGGGGGAACGAGGCCACCAGACAGCGATTTTCCGCGCGGTACTTTTCGATGATGCGGCGCGCCGCAGCAGACGCCGCCGGTGCTTTCACCTCGATTATGAAGGGCGTCTCCGGAAAGCGCACCAGCACTTCCTCGAGCGTCGGGATGCGACATGGCGTTTTGACCGACGCGTCCCAGCTTGCCGGTCGCGTGCGCCTCACGCTAGCGTCCAGGGATCGCAGCTCGGCAAAGGTCATTCGCGACACGGCGCCCGGCTTTCCCGTCGTACGATTCACGAACGGATCATGAAAGACGACTACTTCGCCGTCCGAGGAAATCCGGATGTCGCACTCGATCGCTTCCGCGCCGCGCGAGATGGCGAGCGCCATCGCTTCGATCGTGTTCTCCGGGGCGTGCAAAGCCCCGCCGCGGTGAGCCACGACGGGGCGAGCATTCGGATCCAGAAGAATGTTCATCCTGCAACTTCACGCCGGCGCCGCATTTTCGCGACGCCCGTGCGTACCGCCGGTTAGAAGGTGCGCTGCATCCGCGTTACGATGAGGCGTCCGAGCTGACTGCCGCCGACGAACTCGAGGTGCTTGTGATCGAACAGGTTCGTCGCGTTCACCGACCACTGCCAACCTTCGAGAAAGGCCGGTTTGACCGCGAGCTGTGCATCAACAAGCGTGTAGCTCGGAATCGTGCCGTTGATGAAGGAATAGACCGGGAACTCCGCGACACTGCGGACTCTGAGCTCCGAATTCCATCCTGCGGCATCGTCATGGAACCGGCCGGCAAGCGATCCCTTTGTGCGCGGGGCATTCAATGAAATGTCCTGCACGCCGCCGACTTCGCTGCGCGGGAAGAAATCCTTGTTGACGTACGAGTACGTGCCGGCCAGGGAGAACCGGTTAGTGAAGTTGTACTCCGTTCCGAGATCGCCGCCCCACACGGTCAGCTTGCCGAAGTTGCGGTAAGTGACGATGACGTCGCTCGCTGCCGAGAGCGGATTGTCGAAGTTGACGACACCGAGCGGAACACCGGTGTTGGTGGAGCTGCCCGACGTTCCGGCGAGAGCACCGGCGACAGCCGCGGCAATGACCGGGGCCTGTGCCGGTCCGACAACGGGCGTGAGCTGAGCGGTCAGATAGGACTGCAGGGTCGCCTTGTCGAGGAACACGTTCGGTGTCTCGACGATGAGCGGCCCGACGAAATTGCGATGCTGATCCTGCCAGAAGTCCACGGAGACATTGAACCGGTTCGCAAGCAGCGCTTTGTAGCCCAGCTCATACGTCGTCTTCGTCTCCGCCTGAATGCGCGGAACGTCGCGCAGGTCCGTCGGCGCTACGTCGAGGAACGATCCGTTCGCGCTGTTGAGTGTGCGGAGCTGCGTTCCGACCTGAGCCGACGTCGGCTGGAGGGTGGCGAGGTAGCCGACGACCGACGACGGAATTCCGCCGGCAACGAGAGCGGTCGACGCCGCGCCGACTGCAGCCTTGTACAGCAGTGCCGCGGCAGCCGGAATATAAGCGCCGGCGGTTCCGCCGACCGGAGTGAACGCAGTCGGGATGCGCATGCAGAGCGAGCCCAACCCGCCGGTGCAATCGCGACGGAAGCTGAGTCCGCTGCTCGGGACTCCGAGAGCGCGAACACCGAACAGCAGCGTTCCAGTTGTCGGAATGCGACCGGCGAGCAGGTCGAGCGAAAGGTTGTTCGTCGTTGGGGTCGAGAACGCGCGGTTGTAGGTGACGCGGACGTTCTGCACTTCGCTGGGCTTGAACACGAGCGCAACACGGGGTGAGAAAATGTCCTTTTCAAGTCTGCTGTGACTGTCGAGACGCGCCGCGGCGACGATGTCGAGCTTCGGCGTCAGACGCGTCACCGAATGCAGATATCCGCCGACTTCGGTGATGTCGTCGTCACCCTCGTTGCGGCCGTTGATCGTGCCGCCCGTCTTCGGATTCGTGTGCAGATAGTCGACCCCGTAGATGAATGTCTGGCGTCTGAAGTCGAAGCCATGCTGCAGCTCGTACGCGAACTGATTGGACTTGTCGACGAGCGGCTGGAGCGTGCGAAGGAGGAAGCTGTGACCCGCGTCGCTGGTGTTCATGAATCCCTGGAGGAACAGCCTGTTCCAGCGCGTGCGGATCTGATACGTGCGGTAGGTCCAGTTCTTTACCTGGCCGGGTCCGAGTCCTGTCGGCTCGACGGCGTTGACTGCGACCGCCTGACCGGCATTGAGGATGATCTCGCTCGCCGGCGTCGGATGGATGTCCACGCGTGCCTCGCCGCCGTGACGCTTGAGGTGGAAGTCGCGTGGGCGCAGTTCGGCCGGATCTCTCGCCGGCGGGCGGAAGTCGTTCGCGCTCGAGTACTCATACGAAACCTTGTACCCGACTTTCGAGCCGAGCACGCCGGCGGTGCGGCCGGCACCGCGGAAGAGACTCCGATCGCCGCCATCCAGCGCTACTGTCGTGCCCTGTGACGAGAAAGGCGACTTCGTGATGATGTTCAGAATTCCACCGGCGGCGTTCGGACCGTAAAGGGCCGCGCCAGGACCGAGCACAACCTCGACGTGATCGATGTCTTCGTTCGTCGTCGGGAAGAGATATGGAATGTTCACGCGAAGTGACGGGACGTTCGCGAAGCGATTGTCGGTCAGCATCAGCATCGCGCCGGAGAAGATGTTGTTGAATCCGCGCGCAACCGTGTTGGCCTGGAAAATTCCGCCGCGCGCAACGTCGACACCCGGCAGGGCGACGACGTGATCGATCACCGTCGTCGTCGGACGCGATTCGATTTGCTGCGGCGTCACGACAGAGACGGTCGCCGGTGCGTCGAGAACTTTTTCCGGCGCGCGCGAGGCCGTCGTTACCACTTGTTCGAGCTGCGAGGGCAGCAGGCTCAGCGTTACGTCAGCTGTAGCGACGCCGGTGCCCACTTGAATGCCGTCCACGAAATTCGGCTGGAACCCGATGCGCGACGCGGATATCCGGTAGGTGCCAGCGGGAAGGTTGACGATTCTGTACGTGCCATCGTCCGCGGTAACCGCGCTCCCCTGCACCTTTCCATCCATCGTCGCCTGGACGCGCGCTCGGCTCACGCCGGCCCCGTTATCCTGCTGAGTGACCTTTCCTGCCACCGACCCCTGCGCGGACACTGCCGCGGTGGTGGTCACGAGTGAGAATAGGATTATTGACAGCTTTGTGAGCATCGGGCGCATCGGCACTCCTGGGTGAATGCGGTGATCGAGCCGGACGGTGTCTGGGTCCTGCGGCTTCTCTCCGACGAGAGAAAGAAGGTGCTGCTTTGCCGCTGGGCTAATATAGGTCGGCCCATGGGTAAAGTCCCGCCGAATGGCGGTTAAGGCCCGAAAGCCGACGATACCATTCGGATTAGCCCCTCGCCGTGCCCTGCGAATCCTTCGCGAGGGGACTGCCTTATCGGGGTTTCCCTACCCGTGCGGTGATGCAGCCCTCGAGCATCGAAACGATTTCCATCATCGTCGTCGCGCCCCGGTCGCGCGCGTACCAGGTCCGAACTTGCTTGTAGCGATCCTCCTTCGAGAGCTTCAGTCCTTCGTCGATCACCCACTTCTGAAGCTCGACCGGGCGGGGCCCCCACCAGCCGCATTCCTTGAACTCCTTGTCCAGAAGTATGACGACCGGAATCGATCTGGAGCTCCCCGTCAAATGCGCGTCCATGATCTCGAGATTTTCGTCGCGCCGGATGATGCGCATATCAACAGTCGGAATTGCATCGGCGAGCTTGGCGAGATACGGAAGCATGTTGACGGAATCGCCGCACCAGTCTTCGTTCAGAACGAGCAGCCGCCAATTACCGCGCAGCACGGCGACGCGGTCTATCAGCTCGTCCGCCACGACCGCGCGCTTGTAGACCGCTTCCCAGAAAGCTTTGTTCGTGAGCGGCTTGGCGAGGAATTGCGCGAAGGTATCGCCGCCTGCAAAGGCTGCCTCGTAACTCTCGCTCATGTTCGTGTGCGCACCGGTTTTCTGACCATGTCGACATGCATGATGCGGTCCTCGTCGTAAGGCGATGTCACGGTCTCGAACCCGAACTCGCGATAGAAATTCTCCAGATACATTTGCGCGCCCAGCTTTATCGGCGCGCCCGGCGAAAGCTCGACACAGCGGCGAACGGCCTCATTCATGAGAAGACGGCCGTATCCCTTTCCGCGCGACGCGGGCGACGTCACAATGCGCCCGACCGATGCTTCGTTGTCGTAGCGGACACCGGCTTCGAAGACGCGTGCGTAAGCGACAAGCTCCTCCCTATCCGCCGACAAAGTCCAGCCGAGCAAGTGCCACGCTTTGGCGTCGCGCCCGTCAGCGTCCTGGTACGCGCAGTTCTGCTCGACCACAAACACCCGCTGCCGCAGCTTCATCGCCGCGTACAGCTCGCCGGGCGAGAGATCCTCGAAACGCGACCACTGCCATCTCAGGGCGCTCATCAGCGTATTCTCTCATGCACCGGCCCTTTACACAACACGCGCCGGGAACGACCTTCGAGCAATGCCTCTCACATCGTACAGCATCAAATCCCCAGGACGTCTCCGGGCGTGGCGCCGCATTTCTATCATCCTCGCCCTTTCAGCGTGCGCTCCCGCCGCATACGCGCCCGGCGTTCCCGGCCCGCAGGGCGCACTCCTCGGCAAATCGAATCCGGGCGCGCTTACCCCGATTTCACGCGGCGATGCCGCATGGATCGACAAGACGCTGGCGTCGCTCTCGCTGCGGCAGAAAGTTGCTCAGCTCATCATGCCATGGGTGGGCGGTGAGTATGCCGCTGTAGGCTCACCCGAATTCGAGCAGGTCCGCCACTGGGTCGAGGACGATGAAGTCGGCGGCCTCGTCCTCTCCATCGGACAGCCGCTGAGCTACGGGGCCAAGCTCAACGAGCTGCAGAGCCGCGCGAAGGTGCCGGTCCTGATCGCCTCCGACATGGAGAACGGTCCGGGAATGCGGCTCGGAAACATCTATGCGCTTCCCTCTCTCCTTCCGCAGGGCGGCGGGACGACTTTCCCACCGGTGATGGCACTCGGCGCCACCGGCTCGGAGGATCTCGCCTTCCAGCTCGGACAGGTTCTCGGCCGCGAGGCGCGGGCGATCGGAGTTCATCTGACTTTTGGTCCGGTTCTCGACGTCAACGCAAATCCGCTGAATCCGGTGATCAATACTCGTTCGTTCGGCGAAGATCCGGCGCTGGTCTCGAGACTGACGCGCGCATACATCCGCGGCGCGCGATCCACAGGCCTGATGACGACGGGAAAACATTTTCCCGGGCACGGCGACACCGACACCGATTCGCACATCGACCTGCCGACTATTCGCGCCGACCGCGCGCATCTCGATTCGGTTGACTTTCCGCCGTTCCGCGCCGCCGTGGCCGAAGGAGTCGACGCGATCATGACTGCGCACATCGCTGTCGTCGGCGTCGAGGGACAGAACGCCGGACCGGCGACGCTGTCGCACCGTTTCATGTCGGAGATCCTTCGCGACGAGATGCACTTCGGCGGGGTTCTCTTCACCGACGCGATGACGATGGGAGGAGTTGCGAAGCGTTACGGCGCGAAGGAGCCGTTGATTCTGGCGCTCGAGGCCGGCGCTGATGTCCTTCTGATGCCGAACAACGTCGACTCCGCCATCGCGACTGTCGTCGGCGCCGTTCAGAGCGGGCGCCTCACCAAATCGCGAATCGACGAGTCCGTTCGGCGCGTTCTGGTCGCAAAGGCGCGTGCCGGTCTTCGCGAGGGGCGGATGGTCGATCTCTCGGCGATCGACCGGATCGTCAACGTTCCGGAGAACGCCAGGATCGCCGCATCGGTCGCGGAGCGTTCCATCACGCTCGCCGCAGACTCGGCGAATCTCGTTCCGCTCGCAGTGAAGGATCCGCGACGAATTCTGTCGATCACGTACGCAGAGCCCGCTGATCTCACTGCCGGCCGCACATTCGACGCTGCCCTCGCGCAAAATCTTCCGAGGGTACGGAGCGTGCGCGCCGACACGCGCACTTCTGCCGCCGAGTACGCTCTGCTGCGCGCCCGCGCGGATTCGGCCGATGCCGTGATCGTGTCGGCGTACGTCTCGCCGACTCCGTTTCGCGGAAGTATCTCCGCCGACGTCGCATTTTCCGCGATGGTGGATTCTCTGGCTCGCAGCGGCAAACCGGTCATCGTCATTTCCTTCGGCAGCCCGTATCTCCTCAGCGCGTTCCCCGCGGTTTCGTCATACATGCTCGCGTGGGGCGGAGCGCAGGTGAGCCAGCGTGCTGCAGCGCGCGCACTGCTCGGTGAGACGGCGATCACTGGCAAGCTGCCGATTTCCATTCCGCCGTCGCTGAAATTCGGCGCGGGCATCGAGCGGGCGAAGCGAAACTCGATCTCGCCGTGACGGACGCCTTGGCGGTCTCGGCGCCCATATCGGTAATCGGATTCGCGTGAAGGTCCAACGTGCTTTACTCATCGGCGCAATCGCCGCCGGATGTGCGCCGGCGATGACGAGCGTTCATCAGCCCGCAGCCCGCAAGGTAGCCCCCCGCACCGCATCGGCGTTTACCGCCGCGGGTCTGGATTCAATGTTGGCGCCGCGTCTCGATTCGATCATTATCACCGCGCTCGTGGGCGGCGCGGCGCCCGGAGCCGCGATCGCTGTCGGAAGGAACGGGCATATCGCTTACACGGGCGGCTACCGTAGCCTGGACTGGAATGATTCGACATCCGCTGGTGTGGATCAGAACACCGTGTACGACATGGCATCGCTGACGAAAGTCATTGCGACCGCTACATCCGCCATGATTCTCGAAGAGAGCGGGCAGCTCGACATCGATCGCACCGTTGCGTCCTACCTTCCGGAGCTCAATGCGCCCGAAAAGGCGGCGATCACCGTGCGCCAGCTGCTGACGCATCGCGGCGGTTTCGAAGCATTTGCCGCGCTGTACAAAACCTTCCGTGGACGCGAGCAGTACCTGCAGCAGATCAACGCCAGGCCGCTCGCGTATCCCCCCGGAACGAAGGTCATATACAGCGACTGGGATTTCATCCTCACGGGTCTCATCATCGAGCGCATTACCGGTACGACGCTCGATGCATTTACCGCCGAGCACATTTTCAAGCCGCTCGGCATGAACGACACCCGCTTTCTGCCCCCGGTGGAGTGGAAGCCGCGCATCGCGCCGACGGAAATCGACACCGCACGCGGCGGGCTTCTTCGCGGAATCGTCCACGACGAGAACGCGTGGGCGATGGGCGGCGTCGCCGGCCATGCGGGGCTTTTTTCGACAGCGCATGACCTGTCGATTTTTGCGCAAATGATGCTCAACGGCGGCGAGTACAACGCCGTCAGGATTCTCAAACCGACAACCATCGCCAGATGGACGGCGCGGCAGTACAGGGAATCGAGCCGCACCATCGGGTGGGATTCTCCTTCGCCGAACTCGAGCGCCGGCCACTACTTCTCCCCGCGCAGCTTCGGCCACACCGGCTTCACCGGAACGTCGATATGGATCGACCCGGAGAAGCAGCTCTACGTGATTCTTCTAACCAATCGGGTGAATCCGACCCGCGACAACCAGAAGCACGTTCCTCTTCGCCGCGCCGTCGCCGACGCGGTTCAGCGGGCCGTAATCGGTGCGCCGCTCACCGATTGGGAAGCAAGACAGTAGCGACTGATTCCCCGCGCATCAGCGCGCGTAGAAAGTGTTGACGCCGTTTCCGCACGGCGCAGCCACTTTTCGCGGGCCGGGCTGATCGATATCCCCCGTCTCCCGTCTTAGCTCCTCCAATCTTCTCCGGAGCTGCGCGACGACCGGACGGTACTCTTTCCGGGCGGCGAGGTTATGGATCTCGTCGGGATCGTTCTCGAGATCGTACAGCTCCCATTCCTCGGGGAGCTCGTAAAAGTCAATGAGCTTCCACTTCGCCGTGCGGACACCGCGGTTTTTTGGCGCGCAGTGCTCCGCCGGAAACTCGTAGTACTCGTAGAGGAACGCATCCCGCCACGGGATGTTCTGGCCGAGCATTAGCGGAGCGAAGCTGCGCCCCTGCATCCACTGCGGCGCGGTAACTCCAGCCAGGGAGAGGAGTGTCGGAGCAACGTCTACATTCAGAACCATGTGCGCTCTGTCCACCTGTCCCTTTGCGATGCGCGCAGGATAGCGGACCATCATCGGCACCCGGATAGAGGGCTCATACATGAGTCTCTTGTCGAACAATCCGTGCTCGCCGAGGAAAAATCCGTTGTCGGACGTGTACATCACCACGGTATTCTCGGCGAGGTTCCGCGCATCGAGGTAGTCGAGCACGCGGCCCACGTTCTCATCCACGCTGAGAAGGACGCGGTAATAATTCTTGACGAGGTGCTCGAGGTTCAGCCGTTTTCGCACTTCGAACGGCATATCCGGCGACACACCTTTATCCCGAAAGTCCGGCATGTCGGCGATCGCCATCTCTGCCCGTTTGAGAGCTTCGGGCCTTCCCTCCAGCTTGTCCTCGAACGTGCGGGGAACCCGAACGCTCACGTCGTCGAAAGCGTGGGCGAATCGGGCTGCCGGCATCCACGACCGGTGAGGCGACTTGAACTGAAACAGCAGACAGAAGGGCTGATCCTTGGGGCGGGTATCGAGAAACTCGATTGCCTGATCACCCGTCACGTCGTCGGCGTGCCCCCGCATCTTCAGGTGCACGCCATTGGCGATCATTTCCGGGTCGTAGTATTGCCCCTGGCCGGGAAACACCACCCACTCCGCGAACCCCGTCGGATCCGATGGAAGATGCCATTTTCCGACGACGCCGGTGTGATATCCGGCGTCCCTGAGCAGATGAACGTAGGTCTGCTGGTCGGCACGCAAACCCGGGTGATTCGCGAATTCCGGCCCGCCGCCGTTCGAAAGCACCCCATGACTGTGCGAGTAGAGTCCGGTGAGAAAGCTTGCCCGGCTCGGCTGGCATAATGAATTGGTGACAAAGAATTCCGTGAATCTGGCGCCGTCGGTCCCGATCCTGTCCATGTTGGGCGTTCGAAGAATCGTGTTGCCGTATGCGCTCATCGCGTCCTGGCGCTGATCATCCGTCATTATGAAAAGGATGTTAGGACGGACGGGATCCGGTGCCGAGCGAACTGGAGCAAGCCGGCTCAGCGCGGCGGCGCTCGCCGGGACCGCAGCCACGATGCCACCGAGAAGCTTAACCGCTCGCCTGCGGTCTATCGAATGACTAATGGCCTGCCCTCCTATTCATGCCGGTTATTCTCAGCGAAATTATATGTGAAGCATTGCACGCGTCACAAGATCACCTTCCCCGCCTTCCGCCCTTCCGACCGCATGTCGTCAAATACAGAGCGCGTCAAAGTCGTAATCGTCGAATACGACGAGATTGCGCGCACGATCGCGCGCCGCATCGCGGAGGTGATGCGCGAGCGGAGAGCAGCCGGCAGCCACGCCGTGCTCGGGCTTGCCACCGGCAGCACGCCGATCGGCATCTACCGTGAGCTCATCAGAATGCATCTCGAGGAGAAGCTCGACTTCTCCGACGTCGTGACCTTCAATCTCGACGAGTACTACCCGATGGATCCGGCGAGCATCCACAGCTATCACCGTTACATGATGGAGAACCTCTTCGACCACATCAACGTCAAGCGGGGGAACATTCACATTCCGCGCGGCGACGTTCCCCGCGATCGCGTCGAAGCGGAATGCGCGGCGTATGAGAAGGCGATCCGCGACGCCGGGGGGATCGATCTCCAGATACTCGGCATCGGGAAAACCGGCCACATCGGATTCAACGAGCCAGGCTCGGGGATGGAGTCGCGCACACGCCGCATCTCACTCGACACGGTCACGCGCCGCGACGCTGCCGCCGATTTCTTCGGCGAGGACAATGTTCCCGCCGAGGCGATTACGATGGGCGTCGCAACGATCATGGAAGCGCGCGAGATCGCGCTCGTCGCAACCGGCGAGCACAAATCCGCGATCGTGCGGCGCGCCGTCGAGGACGATCCCGACCCCGACGTCGCGGCGACGTATCTGCAGAAGCATCCACGCGCGGTTTTCTATCTCGACCACGCGGCGGCCGCCGAGCTGACGCGCATCCGCTCGCCCTGGGTGCTCGGCGAAGTCGCGTGGACGCCCGAGAAAGAGATTCGCGCGGTGATCTGGTTGAGCGAGACGACGAAGAAATCCGTCCTCAAGCTCGATGCTCTCGACTACCGCGAGCATCATCTCAGCTCGCTGTTGGCGCGTTACGGTTCGGCAGGTCCGCTCAACGGCGAAGTATTCAACGCGCTGATCTCAAAAATTCGCGGGAGGAGCAAGCTGCCCGCCGGAAAGCGTGTGATCGTGTTTTCGCCCCACCCCGACGACGACGTCATCTCCATGGGGGGAATGCTCAACAAGCTCCACCAGAACAGGAACGAAATCGTCGTCGCGTACCAGACGTCAGGAAACATCGCCGTCTTCGATCATGAGGTGCGGCGCTACGTCGATTTTCTCCGCCGTCTCAATCGCGATTTCGAGCTCGCCGACGACAAGGCGCGCGGCATCGTCGCCCAAGTGGAAGGCTTCCTCGACTCGAAGCGCGTCGGGGAGATGGACAGCCGCGAAGTCCTGATGATGAAGCGCTCGATTCGGGAAGCCGAGGCGGTCTCGGGCATCGAGACTTTCGGCATGGATCGCTCGCAGGCCCGATTTCTCAACCTTCCGTTCTATCAGACGGGCAAGGTGAGAAAGGACCCGATCAGCGCCGACGACGTGAAGATCGTTTACGACCTGCTCGAAGAGCATTGCCCCGAGATCATCTTCGTTGCCGGCGACCTGTCGGATCCGCACGGCACTCACCGCATGTGCCTCGAGGCGATCGAGGCAGCGCTCCGGAAGTACAGCGGCTCACCGCCCGAAATGTGGTTCTACCGGGGCGCGTGGCAGGAGTGGGACATCGCCGAAGCGGACGTACTCGTGCCGTTATCGGAGGACGAGCTGCGCTGCAAGATCCTCGCGATCTTCAAGCACCAGAGCCAGAAGGATCGCGCTCCGTTCCCCGGCCAGGACGACCGCGAATTCTGGCAGCGAGTGGAAGAAAGGAATCGCGCAACGGCGAAGCGTGTCGATCAGCTCGGGCTGCCCGAGTACTTCGCGATGGAAGCCTACGTCGTGCGGAGAGCGGGGGCGCCCATCGTGCAGGAAACAGTTCCGACGAGCGCGCTCCGGTAGCTCAGTCTTCGACTTTCACGTGGCCGTGCATTCCGGCCGCGGCGACCTACACTTTGAGGAAGATGTTCCGCCGGTAGAGGATCGTCAGGATCCCGAGCCAGAGAAGCACGAAGAAGATCGCGAAAGCGAGCGAGGCCGGCCGCGGCGGAAGCCAGGACGCGAACAGCGTCTGATAAGTGGCCGCCTCGATGGAAATGTTCTTCCCGCCGTAGGGAACCTTCCAGAGCGTGTAGATGATGCGCGCCATCACGCCCGATCCGACGAACGCAACTATCGGGTTCATCCCGTAGATGACAAACGGCTTCGTCCAGCCGCGAATGTTGAGGTGGTCGATGATCCACATGCACGTCGCGATAATCACGCACGCCATGCCGGCCGTGAAGACGACGTACGAGCTCGTCCACAGATTCTTGTTGATCGGAAAGACCCAATTCCACATCAGGCCGACAGTCATTCCGATTGCGCCGACGGCGAAGAGCGCTGCGATGCGGTCGAGCAGCGGCCTCTTGGTTCCGATCCACCGTCCCGTCAGATAGCCCAGCATTACAGTGCCGATGGCGGGAATCGTGGACATCGGTCCTTCAGGATCGAAGGTGACGCTCCCGCTCCAGATGTGATTCATGCCCAGTATCTGGCGGTCGAGCCAGGCGGCGAGGTTGCCGCTCTTGTCGTCGAGGAGATCCTTTCCGAGCAGACCGCCCGATCCCGGCACCGGAAGGAGCGTCATCGCGAACCAGTATCCATAGAGGAGAACGGCGATGATTATGACCTGCTGTTTGGTCGTCGTCTTGAAGCAGAGCAGCGCCCCAATGATGTACGCGATCCCGATGCGGGCGAGCACCCCCATGA
>WNGF01003166.1_pt1 | contig 22604 bp, 20 predicted proteins | sample 5400641 | NCBI WGS metagenome assembly WNGF01 (sample SAMN13153371, study PRJNA577476) | soil metagenome | isolation source: 80 cm soil or saprolite under grassland replicate 2 | place: USA:California | collected 2016-06-15 | reverse complement strand
TGGCCGGGCCGGGTGCTGCCGCTGCGAGGGTCTGAATAATGGCCGCCTTGTCGATCCGGCCGGAGCTGATCGTCGCTGGGGGAGTCGTCCTGCTCGTGGCGCTCGGCGTCGGCCTGCGCAACTGGCGCTGGTCGCTCTACGGGTTGCTCTGCTACCTGCCGGTCTCCGGGATCGCGATCCTGGCCGCCTACCCGGGCCGCACCGACCGAGCGGTCGCGATCCTGGCCAAGGACTTCGTCTTCGTGATCCCGGCCTATGTCGGCTTTCTCGTCTACTTCTGGAGGCGCCGCCGCCCGTTCTGGTTCAAGGGCGCCCCGCTCGTCCTGTTCGGCCTGCTCGCGCTGATCGTCGTCATCCAGGGGTTCAACCCGGACCTGAAGAACCACCTCGTGGGCCTGATCGGGATCAAGGTCTGGCTCTTTTACGTCCCCCTCTTCTTCCTCGGCTACCACCTGGTCGAGACTCGAGGACAGCTCTTCCGCGTGCTCGGGGGGATGACCTTGCTCGCGATCGTCCCCGCCGTGATCGGACTGGCGGAGGTTGCTCTCTACTACACCGGCCACGTGCAGACGGTCTACGACGCCTATGGAGGCGCGGTTAACGCCGCGACCCAGAACAAGACCACCTTCATCCTCTCCCACGGCTGCACGATCCGCCGGGTGCCCAGCACCTTCTCGTTCTTCTACCAGTACTACCTCTTCGCGACTGCGATGGTTGTGATCGCCTTCGCCTGGTGGCGCGGGTCGCGGCCGCCGGGACGCCAGCTGCGGATCGGCGGAGTCTTGTTCCTGCTCATGCTGCTTGCCGCCATGTTCAGCGGCGTCAGGCTCGCGTTCGTGCTCATTCCGCTCGTGGTGTTGGCGATGATCCTGCTCGGGATGAGGTCGGTGAACCGGCTTCCGTGGGCGATCGTCGCTATCGGCGCCGTCTGCTTCGCGATCGCGGCCGGCGCAGGCGCGGCGACGTGCGGGGTGGGGCAGCACCTGGCGGAGGCGACCGGTGGCGAGAAGGAGACCGTCGTCACGCACAGCGTCGGTCAGGCCGTGCACAAGACGTGGCTCGGCCTCGGCGCCGGTTCCGACTCGACGGGTGCCCGCTACGCGTTTCCCAACAACCAGCTGGAGACGGTGACCGGAGCGGTCCAGGAAGCCTGGTACGTAAAGACCTACCTCGAACTCGGGGTGTTCGGGCTCGCGATCGTTCTTGCGCTCCTGATCACGATCCTCGTCCGCGCCTTCCGCATCCACCAGCGCCTGCGGGATCCGAGGCTGAAGATGGTCTCGGCGGGGATCATCGCGTTCATGGGCTTCGTGCTCGTCTACAACGCGAAGGCGCAGTACTTCGACCTCGACCCGACCAACGTCTATTTCTGGTTGTTCGCCGGCCTCCTCATGGGGCTCCCGCGGCTCGACCGCGCGTCGCCGGAGGCAGAACCGGAGCCTGAGCTCGAGCGCGTCCCGGCGGAGGTCTGAGGTGCCCGTCCGCCTCGCCCACCTGGTCTCTCATCCCATCCACTACCAAGCGCCGCTCTACCGCGAGCTCGCCTCCAGGCCCGAGGTCGACCTGACCGTGTACTTCTACTCGGACGCGTCGGTGCGCGGCTACCACGACCTCGAGTACGGGCGCGAGGTCCGCTGGGACACGCCGCTGCTCGAGGGCTACCGCTCCCGCTTCCTGCCCAGCGCCGCCCGCACGGGCATCCAGGCTCCCTACGGCGCGGCTCCGAACCTGGACGTTTTGCGCGAGGTGCTCTCGGATGGCTACGACACGATCTGGATCCACGGCTATGCGCACGTGAACGCGTGGCTCGCCGCCGCCGGCGCGCCCTTCCGCCGTGCCCGCGTCCTGATCCGGGAGGAGCAGACGCTGCTTCACGAGCGCCCCTGGTACAAGGCCGCGCTCAAGGAAGTGGCGCTGCGGACGCTGTTCGCCCGGGCGTACGGGCTCTACATCGGGGAGCAGAACCGCCGCTACTTCCTCCGGTACGGGTTGGCGGAGGAGCGGCTCTTTCCCGCCCGCTACTGCGTCGACAACGCGTTCTTCCGGCGGCGTGCGGAGGAGCTGAGACCGCGACGGGACGAGCTCAGGGCCGCTTTCGGAATCGCCGATCCCGCGCTGCCCGTGATCCTCTACGTGGGGAAGCTGATCCCGAAGAAGGCGCCGCTCGTGCTGGTCGAGGCGTTCGCCCGAGTACGCGAGCGGACGCCGTGCGCCTTGCTGATCGTGGGCGAGGGGGAGCTCCGGCCCGCGGTCAAGGAGCTGGTTGCCGCGCGCGGGATTCCCGATGTGTACCTGGCAGGCTTCCTCAACCAGCAGGAGCTGCCCGCCGCGTACGTGTCCGCCGACATCTTCTGCCTCCCCTCGGTCCTCCGCGAGACGTGGGGCCTCGTCGTCAACGAAGCGCTCAACTTCGAGCTGCCGGTGGTCGTGAGCGACAAGGTCGGCTGCGCCGCCGACCTCGTGCGACCGGGTGGGAACGGGTTCGTCGTCCCGGCCGGCGAGCCGGAGCCGCTCGCGGGCGAGCTCGAGATCCTGGTCGCCGACGAGCAAATGCGCCGCGACTTCGGGCGCCGCGGGCTCGAGCTCGTCGACGGCTACAGCATCGAATCGTGCGCCGACGGCATCGTCGCCGCCTGCCTGGCATGAGGGTGCTGCACGTCATTCCGTCGCTGTCGAGCCGGACCGGAGGCCCCGCGGTCGCCGCGGCGGAGATGGCGCGGGTGATCCGCGGCGAAGGCGTCGAGACCGCCGTGTTCGCCACGGACGTGGCCCATCCGGCGATCACGCGCAACGCGCGGCCGGTCGCCTCGGAGGAGCTCGTGCAGGGATGGAACGGGGGCGGCGGGACTCGCCTGTTTCCGATCCGGCGGCCTCATCGCCTCGTCTATTCGCCCGGGCTTCGGCGGGCGCTGAGGAAGGAGGTCGGCGGGTACGACGTCGTCCACATCCACTCGCTCTACCTCTACCCCCAGTACGCCGCGTCGAGAGAGGCGGCGCGGAAGGGCGTCCCGTATGTCGTCTCCCCGCACGGCGCGCTCGACCCGTGGCTGCGCCGCCGAGGGCGGCTGCAGAAGGCCCTCGTCGAGCTCGCCTGGCAGCGGCGGATGCTCTCGCGGGCCGCCGGGCTCCATTTCACCTCGGAGGACGAGGCCCTGCTCGCCGGCGACGTGGCGCGCGGCGTGCCGAGGATCGTCGTCCCGCTCGGCATCCGCTGGACGGACTACCAGTCGCTCCCGTCCGCCGCGGCCTTCCGCGCGCGGCACATCGGCGGCGCCGAAGGGCCCGTGGTGCTGACGCTCGGGCGCCTGACGGCGAAGAAGGGCCTGGACGTGCTCGTCCGGGCGTTCGCGATCGCGGCCCGCAGGTCTCCCGACGCGCTGCTCGTGATCGCCGGCCCGGACGACGAAGGCCTCAAGCCCGGGCTGCGGGTCATTGCCACGGAGGAGGGCGTGGCCGACCGCCTCTCCTTCACCGGGATGCTGCACGGCGAGGAGAAGCTCGCCGCGCTCGCCGCCGCGGACGTCTGGGCGCTCCCGTCCCACACCGAGAACTTCGGCATCGCCGTCATGGAGGCGCTGGCCGCCGGAGCTCCGACGGTGGTCTCGCCGGCGGTCAATCTCGCCGGGGAGATCGAGCGGGCAGGCGCGGGAATCGTGTCCGAGCCGAGCTCGGAGGCCTTTGGGGCGGCGATCTCGTTCCTGCTCGAGGACTCCGAGCGCCGGTCCGAGTACGGGGAGCGCGCCCGTGAGTTCGCCCGCCGCTACGACTGGGACGCGCTCGCACCCCGGATCGTGGAGATGTACGAAGAGGTTGCCGGCCGGTGAGCAAGGCGCCACTTACTGTGGTCCTCCCGGTGCTGAACGAGGAGCAGAACCTGCCGGACGCGCTCCGGAGCGTCGACTGGGCCGACCAGATCGTGGTCGTCGACTCCGGCAGCACCGACCGCACCGAGGAGATCGCGCGGGCCGCCGGGGCGGAGGTCGTCCAGTTCCGCTACGTCCCCGGGGGGCCGAAGAAGAAGAGCTGGGCGCTCTCGAGCCTCGAGCTCCGAAACCAGTGGCTGCTCCTGCTCGATGCGGACGAGCGGGTCCCGCCCGAGCTCCGCGCCGAGATCGACCAGGCGATCGCCGGCGGCGAACGTGACGGCTTCTACGTCGACCGGGAGCTAGTGTTCATGGGCCGGTCGCTCCGCTGCTTCCGCCCCAACTGGAACCTGCGCCTGTTCCGGACGGGCCTCGGCCGGTTCGAGGACCTCGAGCTCGCAGACGTCCCGGGGACGGGGGACAACGAGATCCACGAGCACGTCGTCGTCGACGGCTCGACGGGCTTTCTGCGCACGCCGCTGCTCCACGACGACTACCGCGGGATCTCGGCCTGGCTCGACCGCCACAACCGGTACGCGACGTGGGAGGCGCACCTGTACCGCAAGTTCCGGGCCGAGCCGATCGGCGTCGGGCCGGTCGGCTTCTTCAGGCTCGACTCCTTCCAGCGGAAGCGGGTCCTCCGGCGGCTGTGGGTGCGGATGCCGTTCCGGACCCCGCTTCGGTTCCTGGTCTGGTACCTCGGGCGCCGGGGCTTCCTGGACGGCCGCCCGGGCTTCACCTATTGCGTGCTGATGAGCTACTACGAGTACATCATCGGCGTCAAGCTGCGCGAGCTGAGAGCGGGCTCGTGATCGAGATCGGGCCGCTGCTCCGGGACCCCGACCATCCGGTCGAGGACGGCATCCCGATGCTCGTGCGGGGAGGAAGCGACCACGCGCTGCGACAGGCCGGCTACTTCGACGAGGAGGAGGACGCGGAGTTCGAGATCTCGCGGCCGCACGGAACCACGCAGCTGTACCGGTGGCTGATCGAGGAGAAGTTCAGCCGCAGCATTCGCGGGATCCGCGACTTGGTGCCCGGAAGCACGGCGCTCGCCGTCTGCGGAGGCTCCGGGATGGATGCGGAGCTTCTCGCCCGTGCGGGCGCGAGCGTCGTCTCGGCCGACATCTCGCTCGGCGCCGCCCGGCGCGCGCGCGAGCGCGCACGGCGATTCGAGGTCGAGATCACGCCGGTGGTCGCGGACGCCGAGGATCTCCCATTCGCCGACCGGTCGTTCGACCTCGTCTACGTCCACGACGGCCTCCACCATCTCGAGCACCCCGAGGCCGGTCTGGCCGAGATGACGCGCGTCGCGCAGACGGCCGTCTCGATCACGGAGCCGGCCCGGGCGGCGGTGACCGCGCTCGCGGTCCGGCTCGGTCTCGCGCTCGAGCGAGAGGAGGCAGGCAATCCGGTCGCCCGGCTCGACCTCGACGAGGTCACGACGGCCCTCCGTGGCCACGGGTTCCGCGTTGTCGAGGCGCACCGCTACGGGATGTACTACCGGCACCATCCCGGCTCGGTCTCGCATCTGCTCTCGCGCCGGCGGCTCTTCCCGCTCGCGACGGGCGCACTCACGGCGCTGAACGACGCCGGCGGGGGGATCGGGAACAAGCTCACCGTCCAGGCCGTCCGTCAGGACGGCGGCGGCTCAGGGCGCGACTGACGCTTCAGGCCGCCGGTCGCGCGCGACCATGTCGTCGTAGATCCAGCGGTAGGTCTGCTCGAGCCCGGTCTCGAGCGGCGTTGCCGGCTCCCAGCCGAGCAAATCGCGGATGAGCGCGTTGTCGCTGTTTCGCCCCCGTACTCCCTGGGGCTCGGACAGGTTGTAGCGGCGCTCGAGCTTGACGCCGGCGATCTCCTCGACGATGTTCACGAGCCGGTTGATGGTGACGAGCTGCGAGCTGCCGATGTTGAGCGGCTCGGTTACGTCGCTCTCCATCAACCGCAGCGTTCCTTCGAGGCAGTCATCGATGTAGGTGAAGCTCCGGGTCTGCTCGCCGTCGCCCCAGATTTCGATCTCGTCGCTGCCGCAGAGCTGGGCGGCGATGACCTTGCGGCAGATCGCGGCCGGGGCTTTCTCGCGCCCTCCGTCGTAGGTGCCGTGCGGCCCGTAGACGTTGTGGTAGCGGCCGACGCGCGTCTCGAGCCCGAAGTCCTCGCGGAAGTGGCGGCACATCCGCTCGCCGAAGAGCTTCTCCCAGCCGTAGCCGTCCTCCGGGAGCGCCGGGTAGGCGTCTGACTCCTTGAGCGCCGTGACGTCGGGAGACTTCTGGAGGTCGAGCGGATAGATGCAGGCGGAGGAGGAGTAGAAGTAGCGCTCGACGCCGGCCGCCGCGGCGGCGGCGATCAGGTGCGTGTCGATGAGCACGGAGAGCATGCAGAGCGCCTTGTTGCGCTCGATGAAGCCCATTCCGCCCATATCCGAGGCGAGGTTGAAGAGCGAATCCGCGCCCTCGACGGCCTGCTCGCAGCCTGATTTGGCGCGCAGATCGAGGACGAGGTTCTCCGCTTCAGGAAAGACTTGAAACCAGTCGGGAAGTGGCTTGACGTCGACAGCACGGACACGTTTGTGGCCGCGGCTGAGGAGGTTGCCAACGAGGTGCCCCCCGATGAAGCCGCCTGCGCCGCTGACGACGGCGAGCTTGTCCGTCTCCACGGCCGGGAGGGTACCTATCGAGGCGAGACGGCCAACTTCAGGACTTCCTCGAAGCGGTCTACGATGGGCTCGATATCGAACCTGCTCTCGGCATATGCGCGGGCAGCCGCACCCATGCTCGTCCGCAGAATCGGATCGTTGAGCAGCTTTCGCGCCGCATTGACGAATCCGTCGGCGTCGTCCGGTTCGGTCAGCAGGCCCGCTCCGCTCCCGGCGACGACCGTGGCCGCCAGGTTCTCTCGAGGCAAGGCGGCGAGCAGCGGGCGGGCCGCGCACAGGTAGGTGAGCACCTTCGAGGGAACGGCGAACCGACCTGCCTCTCGTTCGAGGATGGCGACCAGGATGTCGCCGGTGGCGAGGACGTCCGGAAGCTCCTCGTAAGGCTGGAAACCGAGGACGATCAAGTTCTCGGCCCCCTGTGCCGCAGCCTCATGTCTTAGCCATTCGGCGCCGACGCCCTCGGAGACGACGACGACGCACACGTCTGGCTCGTCTCGAAAAGCGAGAGCGAGCCGCAGCAGTAGTCCCGGGTTGTGCTTCAGCCCGAGAGTGCCGGAGTACAGCAGCACCCGCTTCTCGACGAGGCCGTGCCTACGGGCCCATTCGTTGTCACGACCGCGCACCGGAAGCTCTGCGAGCGGTGCCCAGTTCTCGATCACGTGCAGGCGTTCGGACGAAAGACCCCAGTCGAGAAGCTCCGAGCGGAAGTCCTCCGCAATCGTAACGACGGCTTGGCTCCGCTCGAGCATCCTCTGCTCCATGGCGAGAAACCGATTCCCGATCAGGCGTCCGAGCACCGGAAGGCGTCGCTCCGCCTCTCGTTTCATTGCGACGCTATAGATGTCCTGCTGCCAGAACACGAAGGGGATGCGGGAGCACGCCGAGACCAAGACCTGCTGAGCCAATAGCGGGGTGTCGCAGGAGACGATGACGTCCGGCCGGCTCGCATGAACGCGGTGGGCCAATCGACGTCCGTACTCGCGTTCCTGCCGGAACCTTCTACCGGGCGTGTACTTCTCGAATACACCTCCGAGCTCGACCGGCTCGACGGAGAATGTCGGCGGGTCGCCTGCGGTCCTGGCAACCGCTCCCTTGCCGCTCAAGTACGAAGGGCAATGCAGGTGGAGGACACTATGTCCTCGCCGCGCCAGTTCCCGGCTGAGCTGAACCGGGAAGGGGAAGCCGGAGAAGTCGTGGACGACGATGCGGAGAGCCTGCTGGTCTCGCCCGATGTCGACCGGCAGTTCGGCGAACACCGGAGGAGCCTACCGAGGCTCGATGCATCAGGATTGGCTTGACCGTGGGCGATGCGCATCAGTACTACGAGGACTACTGGGGGCGTCCCGATCCGCCCCCGCTTCACGACCCACTTGCGCTGCGGAGGCTCGAGCTCGTGCGGCGACTGCTTCGGGAGGCCGGCGCGCGTCGCGTCCTCGACGCCGGCGCGGGGGCGGGTGACTTCGTCGCCGCGCTCGTGGAGGACGGGTACGAGACCGTCGGCCTGGAGGTGTCCGAGCGGGCGGTCGCGCTCGCGGAGGAGCGGCATCCGGGCTCGACGCTCGTCCGGCACTCGGTCGAGGAGCTGCCGTGGCCGGTCGAGCAGGGCTCCTTCGACGCGGTAGTCGCGCTCGAGGTGATCGAGCACCTGCTCCGCCCGCGGCGGCTGCTCGATGGGGCGCACGCCGCGCTCCGACCCGGCGGGCGGGTTCTGCTCAGCACGCCGTATCACGGCCTGGCCAAGAACCTCGTGCTGGCCGCGTTCCGATTCGACCGCCACTTCGCGGTCGAGGGCGACCACATCCGCTTCTTCTCCGACGCCGCGCTGCGGCGGCTGGCGGGCGAAACGGGTTTCGACGTCGAGAAGATCGTGCATCTGGGGCGGACATGGCCGCTGTGGGCCAACTCATTCGTGTCCCTGGGGCGCCGCTGACCAACTCTGAGAAGCAGCCTAGCTCGTTCCTGGGGCGCCGCTGGCGATGCGGGGCCGGAGGGGACAGTATGGGTATACGGACCCGGAGAGCACCGTGCCGCCAGCGGCGACAGGCTCCGTGGAGCCCGCCTTGCGGGTCCACCGTAACTACGACTTAAAAATTGGCGCGAGAGGGCTCTGCCCTCTCCGTGTCGATTTGGAGGCCGGCTCCGCCGGCCGGGAGAGGCCGCCGGCCAGGGGCGAGCTTACCGATCGTTAACGAGGCCGCTGGTACATTCGGGCGATGCCTCGGGCACTGATCGCGCTCGCACTTCTTCCCCTGGTGGCCGCCGCAGCGTTCGCGTCTTCGGCGACCGGCGGCGGTCCGCTCAAGACCGCCGTCGTCGAGCCCTGGGATTTCGCCAATCTGAGCCCAGCCCAAGAGAACCTCGTTCTCGAGCGAATCCACGGCTCCGGCGCGACTTTGATGCGCACGACGCTGTCCTGGTACGCGATCGCACCCAAGGACCCGCCTCCGGACTTCGACCCGGAGAACCCGTCCGATCCCGCCTACGACTGGGAGAGAGCCGACGCGAAGATTGAGGCCGCACTGGCCCACGGGCTCGAGCCGTATCTCGCCGTGAATGATGCCCCGGTCTGGGCGAGGACGGGCCAGAAGGGCGCCGGCGCACCTCCGAACCCGTCCGATTTCGGGAAGTTCATGCGCGCCGCCGCGGAGCGCTACAGCGGGCAGTATCAGGGCCTCCCGCGCATCCGCTACTGGCAGGTCTGGATCGAGCCGAACGTGAACAAGTTCTTCAAGCCCCAGTACGCGAACGGTAAGCCGGTCTCGCCCGCCAAGTACGCGGCGCTCGTCAACGCCGCGGCCGTCGCGGTCCATGGAGTCCATGCCGACAACAAGGTGATCGCCGGCGGGCTCTCGCCGTTCACGGTCACCTTCGGCGAGACGAACACGATCGGCCCGATGAAGTTCATGCGGGAGATGCTCTGCATGACGACGAAGAACCGGCCGCGTCCGTCCTGCAGCCGGCGCGTCCACTTCGACATTTGGTCGCACCATCCGTTCACGACCGGCGGTCCGTACCACCACGCCCGCCGCGCCGACGACGTCTCGCTCGGCGACCTGCCGGAGATGAAGGCTTTGCTGGTCGCGTCCTACAAGGCGCACCACGCACTCTCGAGCACCATGCCTGGATTCTGGGTGACCGAGTTTTCCTGGGACACGAACCCGCCCGACCCACTTGCCGTCCCGATCAAGCTCCAGTCCCGCTGGACGGCCGAGGCCATGTACGTGATGTGGAAGGTCGGCATCACGCTGGTCACCTGGCTCGATCTTCGCGACAACCCCTATCCCTCCCAGCCGACGCAGTCGGGCCTGTACTGGCGCGGCGCGACGCTCGCGCAGGACAAGCCGAAGCCGACGCTCACCGCCTTCCGCTTCCCATTCGTCGCCTATCGGCAGAAGCACGGGATCCTCGTCTGGGGCCGAACTCCGTGGGGGAAGCCGGGCCGGGTCGCGATCTACCAGAACAGCGTTGGGCGCTGGAAGCAGATCGCGGCCCTGCCGACGAACGGCTACGGGATCTTCAGCCGGCGGATCACCGGCGCCAAGTCGGGCTACCTGCGCGCACAGCTCGTCACCGGCGGGAAGGCGACGGGGCCGCGCAGCCTCGCCTTCTCGCTCAAGCGTCCGGCCGACCGGCTGATTCGCCCCTTCGGCTGAGGACGCCCCTGTAGATCCCGAGGGCCGCGTCCGCAATCCGCGGCCACGCGAACAGGCGTGCGGCCTCACGCGCGCCGGCGCCGAGCTGCTCCCGGCGCTCGGGGTTGCCGAGCAAGCGGATGATCGCCTCCGAGAGCCCGGCGGGCTCGCCGGGCGGCACGAGCTCGACGTCGCGCCCGGCCACCAGCGGCGCCACCCGCTCCGGCGTCCCCGCCAGCACGGTCGGCATGCCGAGCTCGAGCGCGGCCGCGAGCGCGCTCCTGCCGAGGCTGTTCCGCCGGTAGGGGAGCACGCAGAGGTCGACCGACGCGAGCACTTCTGCCGCGTGCTGTGCGTCCAGGTACGGCGTCCACACCACGGCCTCGCCGAGCCCAAGGCGACCGGCCAGGGCTCGGTACTTCTCGTAGCGCGCGCTGTCCGCGCCGCCGAGCATGACGAGCCGCGCGTCCGGCCCGGCCCGGCGAACACGCACGAGCGCCTCGAACAGGTCCTCGACCCCACGCGTGAAGTCGAGCTGCCCGAAGTACCCGAGGGTCGGGACGTCGCGCAGCCCGAGCTCGCGTCTGACGGCGGAGGGCGCTCGGCGAGTCTCCGGTGCGATGTTCGTTCCGACCGGAAGCCAGTGCACCGGTTTCACACGGCCGGCGATCCGCCGCAGCGGGCTCAGATAGCCGGGATCGTGGCTCGTCAGCGCGGCGCTCCGGCCGATCAGGGCGAGCGCCTCGAGCTTGATCCGCAGCGGCGAGCGGCGGCCGAGCCCGAGGTTCCAGAAGGTCGTCACGAGGGGGGTGTGGCGAAGGCCGATTGCCGCCGGAAGCTGGTAGGTTGCCTGCAGAACGGAGTCCGGAAAGAGGACGTGGACGATGTCGACTCCCTCGCTCCGCAGCAGCTCGTTCACCCGCCGAAGCGTCTTTCTTCCGTTCTCTTTCAGCGTCCAGTCGTCGACCGTCCGGTGAACCGTCACGTTCTCAGCGAAGCTCTCCCGCTCGGGCCTCAGGCCGGTCGAGGTGATCACGTGGACCCGCGCCCCTCGCTCGGCGAGCGCCGGGGCGAAGCGGGCGACGAAGTCGGCGCCGCCGTTTCGCTCCGGAGGGAACGTCCCGAACACGACGGCGACGGTCAGCGGGTCGGTGGCCATGGCGGCTGAGTCTAGGCCGAAGCGCGTCGCGATCGTGTCCCCGGAGCCCACGCCCTACCGTGCGCCCCTCTTCGACCAGGTCGCGGCGCGGCCGGAGATCGACCTGACCGTGATCTACGCGGCCCGAACGGTGGCGGGGCGTCGCTGGGACGTCCGGACGAACCATCGCTCGGTGTTTCTGCGCGGCGTCGGCGTTCCCGGCGCCCGCCGGATCCTCCATCACGACTACCCCGTCACCCCCGGCATCCGGCGCGCGCTCGGGGCCGTCCGGCCCGACTGCGTGATCGTGTCGGGCTGGAGCACGTTCGCCTCACAGGCTGCGATCGGCTGGTGCAGGCGGCGGCGCGTCCCGTTCCTCCTGATCGTCGAAAGCCACGACGAAGGCCCTCGGGCGAGCTGGCGGCGGAGGGTCAAGAGCTCCGTCGTCCCGCTGATCGTCCGCCGGGCAGCCGGCGTGCTGGTGACCGGAACGCTGGCGCGGGAGTCGATGCTCGCCTACGGCGCCCGGCCGGAGCACGTGCGGGTCTTCGCCAACACGATCGACGTCGAGGGGTGGTCCGAGCGCGCCGACCGGCTCGCCCTGCGCCGGCCGGAGCTTCGGGAGCGCCTCGGCCTCGGTGTCGACGACGTCGCCGTCCTCTCCGTCGCCCGTCTCTCGCCCGAGAAGGGGCTCGAGACGCTCGTCCGTGCCGTCGCCGAGGGCGGTGGGCCGCTCGTGCTCGTTCTGGCGGGCTCCGGCCCCGAGCGCGGGAGGCTCGAGGAGCTGGCGCGCGGGCTCGGCGTCCGGCTCGTGCTCGCCGGCGATCTTCCGCACGAGCGGGTGATCGAGGCCTATGTAGCCGCGGACGTCTTCGCGCTGCTCTCCGAGCGGGAGCCATGGGGGGTGGTCGTGAACGAGGCGGCGGCGTGCGGGCTCCCGCTCGTCCTCTCCGACCGTGTCGGCGCCGCGCCGGACCTGCTCCGTGACGGCGAGAACGGCGTCCTCGTCCCCGCGGGCGACGTCGAGGCCGCTGCGGAGGCGCTGCGCCGCACGGATCCCGCGATGGGCCGCCGCTCGCGCGAGATCGTGCGCGGGTGGAGCTACGGTCCGAGCGTCGACAACCTGGTCGCGAGCGTGCAGGAAGCCGTTTGATCGGGATCAGCATGCTCACGCTCCGGCCCGGGCGGATGGGCGGCTCCGAGACCTATGCGCGGGGGCTCGCACGTGCTCTCGCGGACCACGGATCGCTCGAGTACCGCTGCCTCGTTCCGGCGGAGGCCGCCGATGCAGCGGACGGCCTGCCCTTCGTCGTCGGGAGACGGCTCGAGGGGCTCGACGCCGTCCACTACCCGTTCACGATCCCCGTCCCTCGTACTGCTCTTCCGACCGCGGTCACCTTGCACGACCTGCTTCACCGGGAGGAGGGGCACCTTCCGTCGCCGCTGAAGCGGTTCCTGCGCCGATTCACGTACGACCGCGCGGCACGGCGCGCCCGGCTGGTCATGGTGCCGAGCGAGTTCGTCCGAGATCGGGCGCACGAGCTGCTCGGCCTCCCGCTCGAGCGGATCCGGACGGTCCGGCACGGCATCGACCACGACCGCTTCCGCCCGGGGCCGCAGGCGCGCGAGGGCTTCCTGCTCTATCCCGCCAACCCGTGGCCGCACAAGAACCACGCCCGCCTGTTCGAGGCGTTCGCGCTCCTGCGCTCCGACCGTCCCGAGCTCGAGCTCGTGCTCACGGGCGAGGGCTTTCGCGACCTACCCGCCGGCGTGAGGACGGTGGGGCGCGTGGGTTGGGACGAGCTGCCGTCGCTCTACCGGCGCGCCGGCGCGCTCGTGTTCCCGAGCCTGTACGAGGGCTTCGGGCTCCCGCCGCTCGAGGCGATGGCGTGCGGTTGCCCGGTCGCGTGCTCGAATGCCGGCTCGCTGCCGGAGGTCTGCGGCGACGCGGCCGTCTTCTTCGACCCGGGCTCGGCGGAGGAGATCGCGTCCGCGGCGGCGCGCGCGCTGGAGGGGGAGCTCGTTCCCCTCGGTCTACAGCAGGCCGCGCGCTTCACTTGGGCCGAGGCCGCCCGCAGCCACGACGCGGTCTACCGCGAGCTCATCGCCTGAGCGACGATCGCGTCGCCGCGGTGCAAGAGGTCGGCGACCCGCCCCGCCGGCGCGACGAGCAGCCGGCGCCCGTAGCGTCCGGAGAAGCTCTCGAGCTCGAACCGCCCCCGGCGGGCGTTGCGGCGCGCGGCCAGCGACATCAGCAGCCACTCCCCCGAGGTGACGTTGCGGGTCTTGCGCAACTCGAGCCCGCACTGGGCGCAGAGCTTCGCGAGCGACGCCTCGGTGTGGTGGTAGAGGTGGAACGGGACGTGCCAGTGCACCCAGTCCGGCCCGAACACCCGCCGCCAGATGCTGGAGGCGTTCGGGACGACGATGTAGACCACGCCGCCCGGGCGCAGCGTCTGGCTAACCTTGCGCAGGACCGCGTGCGGGTCCTCGACGTGCTCGAGCACCTGGGAGAGAAGGACAGAGCCGAACCGCCCGGGAGGCAGCTCGGCCTCCTCCACCGGGGCCTCGATCACCTCGAGGCCGTAGCCGCGCGCGACCTCCGCCGCCTCGAGGTTCGGCTCGAGGCCGACGACGTCGAATCCCCGGGACCGGAGCGTCACGAGCGCCTCGCCCGTGTTGCTGCCGACGTCCAGCACCGGTCCCGTCTTCACGAGATCGGTCAGCGGCAGGCTTCCGTTGACGGCGTGCCAGGCGCGTGCGAGGGCTCCGGTGCGGGGAATGCGCCGCTCGTCGTCACCGATGTACCGCTGCTCGTACAGCCTCGCGAGCTGGGGGCGCGACGGGGGATCGACCGTGACGCCGAGGCCGCACACGGGGCACCAAGCGACGTGCACGACATGGGGCAGCCCGAGACGGTTGTCGCGCAGCGGGGTCTCGTCGAGGACGAGCGGCCCACAGCCGAGGGGACAGTCCCTCACTGGAACTGGAACCTCGCCCCGATCGGCCGCGCCGGCGTCCCGCGCGGAATCGTCAGGAGTGGTGCTGGGCTGACGGCGAAGTCGACGCGGCAGACGCCCGCGCGGGGACGGAGCGGGAGCACGAGCCTCACGGGGTGCGCGGGCGGGACGGACACTCGAGCGACGACACGTCCGAGCTCCGTTGCCGTGACCATCTTGCGGGAGATGAAGAGCTTCGGGTCGCTTCCGAGCAGGACGGCGACGCGTCCACCCGTGCAGTCGAACCGCGTATAGCGGACGTGCGGCCCGGACCAGGTCTCGCCGGGGTAGAGCCCCTCCACGAGCGTCTTCAGGCCGACCTTGCCGGGCACGCGGTAGAGCGTGAGCTGCCCGGCCGTCCCGATCGCGGTGCCGTCGAGCGGAGCGGTGACGTCCGAGAGCGCGTAGTTGGCCGGCTCGGCGCCACGAAGAGAGCCAGTGCGAGGATCGATCGCCACGCGCGTCTCAGGAAGAGCGCCCGGCGTCGGCTCGCCGAGGTCGTAGACAGGACCGGCCGAGCGGTTGAAGAACTCGTTCTCCCAGATCGTGACCGGGGCCGCCTTGCCCGTGTAGACGATCGCGACGCTGGCCCCGGACGGGACGGCGTGGTCGATCCAGTTCGGCACCGCGCTCCCGACCGCCCCGAGCGTTCCGGTCGAGGCGCGGCGGAAGTCGTGCTCGACGAAGGCCATCACCACGATGAAGTAGGCGAGGACGAGGCCGGGCAGAACGAGCCGGAAGCGGCGGGGCAGGAACAGGAACAGCGCTCCCGCGGCGACGCAGCAGAGCACGAGCAGGGCCCGGGTCCAGCCGGCGCTGCCGAGCTCGAGGTCGAGTCGCCACCACGGGATCAGGGCGAGCGTGTCGGAGACGATGCTGATGTTCAGCATCCAGCCGAGCGGAAGCACCGCCGGAAGCGCCGCGGCCGCGATTGCGGCTCCCGCCGCCCAGCGGCGCGGCCTCGGCAGTCCCCGCTCGACCCAGATCAGGAGCGCGATTACGAACAGCGGCGCCGCGTAGAACATGTTCCGCTCCGCCACCCGGTGCACGAACGTGTAGGTCTGGTCGACCGCCGCCACGACGAGCAGGAGCCAGACCGCGAGCGTGACGGCAGCGGCGGTGAAGACCTGCGAGCGGTCGGGCAGCCGGCGCACGAGTGCGACGAGGAGAAGCAGGGCCGCGAACGGGACGATTCCGAGGTAGAGATCGAGCTCGGCGATGTGGTAGACGAACCACTTGGCCACGCTCCCCACCGGGTAGCGCTCGTTGCCGACGAAGCTGTACCGGCCGAAGAGGTCGGTGGGCGACCGGCCGCGAGCCAGCTCGACGAGGATGGGCGGGAGCAGGACGAGCGCGGTCACACCGTAGAGCGGCAAGTACGCCTTCAGGCTCCTGAGGCCGCTGCGGCGGAACAAGACGAGCAGAAGCGGGGCGGTCAGGATCGGCGGGATCAGCGCGACCGCCTGCGCGCGGGTGAAGAACGCGAGCGTGCAGACGGCCAGCAGGGCGACCGAGCGGAGGACGGTCGGCCGCTCGAGCACGAGCACGAGCAGGAGCGCAGCGGCGAGGAACACGGGATAGAACGCGTTCTCCGTCATGATCGTCCCCGAATAGAGCATCGAGGGCAGGGCGACGCTGAGGGCTGCCCCGACCAGGGCAAAGCGCGGCGACAGGACCCGGCGGCCGAGGAAGTACGCCGGCACCGCCGCGAGCGAGATCAGGAGCGCGTTGATCAGCTTGGCGGCGGCGTAGGCCTGCGGGGCGGAGGAGAAGAGCGCCCAGGCCGGGCTCACCACAGCCGGGTAGATCGGCCCGAAGTGCTCCCAGGTCCGATCGCGCACCAGGAAGTGGCCGGTGTCGGCGAAGCTCTTGGCGCCTTCCGAGTAGACGAGCTCGTCGATCAGGATCCAGGGAGCGGCGATCCTGCGGCCGAGCAGCGCGTAGGCGACGGTCGAGACGACGACGAGCCCGCCGACCCAGGCCCAGGTGGGGACGCGCACGGCCGCAGCCGCGACCGTCCTCTGTCTCGCGCCGACCGCCACCCCGCAATCCTAGGATGCAGGCGTGAAGCGCCTGCTGGTGCTCAATCAGTACTACTGGCCGGGGATCGAGGCGACCGCGCAACTCCTGACCGAGCTGTGCGAGGGGCTGTCCCCGGACTACGACGTCACGGTCGTCGCCGGAACGACGTCCGGCGCCGGGCCTGGACGGCAGGTGCGGAACGGCGTCGAGATCGTCCGCGTGCCCTCGACGGCGTTCGACCGGGCTCGGATGTCGCTGCGTGCGGCCAACTACCTCAGCTATCTGGTCTTCGCCGCCGTCCGAGGGCTTGCCGCCCGCAGGCCCGACGTCGTGCTCACGAAGACCGACCCGCCGGTCGTCGGGCTGGCCGCGCTGCTCGTTGCCCGGCGCTTCGGGGTGCCGCTCGTCGCCGTTGTCAAGGATCTCTTCCCGGAGACCGCGGTGGAGCTCGGGAGGCTGCGGAGCCCGGCGGCGGCTGGGGCGATGCGTGCCGCGATCGACTTCTACCTGCGTCGTGCCGACCGCGCCGTCGCGATCGGGGAGACGATGCGACGCCGGCTCTCCGACCGGGGAATCGACTCCGTCGTGATCTCGGACTGGGTTGACACGAGCGCAATCCACCCCGTCGAGCAGGAGCGCGACGGCTTCGTGGTCATGCACTCTGGGAACCTCGGGCACGCCCAGGATCTCGACACGCTGATCGAGGCGGCCGCCCGGCTCCCGGAGATCGAGTTCAGAATCGTCGGCTCCGGCGCGCGACGCGCAGAGCTCGAGCGACTGGCAACCGGGCTCCCGAACGTTTCCTTCCATCCGTATCGCCCGCGCGAGCAGCTGTCGGAGTCGCTCTCGGCGGCGTCGCTCCACTTCGTCGGGCTCGCGAGCGGGCTGTCGGGCTACGTCGTCCCGAGCCGGCTCTACGGCGTGATGGCGGCCGGCCGGCCGGCGCTCGTGGCTGCCGACGAGGAGAGCGAGACCGCGCAGCTCGTGCGGCGCGTGGACTGTGGGGTGGTCGTCGCGCCGGGGCGTCCGGACGAGGTCGCGGCCGCCATCCGCGCCGCCCGCGACGGAAAGTACGATCTTCGAGCGATGGGAGACCGCGGACGCCGGTATGTGGTCGAGCACGCCGACCGCTCGGCCGGCGTTGAGCGCTATCGCGAGCTCCTGGACGGGCTCATCCGAACGTGATCTTCGTCAAGGCGCTCTTCTGGGGGTCGCTCGGCGCGCTCGCCTGGACGCACGCCGGCTATCCGCTGGCCGCGGCGGCGCTCGCCAGGCTGCGCCCGCGGCGGGTTCGCAAGGCCGAGCTGACGCCCTCCGTCAGCTTGATCGTCGCCGCCTGGAACGAGGAGTCCGTGATCGGGCGGCGGGTCGAGAACCTGCTCGCGCAGGACTACCCGGCCGATCGCCTCGAGGTCGTCGTCGCCTCCGACGCCTCCACCGACCGCACGCACGAGATCGTCGAGGAGATCGCCGCCCGGGAGCCGCGCGTCCGGCTGCTGCGCTGCGAGCGGGGCGGGAAGGTGGCCGCGCAGAACCGCGCGGTCGCCGAGACCGCCGGCGAGATCCTCGCCTTCTCCGACGCGAACGCGGTCTGGGAGCCCGACTCGCTTAGGAAGCTCGTCCGCAACTTCGCGGATTCGGAGGTTGCCTACGCGTGCGGAAGGGTGAACCTGATCTCCTCCGATGGGACGAACCGTGAGGGCGCGTACTGGCGCTTCGAGACCTGGCTGCGGGCGCAGGAGTCGCTGACCGGCTCGCTCACCGGCGGCTACGGGCCGATCTACGCCGTGCGCCGGGCGGATTACGTCGACGTCGATCCTCGTTTCGGCCATGACCTCGCGCTCCCGTACCTGATGGTTCAGCGCGGACGGCGGGCAGTCTACGAGCCGGAGGCGCTCTCGTCGGAGAAGGAGTCACGCGACCTCGAGGACGAGTACCGGCGCAAGGTCCGCATGTTCGAGCACTGCTGGCTGATCACGCTGCGCGGGCGGACGCTGCGCCGGCTGCCGCCGCTGTACCTGGCCGAGATGGTCTCCCACCGGCACCTCCGGTACGGGAGCGGGCTGCTCCATCTCGTGCTGCTCGGGACGAGCATCGCCCTCGTCCAGGAGGGGCCGATCTACCAGGCGGTGCTTGCGGGACAGGGCGCCTTCCTCGCGCTTGCGGTGGCCGGGCGGCTCGGCGTCAAGATTCCGGGCGCCGCGCTCGCCTACTACTACGTGCTCGTCACCTGGGCGACTGTCGTCTCGCTCGCCGGCTATCTCCGGCACGGCGTCCCCGCCGTGTGGGAACAGGCCGAGGGGACGCGGTGAGACGCGCCTTCGACCTGCTCGGATCCTCGCTGCTCCTGCTGCTCGCGAGTCCGGTGCTGCTCGTCGCCGCGCTCGCGATCGTGCTCGAGGACCGCGGTCCCGTCCTCTATCGCCAGCGCCGGGTCGGAAGGCGGGGCCGTGAGTTCGAGCTGCTCAAGCTGCGGACGATGGTCGTCGGCGCGGAGAAGCTCGGAGCCGGATACGCGGTTAACAGAGGGGATCCCAGGATCACCGCCGTCGGCCGCTCGCTTCGCCGGCTGTCGCTCGACGAGCTGCCTCAGCTCTGGAACGTGCTCCGGGGCGACATGAGCCTGATCGGGCCCCGCCCGACGCTGTCCTACCAGGTCGAGCGCTATACGCCGCGCCAGCGGAAGCGTCTCGAGGTCAAGCCGGGCATCACCGGCTGGGCGCAGATCCACGGCCGCGCGAAGCTGCCGTGGGAAGAGCGGATCGAGCTCGACGTCTGGTACGTGGAGCACCGCTCGGCCTGGCTCGACCTGCAGATCCTGGCGCGAACACCGCTTGCCCTCCTGACGGGCACGTACAAGGGCGCGACGGGGGGCTGGAAGCAGAACGCCGGCTGAGTCCGGGGCTCCTCATGCCCAAGTAACACAGTGTTACTTGGAAGGAAGATGTTGGGTCGCGGACGGGGGCTGTGTGGTCCCTCCTCGACTTAGTGACACAGTGTTACTTGGTTAGCTTCGTGCCCTCGATGCAGAGTCCGCACTCGTCGATGACGCGGTTCCGGAGCTCGACCTCCTCGATTTCCTCGATCCGGCTCTCGAGATAGCCCTGCTCGCGGACGTCCCCGAACCCGGCGGCCTCGAAGCGCGCGGTCAGCGACTCGGCGTCGTACATCCACTTGTGCGAGTGGAAGTCCTTGAGCGCGGCGTAGGTGCGGTAGGCCGGATTTCCCCGCGGCGCGTGCCGGTCACGCAGACCGAGTCGCTCGTTCATGCGATCGGCCCGGCTGAACTCGGCCGCCTTCTGCTCGGAGTCCGCGAACGGCCGCTCGCCGAGGTACTCGTCTATGACTGCGCGGAGGTCGGGGACGACCAGCCGCAGGATGCCGCCGGGCCGGAGCACGCGGAAGCACTCCGCGAGCAGCCGCTCGGCCTCGTCGAGGTACAGGTGCTCGAGCACGTGCGATCCGTAGATTGCGGCTGCGAACCCGTCCGGAAAGGGCAGCGGCTTGCGCAGGTCGTGGACGACGATGTTCGGCGGCCACTCCGTGTCCGAAGCCCAGTCGGGCAGCACGCCCACCGCCTCGGCCACGCGCCGAAGGCGCGGCCGCTGCGAGAGCCAGGCGTTCCACGACCCGTCGATGTTGATCCAGCTCTCGGGCGCGTGGGCCCAGGAGCCGAGGTTGATCTTCGGTCCGTCCACGGCCTGACACTATCCTCCGGTTTCGCATGACGGCGGTCCTCTTCACCTGCGCGGGCAGGCGCGTCGACATCGTCAGCGCGTTTGGACGCGCGGGCGCGACGACGATCGCCACCGACCTCAGCCCGCTCGCTCCGGCGCTGTACCACGCCGACCACCACGCCTTCCTCCCGCGGATCGAGGATCCGGGCTACCTGCCGAAGCTCGCCGAGGTCGTCGCAACGTACGACGTCCGCCTCGTCGTGCCCCTCACCGACCTCGACCAGGTGCTCCTCGCCCGCGCGCGCGACACGGGTGAGCTCGGCGCCGAGGCGCTGCTGCCACGGGCCGAGGTCGTGGAGCGCGTCAACGACAAGTACCTCGCGCACGAGTTCTTCGAGTCGAACGGGATCGCGTCGCCGGCGAGCTGGCTGCCGGACGAGCTGCCGGACGAGCTCGCATTTCCCGTCCTCGTCAAGGCTCGCGAGGGTTTCGGCTCCCAGCACATCTACCGCGCCGAGAACCGTGAGCAGCTCGACTTCTTCCTCGGCTACACGAAGGCGGAGTCGTTCGTCCAGAAATGCTGCCAGGGCGAGGAGTTCTCGATCGACGTCTTCTGCGACTTCGACGGGCGCTGCCTGAACGCGATCCCGCGGACGATGATCGAGTCGCGGGGCGGCGAGTCGATCAAGGGGATGACGATCAAGGACTGGGACCTGATCGAGTACGGCGCCCATGTGGCCGAGACGCTCGGGCTCAAGGGCCCCGCCAACATCCAGTGCTTCCGGGAGGAGGAGGGCCGCCACGAGGTCACCGACGTGAACCCGCGCTTCGGCGGTGCCTTCCCGCTTCCGCTTGCTGCCGGCAGCCGCTATCCCGAGCTGGCGATCGCGCTCGCGAACGGCGAGCACCCGGAGCCGCGGCTGGGCGAGTTCAAGGAGGGGATCGTAATGGCCCGCTTCCTCTCACATCTCGTCCTGACCGCCGGAGATGACGGTACTCTCGTCCCGTTCTCCGAGGACGTCCCAGAACCGATTGCAAGCGAGCCCGGCGAGGCGTGATTCGCCCCGCGCTCGCATTCCTGGCTCTGATCGGGCTCGCGGCGGGCTGCGCGTCAGGCGGCGGGCGGCCGGAGGCGCAACCGAAGCCCAAGCCGAAGCCTCAGCCGGCTCCGAAGCCGGAGGCGAGAGGCCCGCTCGTCTACGTCTCCGTGATCGACGGGGACACGCACCGCAAGGTCAAGGGCGCCGTCGTCAGGATCGGCAGCCACGCCGACGAGGTCGGACGGCGCGGGATCGCGACCCTGCGCGTCAGGCGGGCCAGACCGCTCCCGGTGACGGCCTGGGCGCGCCGGTACACGAAGCGCAAGGTGCGGATGGCGTTCGGCCCTCACCACAAGTGGGTGACGCTCTTCCTCTTCAAGCCCGCGTCGCAATGGCCGCTGTACGGGGTCACCCCGGCGCGCACCCAGGCGCAGACGAACATCCACATCCGCCCACCGTTCCGGATCGCCTGGTCGCGCGGGATGGGCAGCCTGATCGAGTTTCCGGCCGTCGTCTGGAGCGGAGTGGCGTTCATCGGCAACGCCCGCGGGGTCGTCCGAGCCGTCTCGATGCGCTCCGGAAGGGTCGCTTGGCGGACGGACACGAACGGCCCGATGGCCGCCTCGCCCGCCGTCGTCGGTAACGAGCTCGTCGCGCACGGGATGGACGGACGCATCTACGTCCTCGACCGTTACAACGGGCGAATCAAGAGGCGGTTCTCGATCGGCTCTCCGATCGAGTCCTCACCGGTGGTCCGCCACGGAATCGACTACTTCGGCGCCTGGAACGGCCGGGTCTACGCTTTCGACCTCCGTCGCGGCCGCGTCAAGTGGACGTATCACTCGGGCTACAAGATCACGTCCAGCGCCGCGCTCGCCGGCGGGAAGGTCTTCATCGGGGACTACGGCGGGCGCTTGCTCGCTCTCTCGGCCGCATCTGGGCGGCTGCGCTGGTCGGGCTCGGTCAACGGCCGAATCTACGGGACTCCCGCCATCGCGAAGGGACGCGTGTTCGTCCCGTCCTCGACCGGTAACTCGCTGACCGCCTTCTCTACAGGCGGGCGGAGGTTGTGGTCGCGCGACACCGGCGCATACGTCTACTCCTCGCCCGCGGCCTGGGACGGCCGCGTCTTCTTCGGCTCGTACAACGGCCTGCTCTACTGCGTCTCCGCCCGCACCGGCTCGACCCTGTGGACGGCGAACGCGGGCGGGCGGATCTCGGGCGCCGCCGTCGTCGTCGACGGGATCGCCTATGCAGGCACCGGCAAGCACATCATCGGCGTCGACGTCCATTCCGGCCGGGTGCGCGTGAACTTCGAGCACGGTGAGTACGTGCCGGTCTCCGGCAACGGACAGCGGTTGCTCTTCCACGGCTACTCGCGCCTGTACGCGCTCGAGCCGCGGCACCATCGCTCGTGAAGCGGGCCCTGATCGGACTCCTCGTCCTGATGGTGCTCGGGGCAGGGGCCGTTGCAGCGTACGTGCTGTACAAGCGCCACCAGGGCCGCGACATCCGCGGCTCCTCCTCGATCGAGTTTGTCACGACCGCCGGCCCGGACACGCACGTCAAGGTCG
>WNGF01003163.1_pt1 | contig 22611 bp, 22 predicted proteins | sample 5400641 | NCBI WGS metagenome assembly WNGF01 (sample SAMN13153371, study PRJNA577476) | soil metagenome | isolation source: 80 cm soil or saprolite under grassland replicate 2 | place: USA:California | collected 2016-06-15 | reverse complement strand
GACGCAACCTTCCAGCCGGCCCCGCACCGTAACCCCGAGCCCTGACCAAGCCCTGACCGATCCCGAGCCGATCCAGACACCGGCCGTCACCACCGGCCGGGCCCTCAGCATGCCCCCCACGGGATCACCAAATACTTACTACGGTGCAACCGCATACTTATGCGCCACGAACGGCGGGCGGCAACATCCTCGTTTGCCGTAGACAACGCGCGGGTCGGCGCCAAACGCCGCGCGGTAAGCACCAGAGTCAACTACGTTCGGCAACTGGGAGCAGCGACAGTCGGCCATGGTGGTGGCGCCAGTGATGGCCGTCCCGGTGGAGCCCATCTCGTCCGTTACAGCCAGTTGGTCAGCTGACGGCTTGACATCCGGCATAGAGACAAGTGCCATCAGCATCCGGCGTCTGCCGTTTGCCTCCAGCCCATCGACAGCAGCAGCCCGCCACCCCGCGTGCGAGCCCGCGTTCAGGTGGTGTTCGTCGCTGCGTGGTGGGCGGCGTTCGCGGCGTCCGCCGCGCTGATCAATGCCGCCGCCGTCTGGTAGGCGGCGGGGGTGAGGGTGAACATCCGGCCTTCATCGGGGACGTCCAGAGTGACGTAGGGCTGCTCCAGGTCCGTTGGCTCGCTGCCCCAGCCTGTGGGCAGCGTGTCCATGTAGCCGGCGCGGACGGTTAGCGGGACTTGCCGGGTGGTGCCGTGGTAGACCACGGATCGTGGTGGCCGGGCCTCGGTGCCAGAACGCGCCGTCCGGGATTGGCTCGTGCAGGCACTCCACGCACCAGTCCGGGCACTGGCGGGTGGGGCTGTGCCGGGACGGCACCTGCTCGTCGCGGTCGTATTCGTCGCTCACCGTAAACCCCCTTGCCTTCGCGGGCGAGGCCCGAACGCGGACCACTGTATGGGTTGGTACGCTGCCCGTGGGTGCGCTGGTTCGATCGGCCGCCGTCTCTGCGACGCGTGCGTCTGTGTCTACGGTCGGTCACGAATGGTCACCGCTCGCGGGCGGCGGGCGGCCGTTGATCGGCTCGGTTGGTTCAGTCTTGAGCAGGGTGAGCAGCTCGGACACGCGGGCGGTGCGGATGGTGTGCCCGCGTCGGCGCAACTGCCGGGCCAGGGAGTCGCGGCTGAGGCTGCGGCCCTGCTGGAGCAGTTCGTCGCGGGCGGCCCGTGCGGCGGGCAGCAACGCCACCAGATCGGAGTCGGCGTCGAGGCTCGGCGCGTCGAGGTTCGAGGCGACGTTGGCCGTTGCGGCGGTGGCAGCCGGCGCGGCCTGCGCGGGCAGCGGGGTCAGCGGAACGGTCGGCGGCTCGCCGTTGTGACCGCGACCGTTGCGGCCGTTGTGGTTGCCGACGCCGGACGTGGCCCCATTGATCGGCTCGACCGGCGGGGCGGGTTCGGGCGCGAGCCGGGGACGTTCCCTCTCGGCGGTGGCCGCCTGTTCGGGGCCGGACCCTTCGGCGGGAGGCGTCAGTACGGCCTCAACGGGGACGGTGGCGCCCTGCACCGCAGCCGAATCCACGACAGGTACGGTTTGTTGTTCGAGGGCGGCGCGGACGCGGCCGGACAGCTCGACCAGGCTGACGGAGGCGACCACGATCAGCCCGTCGACCGACAGGGGGAGCAGGTACGGGTTGGGCTGGTGCTCGCCGTAGTGGGCGACTACGGCGGCCATGTGGAAGTAGCTCACGTACGCGGCGATGCCGGCGATGACGGCGGTGCCGCCGATGACGGCGGTGCCGCCGATGCGGGCGATGGCGAGTAGCCGCCGGTGCACCGGTACCCGGGAGACGAGTTCGACGGTCAGCAGCAGCGCCAGCGGCGGCCACGCGGCGATGGCTTGCGAGATGGGGTTGTCGCGGGCGTTGAGGACGTTCGCGCACACCGACGCGGCGACGCCGACGGCGAGGGTGGCGCGCACGGCCCATTGGAAGCGCCGCAACTGCGCGATGCTGAGCCGTGTGCCGGTGGTGTTGGCGGCGAGGGCCGGCGCCGGGGCGGGACGGTGGCCGTTGCGCGGCCGGTCGGGTACTGGCAGCGCGGACGCTGGCAGGCCGGCAACCGTGAACGGCGCGAGGGGACGCGGCCCGGCGGGTGCGGGGTGTTCCATCGTCGTCTCCCTTCGGCGGCGGTCAGCGTGGGCGGGTCAGGGTGGGTTTGAGCTGGCGCATGGCGACCCGGCGGGTGGCCTCGGACGGTTCGGCCTCGCCCAGGTCGGCGAGCCGGTCTTCCAGCAGTCGCAGCGTGCGCCGTACCGCGTCGGGGCGGCCGAGTCGGCCGTGGATACGCATCAGGCGTTGGTACAGCTCTTCGTTGACCGGGTCGAGGTTGATGGCGGTTTCCAGGGCGGCGATGGCCTGGTCGGGGTGGTCGGCCTCGAGGATCTCGGCGATCCGCGCGTACGCGCCGAGGATTTGGTGGCGGTAGGTGGTGGCGTAGTCCAGCGCCCAGGCCCGGTCCTGGCCTTGGGCGAACTCGCCGCCGTAGCATTCGGCCGCCTGGCGTAGCGCGGCTAGGCACTCGGTGTCGTCGGTGGCGGTGTTGGCGGCCTGGATCGCGGTGAGCATGCGCCACAGGTCCACGTCGATGGTGTCGGGGTCGAGTCGGTACAGGCCGGTGCCGGCGTCGTAGAGGATGAACTTGGCCTCGTTGTGGCCGGTTGCCTGGCGCAGTACCCGCCGGGCGGTGGTGGTGTCGGTGCGGACCCGGTTGTCGGCCAGCTCCGGGTTGACCGTCGGGTACAGGGCGGCGGCGAGCTGCTCGCGGGTGCGTCCGCTGGGGTGGGCTGCCAGCATCGCGAGCACGCCGTAGGAGCCGCTGCGCATGCCGGCGCCCACGGTGCCGGTGTCGGCGGCAACGGTGAGCGGGCCGAGTACGCTCAGCCGCGCCAGCGGGACGGTATCGCCGTTGCGGGCCGGGATCTCCACCTCGGCCGCGGCGTCCCCGCTGGACCCGCCGAGGGCCGCCGGGTCGACCTCGACGCCGCCAATGCCGGCCGCGTCGATCGGGTGGTCCTCGGGGGTACCCGCGTTCGGCTCGGTGTTGGCGTGGGCGGCCTGCGCGACCTGGTCGATGTCGATGCCTTCCTCCTGGTGGGGTGCCACCTCGGCGACCAGGGCGAGGACGTCGACCAGGTCGCGGCCGGCCAGGGTCGCCAGCCGCACCACCGGTAGGGCCGGCTCGCCGCTGAGCTCCGCCTCGGCGGTGAGGACGGTGCCGTCGCGGTGAACGTCCAGGGTCGGGATGCCGTCGTGCCGGCCGAGGATGACCGGGTGCAGCCACAGCGCGTCCCGGTGCGCGGCGACGGCCCGCAGCCATGCCGCGTGGCGCGGGTCGGCATCAAGCAGCAACACGCACTGCGTCTGGTTCTCCAGGTGGTCGTTGCGGGCGTTGAGGGCGGCCACCGTGTCCATGCCCATGCTGTCCAGCAGCCGCCGCCGGTGGATCATCTCTTCCTCGCCGTAGGTGACCACGGCGGCCGTGTCGGGCAGGACAATGAGCCGCTCGCCGTCGAAGCTCGTGCGGTCGGTGTTGATGCCCACCGGCGGTGCACCCGGAGGAAGTAGCCGGGCGAGGGTGTCGGCGCTGGTGACCACGATGGCGCGGTCGGCCAGGTGCGCCACCAGACCGGTGGACAACACGGCGGCGAGGATGGCGCGGGCGGCCGGCACCGCGCCGGGGCCGTCCAGCGCCACCCCGGGGCCGGGCAGCTCGAACAGGCTGACCTCGCCGCCGTGCTCGTCCACCCCGACCGGGGCCGGCACGGTCTGTGGGGCCGGCACGACGCCCGGCAGCGCCGAGTCGCCGGTGTCGAGGTCGAGCAGGCGACTGCCGGCCGCGTCCACGGTGGACAGCGATGGCGGGATGGGTGCGGGTTGCGGGCCGGTCCGCACCGGAATGGGAAAGCGCAGCCGGGCGCGGCGGCGTCGTTGCAGGCGCAGCAGCGCGGCGGCCACCGCGATGGTGGCGGCCAGGCCGAGGCTGACCCAGCCCTGTGAGGGCAGGTTCACCCCGTGTTCGCCGCCGTCCTGCTCGCCGTTCTCGTGGTCGCTGTGCCGCGGCGCTGGGTGCTCACCGGTCGGGTGGGGCGATGGTGCGAGGGTCGAGCTGCCCGCCGAGGCGGACGGGTTGCCCGGATCGACAGCGGTGGCCTGCGGCGCCGGGTTCGCCGGCGCCGGGTTCGCCGGTGCCGGGCTTGCCGGCAGGCTGGTCGCTGGTGCCGGACTCGCAGGCGTTTGTGCTGGAGGTGCGGGGGTGGCGGGCGCGGGGTTGGCTGGAGGCGCGGCCTGCACCGGCGGCGGGGCGATCGTGGGCAGCACGAGTGCCCAGCCAACGTCGATCTCGTCCGGGTCGGTGAGGACATGTCCGTTGGCCTGCGGCCGTCCCTGATTGAGAGCGTAGATTTCGTGCCAGCGGGTTGGGTCGCCGAGCTTCGCTTTCGCGATGTCCCAAAGGGTGTCACCCCGAACCACGTGGTGGACGCCGCCGGGCGCGTTCGGCGCCCGCATCGGCGCGGCCGCCGATCCGCCCGGTGCCGAGGGGGCCGCGACGGCAGGGTCCGGCGGCGGCACCTCGGTCGTCCGGTACACCCTTGTGCTGAGGTTCGGTCCTCCCAGGTGCGGCAAATTGTCGGCTGCGACGGCGGCGTGCGCGGGCGGCATCGTGACTGTGCTGACGCTCGTGCTCACCGCGACGGTGCCGAGCATCGCGGCGGACAGGCTCTGCAGCGGTCCGGGTAGTCGGAGGTTGGGCAGGTGCCGGCGCAGGCGGGCGACGCGCCCGTATGCGGTGGCGAGGACGGTGGCCAGCAGCGCGGCCCACATCAGCCACGCCAGGATCGCGGCGGTGTCGAGGAGAGCGGCGCGGGTGAGCGGCTGCTGCGCCCAGGCCGTCCACTCCGCGCCGGTGGGCATGTGGCGGGGCAACGGCCATCCAACCAGGCGGATGAGCACGGCCGGCAACCCGATCAGCAGCACGCTGGTCCACGACAGCGACGCCACTGCGCTTGTCATCCGGCGCATCGATGCCTCCTGTCCGGAGTGGGTGCCGCCGGCCTGGCCGGCGCCGGTCCCCGAAGCCGGGGAGCACGGCGGGTGCTTGCGGCCCGACCGGGATGCCTCCTGTTACCGGTTGACGGTAGGGCGGCCTGCGCCTCCGGAGTCGTCGATGGACCCTGACTCCGTCTGACACTTCCTAACCGGACCTAACTCGATCTAACTCGACCTAACACGCCCGCCCGATAGCGCCGTATTCACCCATATTGTTCTGGCCTCTCTTGGCCGTGGGATCAGCGAGCGACCCGGAGCCGAACAGCAGCGAACGACGGGTTCGCGGCCGAGAGGGAGCCGGCGGGCGCAACGGTCGCGGTACCGGATGACCGGCTCATGCGCTCTTGCCGCCACGTCGCCGGTGTCTGACCGACCGTTCGCAGCCGAGACGTTTCGGCGATCTTGAAAGTGCTCGTCGTCGACCGGATGGGCCTGTAGGTCGGCGTCGGCGGGGCGGCTCGGTCACGACTCTTGGTCGGGCTGCGCGTTCGGCGGTGAGCAAGTCATCCGGTTGTTGGCCTGTTGTGCCCGCCGCTGCAAGTCCTCGTTAGCCGGGTCAATGCGGATCGCGTCCTGTAGCAAGGCGAGTGCGGTCTGGGGGTCGGGTTCGTCGTCGGCGAGGGCTAGGTAGGCGTCCACGACGTGACGCCGGCCTGCTTCCCGGGGCGCAGCCAGCCATGACCATTCCTTGTCTTCGGCCAGGTCGCCGGTGTAGCTGTCGATGACGGCCCGCAGGGCTCGGCGGCGCTCGGACGTGTCGATCGCGGTGGCGGCGTGGTCGACCGCGGCATGCAGCCGCCACAGGTCCACGTCGATGTGCTGGTCGTCGAGGCGGTAGCGGTCGCCGTCGCGTACCAGCACGTCCGCGCCGGTTGCCTCGCGAAGCGCCGCGCGCAGTTTATTGACGGGTGTATAGAGCCGGTTGGTGGCGTGCGCGGGGCGAGGACCGGGCCAGAGCGCGGCGATGAGCTGGTTGCTGGTTGCTCCCCGCCGGTGCACCGCAAGGAAGATCAGGATCTGGAGCGCGGCGGCGCGCTGGATGACGACCGGCGCCTTGGCGGCGTCGGCGTGATGGAGCGCTGATGCGCCCAGCAGGCGCAGCCGAAGCGGCGCCGCCGGGTGATGATCGGGCGCGGTGGCGCCCTGGCGGGCCGGTTTCCTCGGTCGGGGGATGGCCGACGTGTTGCGCCTATCGGGGCCTCGGGTGAGCGGGTCGCCGCCGGGACCCGGGGAGGGCGATGGCTCAAGGTCGGTTGGGCGGTAAAGCTGCGGACGGGCCTCGCGCAGCAGGGTGAGCAGGTCAATGGCGGCCGTCGGGGTGAGTACGCACAGGCGTGCGCCCGTCGGGCCCGAGGTGTCCGCAGGATGTGGGTAGCCGTGGTCGTCGATGCGCCAGGTGTCGCCGTGTGGCCAGCCGCCAAGCAGGGCGCCGGTGACGCCGAGATGGGCGCAGAGCAGCAGGACGGCCAGCCTCGTGGCGGTGGCGGGGTCGGATGGGGCTCGGGCCAGGACAACCAGTGGTGCGAAGCGCGCGTCCGACCCTGCGGTGTCGGCACGGGCCGCGTGGTTGGCCGTGAGGCGGCCACGCTTGAGGAGTTGTTCCTCCAGCAGCGCGATCGCGTCGTCGAGGTGGGCCACCACGGTCAGTCCTGGGGTCGCCTGGGTGGCGGTCGCGTCCGGGCCGAATAGCGTGTCGAGGTCATCGGCGGTGGTGATCAGCCGTGGCTCGCCGTCGTGCTGTCCGGTTCCGGCCGGCAGCAGCACGGCGGTCAGGATGCCACGGGCGGCCGCGAGCGCCCCCGGGCCGGTCAACCCTACCCCACCGGCGGGCAGGTCACCCGGCCGGATCGTGCGTGCGGCCGGTTCACCGGTTACGCCGCCGGCCGGGGTCGGTTGACTCGCAGCCTTCCGGCTGCCGGCCTCATCCTCATCGAGGTCTGGGGCGTCGTCCGGGTGCTCGCGACGGTACAGCACGTCCTGAACGGCGGTAACCGTGGGCGGCAGCGGGGCCAGATCCGGATCATCACGTACCGACCCGGTGGGCGGGCGTGGTACGTAGCGGCGGCGGCGCTGCCACCACGCCAGGGCCCCGGCGGAGGCGATGGCATGCGCGGTCTGCTCGGTGACCCATCCGCCGTCGGGCAGCGCCACTCCGCGCTCCGCGAGCGTGGCGTCCGGTTCGTCGACCACTGAGTGCCCCTCGCCGGCCACCGAGATGCTGGGACCGTCCGGCTTGACCGCATCCGCAGACAGCGTGGTACCGGCCGACGCCATCGGAGCGGCTACAGGTGGGGTTGCCATCGGCGGGGCGGCCAGATGCGCCGAGCCTGTCGGTATCCCGAACACGGTCGCGCCGAGCATGCCGCTGGCGGTGGCCTGCATCGGGGTCGGCAGCGGCGGCAGCCGCATTCCGCGCAGCCAGCCCACCGCCCGGCGGGCACGGGTGAGGATCTCGACCACGACGGCGTAGAGCAGCGCCGCCCACAGCAACCATCCAATGATCGCCGCACCGTGGAGCAGCGTGGTGCGGGTCATTGGCTGCGCCAACCACAGCTCCCACTCGTGGGCGGTGGGCCAGTGGTGTGGGAGCGGCCAGCCGATGTAGTGCACCAAGCCAGCCGGCAAACCCAGCAGCAGCACCACCAGCCATGCCAGCGACCACAGCCCGCGCAGCAGCCGAACCATCATCGCCGTCCCTGTGGCATTCCTTGCCGGCGATGCGTGCTCACTGGTACCGAGGTGTCGGCCCAGCCCTGCGCGCCACCGCGGCGACCCGGTGGCGCCCACGCGCCGCCCCCGACCCCCGTGGCGGGTTCAGCTCCACGCGCCTGCTGTCGCATTCTTCCTCTCGCATCAGCCCTGGTCGCTGTGCCGCCGCTGCCCTGTCTACACCCACCGTCGCAGCCTGCGCCACTTTGTCAACGCCAACCACAGCGCCACCGCCGACAAAAACTGGATGCCACCGGCGCCGAACGACGACGAGCAAGCGCACAGATCGGCGCGCATCGGGCGATCCGCCGCATCCCTGCAGGTCGTCAACCACCGACGACGGCCGCGCATACGGTCGGCATGGAACAAGCCCGACACATATGCGGCTGACGATGTCCCAGTCCGGTGGTATGACTGCCTCGTGGACACGGGGGAAGCTCGGCTCGGCATCGACTATGGCACCGCGAGCACCGTCGCGGTGCTCGCCTGGCCCGACGGGCGGTACGTGCCGGTGCTGTTCGACGGCGCACCGTTGCTGCCCAGCGCGGTCCACGTCGATGCGCACGGGCAGATCCGGACCGGGGTACAGGCGTGGCAGCAGGCGGCAACCATGCCTGACGGGTTCGAGCCGGCTCCCCTGCGGCGCATCACCGAGGGCGACCTGATGGTGGGGTCGCGCACGGTCGCCGTCCTGGATCTGATCGCGACCACGCTGCGGCGCGTGGTCGACGAGGCGCAACACCTGGCCGGTGCGCCGCCCGGCGAGGTGCGCATGGTGGTGCCGGCCGGGTGGGGGCCACGGCGACGTACCTTGCTGCGCCAGGCCGCGCACCGGGCCGGCCTTCCGCAGCCGACCCTGGTCGAGGCCCCGGTCGCGGTCGCCGAACGCCTGCTCGCAACCGGGACGGCCGTACCGGTCGGCAACTGTCTGGCGGTGGCCGACTTCGGCGCCGGGTTCGAGGCCACCGTGCTGCGCCGCGTCGAATCCGGGTTCGAGGTGCTGGCCACCGTGGACGCCCCGGACGCCGGCGGTGTGTACCTCGACGCCGCCCTGGCCGAGCACCTCACCGCGATGGTCCCCGCTGCCGGCCCGGACCCTCCGACTGCGAACCCGTGGCCGCTGCGCGACAGCGTCCGCATCGCCAAAGAGTCCCTGTCCCACGCCAGCGGGGTGCTGGTGCCGATGCCGCCTCCGCACCCGGCGATCGTGCTCAACGCGGCCCAGCTGGCCGACCTCGCCGGTCCGATCCTGCAGCCCGCCGCCGTGGCCACCCGGCAGGCGATCGAGGCGGCGGAGGTCCCGGCCGAGCAGCTCAGCGGCGTCTACTGCGTTGGCGGCGGCGCCCAGCTGCCGCAGGCGGCGGCGCTCCTGCGCGACGGGCTGCATCTGGCGGCCACCGTGGTGCCCGACCCGCAGCGCGCCGCGGCCCTCGGCGCGGTGCACGCCACCACAGCCGTCGACGCCGACCAGGCTCCCGCGCCGCCGCCCGAACCGGGGCCGCCGATCCGCCGGGCGCTGGGCATCCTCATTCCCGGCATCGCGTCCATCGTGCTGGTCGCCCACGCCTATCTCAGCGCCCACTACGAGCCGGGCGCTGGCGGTAACGCGCAGTACGCCTACGTGCAAGCCAACTGGGGCGAGCTGGCCATGGCCGCCGTGTTCGCCATCATCGCGTCGCTGACCGCGGCCACCCTCATCGCCGCCGCCCTACCGCCCGTGAAGGCCCTGTCTGGACAGACAACCGCCTCGGCCGTGCCCGGCGCGCAGATCGGCACCGGGCTGCTCGCCGCCGCCGCGCTCGGCCTGGCCGTCGCCGGGCTCTACACCGTCACCGGCGCCATCTACTTCGGCCTACCCAACGGCCCGTTCCTGCGCTGGGCGCTGCTGCCCCCGCTACCCATCGCCGCCATCGCGGCTACCGCCGCCCTGCTCATCACCCGCCTGCACCGCTCCCCAGCCGGATCCTGGGATCGCTGGCTGGCCTTCCCATCCACCTCGATCCTCTGCGCCGCGGCCGGCATGTTCATGATCCAGTTCTCGCTCACCGCCCCGATGTATCCGACCAACGCCCTGCTCAATACCGTCATCGGCCACGGCGGCGGGCTCCTGCTCGGCGTCGGCGCCGCGCTCGCCCTCGCCCGATCCACCACCTTCCGGATCATCATCGCCGCACCCCTAGCCATGTTCACCGCGCTGATCGCCGGCTATCCCGCTACCGGCGTCCTCGGCGTTATCTACGCAACCGCCGCCATCATCTGGTGGAGCCTGCGCATCCTGCACCTGCTACGCCGATAGCCGCATCAACGGCCAGCCCGGTGATCGGCGCGTTGCCAGCGTCCCAGGCGCCAGGCCCGGTATGGGGTGGGCAGCAGACAAACAAGACCACCAAGCAGTTGACTACAAGCGCGCCTGAACCAATCCATGGGTTCCGCTGGTTCGCCAAGACTCTCCCGACGCGTCGAGGGCGGAGAGAGTATCTGGGTCCAGCCCGACGACCACGTCCGACTTGAGGGTGCGTAGCGCGACAACCGGGCCTGGGAAGTAGTCCGCTGCCTCGACGAACGGCGTGGTCGCCGGCCACTCGCAATCGCCCACGAGACGCCGGTAGTTCAGGTCGCCCTTCAGCACCGTCAGCGACACCGACTCGAACTCCTTCGCGAGGTCGGGTGGCATGTGGTGGAACGACAGCGGCGCGCAGTAGAACCAGTGCGTGTACACGCTGACGCGCCCGTCGGTCATAGCCTGGCGAACCCGGCGCGCCACGTCGGCCGCGCTCCCGGTGGTCGCCGCCAGCCGGCGCAGACATCCGACAAGGTCTGCGGTGACGGCGTCGGAGACGTAGTACGGATTCGGCTTCGGATGCAGGACAACCTCGACAGCAAGCCCTTCCTGGATCAGGTGATCTATCAGGACGAGGTCGGACAGCAGCTCCCGTCCGGCGTTGTCCGCGACGACACATACCTTCCGCGCGGCGCCAGCGTCGAAGGCCGCCCAGACGGCCGCGGTGTCATCGGCGACCAGGCTCGCAGCCTGTGCGGGTTGACCGGCGGCGGCCGCTAATCCGATTCGGAATCCGAGGTCGGCTCGGTTGCCCCACAGCGAGGCCAACAGAAGGGCCTCCGCCCGTTCACGGGCCGGCAGGCGGTGCAGGTCGTCGAGCGCGCTCAGCTCGCCTTCCAGCGCGGGGTCCCGCAACTCCGCGGTCTTGAGGAACTCGAACGGGTCGATCCAGAACCAGGGACCTGGCTCGAAGAATCCGATCGCTTCGAGCAGTCGGCGGTAGAAGTAGCTTTCGGCCCACAGGAACGGCACGTCGTACCACGATTGGCCGAAGTAGTCTTCACCCCACGCGTCCCATGCCGCATGGTCGTGGGCGGTTCGCGGAAGCGGGCTGATTCGCCCGGTCAAGGTCTCCTCAAGCAGGTCGTGGAGCGCCCGGTGCTAGCCTGGTAGGTATGGGTACGCCTCGCGTATCTGAGCGATGAGCTTCGGGTGGCGATCCCGGAAGACGTGCCAGGCGAAGGAGCCTGGGACGTTGCTGAGGATGGTCGGAACTGCCGGCGGCCTCGCGATGCCTTCTCCGCCTACCAGAGATCCGGCCTCGACTGGTCGAACGAGCGGCGTCTGCATCCCCGTGCCCCCTACTGTGTCGCTTGGTGGCTGTAAGTGGTGATCGCCGCGACGCCCGCAGCGCTGCCGGCAATCACGCTCTGGCTGTCCGGACTGAATGCACCACATTGAAGAGAGGCATCAACTCGTACCTCGGCGAGCTGCCGCGGCTCAGCCAACGACCATGAGCGCACCGTCCCGTCGGCCGCCGCCGACACCAGCCGGTCGGCGTCCGAGCCGAAGCCGAGCATCAGGACGCGCCCACTGTGCCCGAACAGGTGGGCGACGAACCTGTCGCCGGCCACTTCACGGACGTAGATGTCGCCAGGGCCTGATCCCACCGCTACCCGCGCTCCAGGGCCGTCAACAGCAACTGTCCGCACCCTGTCAACGCTTCCCGAAAATTGACCCCCTGTGGTTCCGGGAAAATTGACCCCGGGGGGGTTGGTTCAGTCGCGGTTGGTGCGGTTTTCCTTGGCCAGCAGCTCGCGGCGTTGGCGGGTGCGGTAGGAGTCACCGGTGAGGGTGAGGACCTCGGCGTGGTGGACCAGCCGGTCGATCATCGCTGCGGCCACGACGTCGTCGGAGAAGGTCTCACCCCAGCGCCCGAAGGGCAGGTTCGAGGTGACCATGATCGAGCCCTGCTCGTAGCGGGACGCGATGAGTTGGAAGAACAGGTTCGCCGCGTCCTGGTCGAACGGGATGTACCCAACTTCATCGATAATGATCAGCTTGTAGCGGCGGATCTTCTTCAACTCGGCCTCCAGCCGGCCGGCGTGGTGGGCGTCGCCCAGCCGGGTGATCCAGTTGCTGGCGGTGTCGAACAGCACCGAGTAGCCGGCGTGGGCGGCCTTGACCCCCAGCCCGATGGCCAGGTGCGTCTTGCCCAAGCCGGGTGGCCCGAGCAGGATCACGTTGTCTGCCTTGGCGACGAAGGTACCGGTGGCCAGGTGCGCGAGCACGTCACGGCGTAGTGAGGGCAGATGGTCGAGGTTGAAGTCCTCCAGGGTCTTCACGGCCGGGAAGTGGGCGGTGCGGATGCGCATGACGCTGCCCTTGGACTCCCGGTCGGCGACCTGGCGTTGCAGCAGGGCGGCCAGGTACTCCTCGTGCGACCAGTTCTCGTCGCGGGCCTGCGCGGCGAGTTGCTCCCAGAACGCGCCGATGGTCGGGGTCTTCAGGACCCGGGTCAGGTAGGCGATCATCGACGGCATCCCGTCCTTGGGCCCGGTGGGCTGGGGCCTGGCCTTGGTGGCTGTGTTCACTCGTTGCTCGCTTCCGGTGTGGGGTTGGTGAAATCGACGCCGAACAGGGCGTCGTAGTCCGGCAGCGCCCGCAGGGTGACGGTGCGGCCGTCGGTGTGGTGACGGGTGGCTGCCTGACGTCGTTGCCGGTCCTCGGCCAGGGCCTGGCGCATCGCGGCGGCGGTGGCGGCGTGGGCCGGGTCGGTGACCACGCCCTGCTTGGCCCAGGACCGGGTGTGGCGGGCGACCACCTGTCCGTCGCAGAGCACCGTTACTTCCTGCGGAGAGGCGCTCACGTCAACGAACTTGCCGATCACGCGCGGGTCCACGGAGTAGTCGACGGTGTCCAGGCGCACGTAGTAGTCGCGGCCCAGCCGCACCCGCTGGGCCAAGCCGACCAGTGGGGCCAGCGGTGGCAGCGCCAGCATCGCCGGGTAGTCGGTTTCCAACAGGTCCACCGGGCGGGCCTGGACCGAGCGGACGGTGCGGGCGTTGGCCCGGGTGAGCCACTGGCCCAACTGGGCGTTGAAGTCGATCGGTGAGGCGAAGCTGCGGCCGGGCAGGAACGAGGTCTCCAGGAACCCGTTGTTGCGCTCGACCATGCCTTTGAACTCCGGATCCCGGGGCGGAGCGAGCCTGATCTGCGTAGCGAGGGTGCCGGCGAACGCCGCCGCTGGCACGCTGACCCGCCCGGTCCCGCCGATCGCGGACTCCCGGTCCCACAGCAGCGTCCGGGTCACCCGGCCGATCCCGCGGATCAGTGTCCACATGCCGGCCAGGATGTCGCCGGCCTGCCGGGACGGGATCATCGTCGCGGTCAGGAACCGGGAGTAGGCCAGGGTCATCACCAACACCGGCAGTACCCGTTCCTGACCGGCGCCCACCGGGATCCTCGGCTCGGGGAACCACAGGTCGCACTGGGTGAGCTGGCCTGGCTGGTAGGTCACCCGGTCGACCGGGTCGATCCCGGCGTACTCCGGTCGGATCCTTGCCAGCAGCTTCTTCAGCGGCCCTTCCGAGTACGGCCACCCGATCCGCGCCGCGATCACCGGGGCGGGCATCTTCGGCCAGTCCTTGAGCAGCGCCCGGATTTGAGGCTCGTAGGGATCAACCACCGATCCCCGCGCGGCCCGCTGGTAGGCCGGCGCCCGGTCCGAGCTCAACGCGGCCCGCACCGTGTTACGAGCCACCCCCAGCCGCCGAGCGATCTCCTTGATGGGCACGCCCTCTGCCAGATGCAGACGGCGTATCTCGGCCCAGTCCTCCACTTTCAGCACCCTCCAAGACTCAGAGGGGGTCAACTTTCGGAGTACCCCAGGGGGTCAGTTTTCAGGAGTCGGCGACACACCCAGCCGCCCGGGTTGGCGAACTCGCCAAGACTGGTATCGGTCGAGATCTGCCAAAGCCGAACAGTTCCCTCCCCGTGACGAGGAGATCCCCACCGGCGTCGAAGGCTATCGAGCGAACCCGGCCCGAGTGGGCCTCCCTTTCCCACAGCATCCGGCCGGATGGCAACTCCCATACACGCACCACACCACCGCCCGAGCTGGCGGCGACTCGCGTGCCAGCCTCGTTGACAGCGACGGCCCAGGTGCGTTGTTCGGTCTCGTTCAGCGCCAGGGACCATTCCTCGTCGCGCAGGGAGAGGACACGGATCGTTCCATCGCCACATGCTGCGGCGACGTAGTCGCCTCCGGACGCGAGTGACCATACCCTGCCGTTCCCGGCTGGCACGGTTCGGACGAGGCTGGCGGAGGCGGCATCCCTAATCTCGATCAGACCGTCGCCGCGGCCCAGGAGTGCCTGGTGGGCGCCGTCGGCAAACGCCGCCGACCACACCGTGTTGGCGCCGCTGGAGAGTACCCAGAGTTGGTCGCGTTCCGGGCCGCTCCATATACGTAGCGCCCCGTCCTCGCAACCAGCGACGATTTCGCCGCCTAGCGTCATCGCAAGTGTGCGGATCCAGTCGACGCCGGCTGGCATGTGCCGCTCGCCCACCAGTTCATCGGCGGCGTAGGCACGCACGGTCGCGTCTTCTCCGGCCGTCAGAACGAGATCGGCTTGAGCCGACAGCGATACACAACGGATCCGCGCCGGCTCCGCGTCGATCGTTCTGATCGGAGTGAGTCGATTGTCCCCGACGCTCCACAGTCGCGCGGTGCGGTCACCGGATCCGGAGGCGAGCACCGGCGCGCCGGACGCGAAGGCCACGGACCTGACCCAATCCCGATGTGCCGCCTTCTCATCAAGCAGCCGCCCTGTGCGCAGGTCGTACAGGCGGACGAATTCATCCTCGCCGGTGGCGGCGACAAGGGTGTCCGCGCATCCAATCGCCACGGACCATACCGGGACCTTTGGCGTGTCCATTGCCCGAAGCAAGCCCGGACGCTCTGTGTCCCATACACAGACCTGGCCGTCTTCAGCGCCGGAGACCAAGAGCCTGCCAGTGCGGGCGAATGCGAGGCCGCGAATGCGGCGGGTGTGCGCGGTCAGAACCCCGACTGGCTCGCCCGTGTGCCTGCGCCACAGCCGGATCATCCCGTCGTCGCCGCCCGAAGCGATGAGCTCGCCGTCGGCTGAAATTGCCGTGGCGAAGACCCGTCCCGTGTGCCCTCGGTAGCGCTGGACCTGTCGTCGGCCGGCGAGGTCCGCACCGAGGATCATGGAAGCCACGCCAGACACAGCCGCACCGACGAGCGTCAAACGGGTCCGTTGCCGATCGGCGAATGGCCGCAGTGTCGGGCGGGGAAGCCGATCTCGGGGTGGCACGGACAGCGCGAAGTCGGTGGCAAACGCTCCAATACCGAAGCCAAGGATGCCGGCCACCGCCCCCACGCCGAGATCCATGCGATCGAGGATGCCCGCAGGAGCGGCCGTACGGCCAGTCTCCCGTCGGCGCCGGTGGTCCTTGGACTCACACACCCCCTCAGGACCCGCGACGGCGCGCCCCCAGCACGGCCCGGTCCGCCCGTGCCAGATCGCAGTCTCCGTCGATAGAGCGGATTGCGAGAGCCGTACCCGGGACGAGGATCGGTCTTGGCTCTGGGACAATCGTCAGATGAATAGCACTCCGGCGGGCCTTGTGGTTTGGGACGTGGACGGAACACTGATCCCTGCCGACCTTCGTTGGCTACGAAGGGCAGTCGCTCGTACCTACCAAATTCAGGAAGATGCGGTCGTCTTTCCCCCTAAGCGGGTACACGGCTATACGGACGAGTCCATCGTCGTCGATACGGCAGTCTGCTCGGGCGTCGGGCCGGAGTTAGCCGAGGCCGGGATTCCACGATTTCACGACGTGCTGGCGCAAGTCATGACCGAGGGTCGTCTCGAACTCGCACGAGAGCAGCCTGCATATCCAGGCGCCGCTGACACGATCCTGGCCTTGCATCGGCACGGCTTCATACAGACTGTACTGACCGGAAACCTTCGGGCGGCGGCCCAGGTCAAGCTGAGTGTCGCCGAGCTTGATGGCTTTGTTGATCTCAACATTGGCGGATTTGGTTCAGACGCCAGGGATCGGTTTGAACTGCCGGCGGTCATCGCGCAGCGGTTCGCGATGCGTTACGGCCAGCCTCTTGATCCAAGTCGGACGGTATTGATCGGTGACGCCCCAAACGACATTGCAACCGCTCGCCACGCGGGATTTCATGTGGTCGCCGTCGCGCAACGCATTAGCCACGATGAACTGGCTCAGCACAAGCCCGACGCCATTCTTGATGGTCTAACACCGGATCTCGTGGTTGCCACGGTTAGGTCTCTGGTTGAGTAATCATCGGGTTTAGGCATCCGGTGAAGGTTACCTTTGCTTTAGCCGCTCATCCAATTCACGAAGCTCGCGCTCGTCCCTCCAGGGGGCAAGCCGTTCCCGGGCCCGCCGGGCTCGTTCAACGCCCCTTCGATTGCCCATGTCGATCAGCCGGACGTACGTATCGCCCAGCAGCTTGCAGCCCTCGGGAAGGCCGCCGTGCTCAGCGTACGCACTTGCCAAGTCCACCCGAGCCGCCAACAGCACATTGACGTTGCCCTGATCTTTCTCCAAGAGATGTACGGCTTGGTTCAGGGTCTCGACCGCCTTCTCGCCGTCACCGAGAAATAGCCAGCACGTACCCTCGTACACGAGTAGTCGCGATGGGCTCCAATCGCTGAACAGCCCCGTCCGGTCGGTGTCACCAATCTCCTCAACTGCTGTTCGTGCACGGTCGAGTGATTCCTGGCACTCCCTGTGCAGTTTCAGCACCGCGTACGCTTGGGCTTGCTCGGCGGCGATTCGAGCGCGAGCGGCCGGAGACAGGAAGCGATCAACAGCGGCGGCTTCCTCCAACATTCGCAGTCCTAGCAGAACGTCTCCTTCAGCGCCAATGAGCGTCGCGGCCTCCGAATGCAGATTGCTTTCGAAAATCCGCGCAGTGGCTCCCAGGATCGGATTGTTCAGCTTGTCAGCCAACTGTCGCGCAAATGCGCAGTTAGCGAGCGCCATGGAGCGATTACCCATGGCGCTCCACAACCGACTTGCGACGATCGAAGTCTCGCCGAGGAGGGCGCCAATGTCACCGCGAACGGGGTCCGATGCTGCCTTTCGGAAGAGCATTACCATCGAGTCTCGATGTGCCTCCACGAGACTGAGCAAGGCGTCGGGCGCGACTGCTTGACGTTGGCTGGCCAAAAGCCTCGTTACCGTTGCGAAGCTACTCTGTTCAGTGGATCGGCTGTCAACAGCTCTCGCAGATGGAATCAGCAGGTCCGCGACATCAGGAAGCCGGCCAGTTATCGGAGTGACAGAAGCATTCAGGTATTCAGGAAGCGCGAGTGCAGGTATCGCCGTCGCCAGCGTCTCCAGAAATGCACGTCGCGTGATTACGTACGCGATGACCCCGTTTGCCGTCTGAACGGGGACGCTGACAAACTCTTCGTCCGAAAGGTCGATGCTCGCTGCAACGGGTGGCCGTCTCACGTTGCCGCCCGCAACATCACTCGGCGCCGCCGTAGTCAATCCAGGGTCCGAAGACCATTTCTCGACCGCAACCGCCGACTCCGAATGCAGCCCACGGATGACGTGGAAGCCGAGTTCGGCGTCGGTGGCGGCCTTGAGGACGTGGCGGAAGGCTTCGCGTCGCAGGTCGTTGGGCCAGCGATGATCGCCGCGTTCGAGTTTGCCGATGTGGTTGGCGTCGAGGGTCGCCTCACTCTCGTCCTTGGGGGCCAGGTAGGCGTTGATCGCGTCGGCCAGCTCCTGCCGCGACATCGTCCGCCCGGACCCCGAGGGCGACGGCATGCGAAGCCGGGCCTCCCGCAGCAGGTGGTTCGGCTTGCGATGCCCGCGCATGGCGCTGAACCTCCCCGACCCGATACCCGTTCCGGCGGAACGACCTGACCCCCGGGGCCACCATGGGTGGACTGTCCATGGGGTGGCAGACAGCGCCAGGATGACAGCGTAGCCAGACAATCACAAGACGGCCCTGCTCGGCCTGGTCGAGCGGTATGGCGGAGACCAGCGCGCGTTGCAGGTCCAGCCTGGTTGGCTGCCGCCTGGGTACCCGCGCAGGCTACTCGACGCTGATGTCGAACTCGCCGTCGCGGAGGCCGCCGGTGAAGGCTTCCCACTCGGCAGCGGTGAAGGTGAGGACGGGGCCGGTGGGGTTCTTGGAGTCCCGCATACCTACTGCACCGTCGGCGGCGAAGGCGATCTCCACGCAGTTGTCCCCCGCGTCGCTGCGGCGGGACTTGCGCCAGTTGGTGAACTTGCTGGGCTCCATCACGGTTGTTTCCCTGTTCCGTTCGGCATTTCCTGCGCCGCGGCGGCGAGGAAGTCAAGGCTGTCTTCGGGGCTAAGCGCGGCCTCTTGGAGGCGTTCGTACAAGGTCAGGTAGCGGCCCACGTCGACGGGGTCGGTGAGGACGAGATCCGAGGTCACCGTGTCGACCGCGACGACGACCGGATCGCCCGGGTCAGGGTAACGATAAGTGAAGAAGGCCGATCGTGGCACGGCGTGGCCGAAGATGGGCGCGGCGAGGGGCAGCACCCTGATGGTGACCTTCTTGCGGTTCTTGCCCACGTCCACGAGATGGCGAAGCTGCTCGGCAACGATGGGTGGGGGCGCGGCGTAGCGGCGGACGGCGAGTTCGTCGATGATCACTTCGTAGCTGGGGCCGCCGGGTCGCTCCAGCAGGCGTTGGCGTGCGGCCCGTGCCTCCAGAGCACGAGCGGGGTCGAAGTGCTCGGTGTATGCGGCGCGGTTCGCCCGTGCTCTGGCCTCGGTGAAAGCGGGTATCTGCAGCAGGCCCGGCAGGAAGGTCATCTGATATTCGCTGATGCCGCGGGCACCGGCTTCGAGGTTGGCGTACAGCGCCTGGCGGGGTCCCATCTCGTCAGCGAATTTCTCCCACCAGCCGCGCTCCTGCGCCTCGCGGGCGATGGTCATGATCTGTTCCCATCGCTTTTCCCCGACATTGAGGACGTCGAGGATTCGCATGATCTCGTCAAGGTCGGGTCGGACGTGGCCGTTCTCGACCCGGCTGAGGCGTTGCCGTGCCACACCGATTGCTTTGGCGAGCTTGTCTGCGGAGTAGTCGTGTTCCTCGCGTAGCCGGACTAGCTCCGTTGCTAGCCGGCGGCGGCGCACGTAGGGACTGATCACCGGGTGCACCTCGGGCTTGAAGGTGGACGAGACAGCGCCGCGATCCGCGCTCGTGGACCGTCGGTGTGGGCGAGCGTAACCCTTCGAACATGTCGCCGGGTACCGGCCGAAACCCGTGTACGGAAGGGAATACCTGCTCACAGGCTTGTCTCCCGCTAAGTCTCCCCGTTTCTCTCCCCGCTAGTCGCCCCGTTAGTCGGCGTTCCCGATGGTTGGACTGTCCGTGATCGTGGATGTACGACACGCGACGCGTCAATGGGTGAGCTACGTGGGAGCCGATGCTCGCGTATCCACGCGGTGGTGTGCCGGACCGATGCGCAACGTAGCTGTCCGAGGGAGGCGAGATGGCGACCGGCGGCGGCTGGAACGAGGCCACGACGGCGGGTCGGCGCGCCTCGACACGGTTTGAACCGTCCGGCGGCACCCTCGTCGAACATGCGCGGGCATGCGCGGAGCGGGTCCTGGCCTGCCTTCGCCGGGCTCGACCGTAGGCGGCGGTCCATGGAAGCGCTGATCTCCAGCCTGCCCGGGTCGGTCACGCACCATCTCGCCGTAGAGGTGTACCTGCGTCATTGCGACGCCGGGGCGGGTGCGTGTGCGGGGTGCGGGGGCCGGGTGCCGTGTCCGGCGCGTCGGAACGCGGCGCCGGTGATCGAGGCTGCCGGTGAGGATCCCCGCTGGTATGACGCGCAGGCGATGGCGGACCGGCCCGGCGCCGCTGCGGCGCTGCAAGTGGCCGAGGGGTATCGGCCCGATCAGCCGGCGAAAGACGGGAGTGTGCGGGCCGTGGCTGGCGGTGTCGAGGGCTATGCCGTCGGTGGGCGGGGCCGCCGGGCGGACGTGCCGTACACCGAGTACGAGCGGTGACCGTCATGAGGGTTGCCGTTGATCATCTCCGCAAGGGCTCCCCGGTGGTGCGTGGCATCTGGTCCGCGCCAACGGGTGAACGGGCGGACGCGTCGCGGGCCGGGCGGAGCCAGCTCCCGCCTGTCCAGGCTCGCGGCGCGTCCCCCACCGCAAGGAGGACAGCATGGGCTACCTGATGGCGATCGTTGCGGCGATGCTGCTCGCCTACCTGGCAGGGCTGCTGTCATTCAAGGTCAAGAGCAGGTGGTGCGCCGCCTGCGGGACCGTCAAGAGCTGCCCGAGGTGCGCCGCCTGGGCCAGTCCGGTTGGCCCGCAAGGACTCCCCGACACCGGCACGACGGTGGACCATCCGGCGACCGAGCGCAGACAGCGGCAGGCCGTATCCCGAGGTGCGCCACCGGCATCCGGGTTCTGACGCGCAACCGATGAGTGGAAGGCGGACGTGAGCGTGCCTGGACGGTACGACGACATTGGGCGGAACGAGGTTCTGTGGATCACCCCCGAGCTGTGCCGCCTGCCGGAGTTGCCCGGCGGGTTCGCCCTGCGGGTGGACGACTTCCTGGGGTGGGACACCACCGGCGGCCAGCAACCGCGGCGGGTGTGGGTGCGTGGCCCGGTGCTGCTGGACGCCGACGGCACGGCGCTGCGGACCCTGACGCTGTGCGTACCGGTCGACCAGCCCCGGGCGGTACTCGCCGACCGGGCAACGGCCCCCGAGGCGCCGCCGCAACCCGGGCCGGTCGAGCCGGCGCGTGCGGTGGGCGTGGCCTCCATCGGTGGTGGCGCGCACCGCGCCGACGAGCGGGACGTGGTCGAGCACGCGGGCCGGCTGTACCGGCGCGTCGAGGTTGCGCGCCGATGACCAACGCTGCGGCCGACCAGGAAACGGCCCGCCTGGCGCTGGTCGAGGAACTGGCCGGCGTGCTGGCCTTCAACGCGGCGCTGCGAGACCGGTTCGCCCACCGCGCGGTGCGGCTGCGCGAGCTGCTGCGCAGTGGGCACCTCACGCAGGTCGAGTACGCCGGCGAGATGACCCGCATGATCAGGACGCTGCGGCTGGTCAACGACGACCTCGCCGCCCGGTTCGACGCCTTCCCACCGCTCGGCTCGGCAGGCCCGGCAAGCTCCGGCGCGCATACCGAGGGCGCGCCGGTGACCGACACCCCCACGGAGTAGGAGATCGACGGTGCGCGTGACCACACTTCCCCCTGTTCTGCTGGCACACCGGCCCGTGGAGCTGGCCGCGTGAACTCCGACCGGCACACCCCGCGCGGCATCGACACCACCGTGGCGCACTCGGCGCGGGTCTACGACTGGTGGCTGGGCGGCAAGGACAACTTCGCGGCCGACCGCGAACTGGGCCAGAAGATCGTGGACCTGGTGCCGATGACCCCGGCCAGCGCCCGCGCCAACCGGGCATTCCTGCATAGAGCAGCGGGCATGGTGGCCGCCACTGGTGTCCACCAGTTCCTGGACCTGGGGCCCGGGCTGCCCACGGTGGAGAACACGCACAGCGTGGTACAGCGGATCGACCCCGACAACCGGACGGTCTACATCGACTACGACCCGCTCGTGATCGCGCACGCCCAAGCCCTGCTGGCAGGGTACGGCCCGACCACCGTCGTGCAGGCCGACATCCGCGACCCGCAGGCGATCCTGACCCATCCCGAGGTGACCGAGGTCATCGACTTCACCCGGCCGGTGTGCGTGCTGGCCGTGGCGGTGCTGCATTTCTTCACCGACGAGGAAGACCCGTACGAGGTCGTGGCCCGGCTACGGGAGGCAATGGCGCCGGGCAGCTACCTGGTGTTGTCCCACATCACCGGGGACGGCGCCAGCCAGGCCAAGGCCGACGAGGTCATCGCGATCACGCGGAAGGGGATGGCCGACCCGCCAACGCTACGGACGCACGGCGAGGTGCTGCGCTTCTTCGACGGCTTCGAGTTGCTCGACCCCGGCGTGGTGCCGGTACGCCTGTGGCGGCCCGAGGGCGACGACCCGCAACAGCCGCAGTGGCGCAAGCCCGGCGACGAGGACGAAACGTTCTGGATGTACGCGGGGGTCGGGCGCACACCCGACGGAGCTGACCAGTGGCCAAAGGCGGGCAAAAAAACGGCCGGTGGCCGACCTGTGCGTTCCGGTCGACCAGCCGCACGGCGGTAGGTCGGCTCGCGCCGCAGCTACCCACGCCCAACCACAACCAGGCGCCCACGCTTCGCAGCGTCGTTCGCAATGGCGGTGCCGACGCCCGCCACTACATCAGTCGGAGGAGCCGTGACCACGTTTGTGCCGTTGCTGACGAAGGACCAGATCGAGGCGTTGCCGGTGCGGGCGCGCGAGGTGGTGGAGTACCGCAAGTCCGGCCTGTCGCTCAACCATGTGCAGGGCTGCCCGCTGGACTGCGCCTACTGCATCCGCCACACCTACGGCGTGTGGGACATGCGCCAGCCCCGCGCCGTGACCGACGACGCGTCGGCGGTGCGGGCGCTGGTCGAGCATCCGT
>WNGF01003159.1_pt1 | contig 22627 bp, 9 predicted proteins | sample 5400641 | NCBI WGS metagenome assembly WNGF01 (sample SAMN13153371, study PRJNA577476) | soil metagenome | isolation source: 80 cm soil or saprolite under grassland replicate 2 | place: USA:California | collected 2016-06-15 | reverse complement strand
CGGCGTGCTGCTCGCTTTTACCATTCCCACGCATACGAGGATGAATGCAGTAGACTTCTCTCGCGAGGCGCGTGGGTTACTCGACCAATTCGACCGCAGAGAAACCGGTGATTTTCTTGCGTTGACCAGCAAAGGCCAGCAGGAAACCTTGTTCGCACTGGAACACGCAAGTGTCGGCGTGACTGCGCCGATTCTCAGACTCGAGTACGCGCTGCACAATTTTTCGGCATTCGTCGTGATGCCCCTGTTCGCATTCGCCAATGCTGGCGTCAGGATCGGCGGTCCTCTTCAGTATGCCGAAGTCACGGTTGGAGTCCTGCTCGGGCTTGTCATTGGCAAACCGCTCGGCATTGCCGCGGCAGCGTTTGGCGCAGTCAAATCTGGAATTGCGCAACTTCCCCGAGGTGTCGGATGGTCATCTCTGCTCGGTTATGCCTGCCTGGCAGGGATCGGTTTTACCATGTCGCTGTTTATCGCTATGCTTGCATTCGATGAGGTTGAGCCAGTTAACGCGGCAAAGACAGGCATTCTCGCCGGGTCGCTTCTGGCCGGGATCGCGGGCGCGATCGTTCTGAGGATTGCCGCCGGTCTTCGCAATGATGAATAGGTCCCATCCGGCCCCGGAGGCGCATGTATCATACGGGACCCAGTCATACCGCGTCCATGTGAGCGTGCCTGTTGCTGTTCTCTCTGCTATTCTATTTCTATCTGGAATAGGCGCGCTGATCTTCGAAACGCTTTGGCTGCGGCTAAGCGGCCTCGCCTTTGGCAACTCGACCTGGGCGGCGGCGTTGATCCTTTCCAGTTTCATGGCGGGCCTGGCGCTAGGGAACGCGATCGCCGCATCGTCGAGAATTCGGCGATGGCGACCGCTTCATTTTTATGCCTTGCTGGAGGTGCTGGTCGCTCTGCTTGGTTGTACAATCGTTTTTGGTCTTCCGGTGCTGGGCGAATTGTTGCGACCAGTGTGGCAAATGCTCTGGAATTATCAGCCCACGCTTCTCGGACTGCGATTCGTTGTCTCCTTCCTGATTCTACTTGTGCCGACAACTGCGATGGGTCTGACGCTGCCGGTGTTGATGGAAGATCCAATGTTGCGGCAAACCAATTTTGGGCGCGCGATTGGTTTTCTGTATGGCGCGAACACGTTAGGCGCGGTGGCTGGCGCTGTGCTCGGTGAAGGTTATCTCATCGCGGCGTTTGGTCTTCGAGGCACGAGTTTGGCTGCGGGTTTGGTGGTTTGCATCGCCGCAATAATCGCTTTGTTGGTGGCAAGAATTGGCGGCGATACGAGCGAGCCAATTCCCAAACCAACGTTTCCGCTATGTTTAGATGTAAGCTATCGGCTGCCGTGGCGTCTGCTTTTCGCCAGCTTCGGCACAGGCTGCACTCTTCTTTGCCTGGAGGTCATATGGTTCCGGTTTCTGCGCTTGTATGTTGTTTCATCGGCCACAGCATTTGCGGTGATGCTTGCAATTGTGCTGGCAGGAATCGGGCTGGGGAGTCTCGTGGCCGGCGCGATTCACCGGCGCTCGGCACAGCTGAATCAATTCCTTCCTGTCCTGCTACTGCTTGCCGCAATTGCCGTGCTTTCGTCATATCTATTCTTTCCGGGTGAGACAGTACGAACGCCCGCTGGTGCTTTTAGTCTCGCTTCCTGGCACCAGATTGCTCTTCTGTGCCTGGCCCTGATGTTCCCGGTTGCGTTTCTATCCGGGATCTTGTTTCCGAGCATCGCGGCGCGCGTACACGCCGGCGTCCAGGATCGCATGAATAGCACTGGAATCACTACGTTGCTCAACACAACAGGGGCGGCGATCGGCCCGCTTTTTGCAAGTTTCGTCTTGTTGCCCGGCATTGGCTATCAACGGAGCCTCGTACTTTGCGCTGTGGTTTACGCTTTGCTCGGCGTTTTAGTGAGCGAGCGCTCAAGCTGGTCGATCCGGCGACCGATCGGTTTGATTATCATCGCGCTTTGTGCGGCGGTGATCCTCCTCCTGGCAATTTTTCCACATGACCGTGCCGAATCGCACTTCGCACACGCGAGTCGTCCTTACGAAATAGATGAACACGGTAACGTGCTTGCACATGTCGTGAAAAGGATCGAGGGCACCTCAGACACCTACCAGCTGCTGCGACGCGATCTTTTTGGCGAACCGTATTACTACCGGCTCTTGACCAACGCCTTTTCGATGTCGGCCACAAATCCGCGCAATCAGCGTTACATGAGATTGTTCGCGTATCTTCCTTTAGCTCTTCGTCCGGAAGCGGAAGACGTATTGCTTATTTGCTACGGGTGCGGCGTCACCGCAGATGCATTGCTCCAGGGGCCGAACGTTAAGCGTGTGGATATCGTGGACATTTCGAAAGAAGTCTTCCATCTCGCCGATTTCTATACCGGCATCAATTACTCTAATCCGTTGCGCGATCCCCGTGTCCACGCAGTGGTCCAGGACGGGCGCTTCTTCCTTCAGGCCAGCCCGCGGCAGTACGATATTATCACGGGCGAACCGCCTCCGCCGAAAGTCGCTGGTTCAGTCAATCTCTACACCGAAGAGTTTTTTTCATTGATGAAAAGCCGGCTGAATGAGGGCGGAATCGCTACGTTCTGGCTGCCCATGAATCAACTGAAGGTGGAGGAATCAAAGGCGATTCTTCGCGCGTTTCACAATGCGTTCCCCAACGCCTTGGTTTGGGCGAGCGCCGATCAGCAGTGGATCATGATGGGGATCAAAGGGCCGGGGCGCCGCGTCAACGAAGAGGAGTTACGGCGATTGTGGAGCCAGCCCGCTGCGGCGGGCCCGGATTTGCGGCGGATCGGCGTCGAAAGCCCTCAACAATTGGCCGCATTGTTTTTGATGGACGGCGAGGAAATCGATCGCATCACCGGGGACGTAGCGCCTCTAACGGACAATTATCCCAAGCGGCTGACGGATGTGGTGTGGAATGAGCAGGCGAATTTAGATTTCACTTCGACTTACATGGATGCATCGTCCGCCGTTTACCGTTTTGTTTGGTCCCCGATCATTAACCGCATTTGGCCGGAGACACCAGACGAATCGCTGAAATCATTCTTCTCTGTTCGCGAGATGCGATATTTTTCCGAAACAGTGGGAGGCAACGAGTTGGCCGAACTGGATCTTTATCTGCGCCATTCCCAGCTGCGAATACCGGTCCTGGAGCTGCTGGGAAGTGACGGGTTGCGGCTGGCAATTGCGGAGCGTGTGGCGAAAAAATCGCAACCGCCGCCGCTGGAAGCCATGCAAGACCTGGTTGCGGGAGCACTTGCGCGACGAGATATCAACGGAGCAATTCGTCTGCTGGAGAACAAGAAAGATCGCGGCGCGCTTAGTCTCAACGACACGTATCTGCTTACCTATCTCTACTGTTTGAACGGCGACGTCGACAAAGCAGAAACGCTGGCCGCCACAAATGCTGCTGCGATCAAGAAGGATAGTTTCCTCGATTGGCTGTGGGGAAAACTGCAGAGCGAGTTCGGATTTCATCCTCCAACCAACCACGAATGAACACTGATTTTCAGAACCACGGATGACACGGATAAGAAGATTTACGCATCAAGATCAGGATCGCTGCATTCGTCAGATTCGTGCGGACGCAACACTCGTTTCCATTCCAATCGCGCATTCTTGAAAATTAAAAGAATGGCCAGGTCCAGCCCGGTGATGTTTAGATAGATCAGGGCAAAAATTATCCGTGCTATCCGCGTAATCCGTGGTCGCAAAAATCCGCGGAATTCACGGTTTCAACGGTTCAAAAAAACTTTGAAAAAAGTCAAAAAAAAGCTTGCCAGCCCCTGAGGCGTTCTATTAAACGGGAAGTTGACGCGACAAGTAGGCCCAGAAGGCCGTTCAAAAAAACTTTGAAAAAAGTGAAAAAAAAACTTGTCAGCGTTCGGAAAGTTTAATAAGCCTGTCAAAACCTAACCAAACCAATGGAGAAACTAATGACTAAAAACGTGCTAAATAAACTCGGATTCCTTGGCGCCGTCTTTGTGGCGGCCGTGGGATTTCCTCTAATTTTTGCATCAAGCGCATCCGCTCAGTTGCCCGCACCAGCCGTTCCGGCTCAGCCGGGTGCGCCGGCGCCTTCGGCTGAGGTCGAGCGCGTGATCGTGACCGGTTCGAACATTCCCACGGCGGAAGAGACCGGCCCGAACCCGGTGGACACCTACCGTCCGCAGGACATCGAGAAGCTCGGTATCCGCAACGCAACCGACCTGACCACCTTTATCCCGCAAGAGGCGGGCGGGACGGTTAACCAGAACATTGCCAATGGCGGTGACGGTACCGTTCAAATCAACCTGCGCGGCATTTTGCCAAAAGAGACGCTGATTCTGATAGACGGCAAGCGTATCGCACAGGCTGCAATTTTCGGTGGCTACGACATCCAGTTGATTCCCTTCTCGATGATCGATCACATCGATATCCTGAAGGACGGCGCTTCGGCTGTGTACGGAGCCGATGCCGTGGCCGGTGTGGTCAACTTCTTCTTGATCCACAAATACCGTGGCTTGGAGATCGGTGGCACCTACGGGAACACAAACCTGGGAGGCTCCAACGATATGGGTGAATGGGAAACGTGGTTGAAAGCCGGCACAGGCGATGACAAGACCGACATCGTCGTTATCGCCGATTTCTACCAGCGCACAGGTGGCATCTTCAGCCGCGACCGCGACATTTCCAGCAACGGAAATTTTGTTCCATTTGGAGGATTCGACGTTCGCAGTGGGAACGAACCTGGCCGAGTCCAAGGTCAACGTTTGATCCCCAGGTTGTTTTTCAGCGCGAATTCTCCGACCCCGCATTCGAGCGCTAACGTCGCAACCTCTCCATTTTATACCAGTCGATTTGCGGTACCCGGCATTATAAACGGTACGCCTGGGGATGGGGACTACAGTTTCTTTAACTTCGCCGCTTTCACGCCGGCGCTGCCTCCGGCAGATCGCCAGACGTTCTACGGCTCGTTCACCCGGGATCTGTGCGACAAATACTTGACGATATTTGCCGATTTCAAAATTGCGCGGTCCTTTTTCGATTCATCCCTGGCGGCTGTGCCGTTTGTGCCGGATCCATTTAACAGTCCGGGAACCAGCGTAGCGTTTAGTCCACAAGGCATCAGTGTGCCTATCTCAAATCCGTTTAATCCGTTCACAGTTGGCGACACCACTCTGGTTATTAACGGGGTCCCAACCCCTATGACTACCGGCGTCCGGTTTCGTGGCATTAACGACACCGGCCCCAGACACGAGAAGTTTACCTACTGGGATATGCTCTTCGATGTCGGACTTAAGGGCGAAATGGGAGAATTTGGCGATTATTTCAAGACGTGGAACTGGGAAATGGGTTTCCGTTACGCTCGCAACGAGGGTGAGGATTTGTCAATAGGTGAGGTCAGCAAGCCTGGTCTGCGCGAAGCGTTGCTGGATACAGATCCGCGCACGGCCTTTAATCCTTTCTTGGGTTTCTTCGGTCGCAATACGAATGCGGCGATAGCCCGGACTTATGTCAACTTGCATAACTCGGCCACCTTTGAGCTACCATTGTATTACGCCACGATTAACGGTGATCTGTTTAATCTCCCTGCGGGGCCAGTGTCGTTTGCAATCGGCGGCGAGTATTACGGCGAAAGGTGGGACCGCAAGCCGGATTCACTGAACACAACGTTTTCATCAATCGGCTCCGTCGACAGCGAGGGCTCAAGGGTGAACCGCGACGTGTGGAGTATTTACGAGGAAATAAGGGTACCCTTCACCAGTCCCACATGGAACTTCCCTGGCTTCTATAGTTTCGAAGTTGACTTTGCCGAGCGCGAGCAGTGGTTCAGCCAGAATACCTCTCCCGTGCTAAGTACGTCGCAGCCGGCTGGGCACAGTACGTACGACGCGCAAAAGCCGAAAGTATCCGTACGCTGGCAGCCGATCGATCCGAAGTATATCGGCGCGCTGACCCTGCGTGGCAGTTACACTGAAGCGTTTCACGCGCCGACAGTGCTCGAACTTTCGCCCGCAGGCCAACAGAGCTTCCCGCTGGTCGTGGATCCGTTTTCCACTGCTACAGAGCCGCAGGTGGAGGAACGCCAAAGCGGAAACCCATTCTTGCATCCCGAAGTGGCCTATGAATGGACCTACGGGGCCGTCTACAGCCCGAAATGGCTCAAGGGCCTCACGGTGAGCGCTGATTGGTGGCACATTGATATGCGCGACATCGTGGCGCTTCTAGGCGCGCAGTTGATTCTCCAGGGCAGCGGTCCTGGCGGGCCTTTCGCAGATCTGGTAACGCGCGACCCGCAAACCGGTGCCGCCACGCTGATAATCGATCCCCGCTCAAACCTTGCCGGGGCGATTTTCGAAGGTCTCGACTACGAAGCGATCTATATCCTGGATTCAACGATCTTCGGTGCCGGAGATTGGGGTAGATTGACCACTACAGTCAACGGCACCTGGTTGTCCCGGGCCGAGCTTCAGCCTACTCCCGGTCAAGACAGCTTCGGTATAGCGGGCGAGTTCTTGCCTACGTCATTTACGCTGACTAGTTCGCTGCCGAGAAATCGAGCCAATTTCAGTATCTTCTACGATGGCCCGGCTGACACATGGCTAGGTGGCCTGGATGTGGGAGCAGTTGTTCACTGGATCGGTCAGTATGAAGATGACAATATCGATCTGGTCGGGACCTACGACGGCGGCGGAACGCCCAACCCCCCAACGCCGAGAACTGTCCCTCTAACCGGCGAGGACGGTGCACACGCACGCAAAGTGGAGACTTGGGTTACGCTCGACCTGATCCTGAACTATACGTTTAACTTCCCAGCGCCCGCGCCAGCGGAGGTGCCTGGCTTTGCCAAGGACGGCGGCAAAAACGTGAAGATGAAGGATGGCAAGGAAAAGAATGTCATCCCAGTGTCCACAGCTGAGTACGGCTGCAGCAACTGGAAATGGTGGCTGAACAACACCACGGTCACGCTCGGTATGCAGAACGTGACCGACGAAGATCCACCATTCGTGGCCGGCAGCTTCGAGAACGGCTACGACGAGTCGCTGACCACGATCAAAGGCCGGTTCTGGTACGTCGGGCTGAAGAAGCGCTTCTAAAAATCAGCTAGCACAAATTCACAGCGGCCGGGCTCCTCACAGAGTCCGGCCGTTTTGCTTTGGCGCCGTTTTTCATATCGAACGGCATTCGGGCATCCCTCGAACGGCCGACCCATATTACGCGACTACAACTTTGCGGGCCTATCTCCCTACGATCCGAGGACTAAGCTCCTTCAATGGGAATAATGTTGAATTTCCGGAGCGACACAGCGACCCATACCGACTCGTCAATCTCTGGCCCCGGCCGTTGCCTGATTGCAAAGTGGCACCGAAGAGTTGGTTGGTCCGTTCCACGGTTGCATCAATACAAGTACGAAAGGCGAGGCTTTTACTTGTTCGCATCGCGCAGCGGAAGGTCATGTCGATAAAGATCGATATTGGATTCGAGCGCGTTTGCGATCGCGGAGTTTCCCTGTTTCATAGCTAGGTCTGACCCACGCTGCGCTGTTTCAATTGCCTTGTCGAATTGCCGATTCTCCGCATACGCCGCAGCCAGCAGGCGATAAATTCTAGGATCTTTCTCCCCGGAGAGTTCCAGTGCCCGCTCGCCTAGAGCGACCGCTTTTGCCCCGCTGCGAATGGCGTCGTCGGGAAATGTGGCGAACACCCACACGAGGTTGCAGTAAGCGCTCAGATTTTGTGGCTGTAGCTCCAGAGTCTTTTGCCATTGGCCGATTGCTTTGTCGATGCGCCCCTTTTGCGACCACGCAATCCCAAGATCATTATGAGCTTCTGCGCTGGCCGGATTGATTTGCAATTCCTTTTCTAAATGGGCAATTGCTTGATCGAACTCGCCTTGTCGCAGGAAAACTGTTGCCAGGTTGTAATTAGCTTTGGGATGCCGCGGATCCAGTTGGATGGCTTTTTGGAAGCAAGTGACTGCGTCATCAAGCGCTCCTTTCCGTTCAAGAGCAGTACCCAGATTATTCTGGGCTTCTACGAACTCCGGCTGAATCTGTAATTCCTTCCGGAACTCTGCGATCGCCTCATCGAGCTGGCCGCTGTCCGAAAGCAATGTCGCGAGGTTGTAGTGCACCCGTGGACGGGCTGGGCTTGTCTCGATAACCTTTCGGAATTCACTGAGCGCTTCGGCTTTTTGGCCTGTGCCCAAAAGCGCAAGTGCGAGATTGTTATGGGCATCGGCACTGTCAGGCCGGACTTCCAGGGCTTTCTGCGCGTGAAAGACCGCTTCTTCAAAACGATTTTGCCTCAAGGCGAGGTTGCAAAGGCCGTTATGCGCTGTGTCGTTCTGTGAATTGACGTCGAGGGCGTGTGTCCAGAGCGTGCGGCTATCATGCCAGTAGCTTGTTTGTTTCCAGGCGGACCACATCAAGATCACGATTGATGAAACCATTGCCGTGCCGAGGAGAACGCGTTGATTGCGCCCCGACGCTACAATGTCGGCAACGAACCAAGTCCCGAGAATATACAGACCGATCTGCGGTAAGTAAGTGTAGCGATCTGCATGAGCCTGCGTGCCGACTTGAACCATCCCACTCACGGGCACCAGCATTCCTAAAAACCAAAACCAGCCGGTTAGAAAATAAGGATGTTTCCGTCTGTAGATGAAGGCGGCAACGCTGACTGCGAGGAGCAACAGCGCTGCCATCGAGACTTGAACGACAGAAAGGCTGTGCCTTGGATGAGGGTAAAAGACGGACAACCCAAATGGCCACACTAGTTGTCGCAGGTAGACGAGAATTGCCACGGCAGCATTACCAAGCCGCTCTGCTAATGACAGCCTGTCGATAGGATCGATAAAGTGACGCTGGGCGAGAACAGTGGCCGCGCAGGAAGCAAACGAAAAAAATAGCAGCGGAATTTTTTCGAGGAAGATTTGTCGGAAATCCGCGCGGCCTTCAGTTCTCCGCCGCTGGCCTGATTTGCTTGGAGTCTCTGACGCAAATCGCTTTAAAGGCCAGTAGTCGAGTAATAGCAATACGAACGGAACCGTCACCAAAATCGGTTTTGACATGAGGCCGAACGTTAAAAAGAGGAGGACAAAGAGGTAGAATGTAAGCGACAGCGTCCGGATGTATCGAGTGTAGGCGCCGAGAGTTAGCATGAAAAATACGGCGCTCAACACATCCTTCCGCTCGGAGATCCAAGCTACCGATTCCACGTGTAATGGATGAATTGCGAACAGCGCCGCAACAAAAGCGCTTCGCCACAAAGTCCCTGTCATTTGTCGCATCACGAGAAACAGGAGGATGACAGCGATGGTGTGCAAAAGAACGCTGGTGAAGTAATGCCCGGCCGGCTTCAGTCCGTACAGCTGACAATCCAGCATGTGCGAAATGACTGTCAGAGGGTGCCAATTAGCACAAACAGTGTGTGTGAATGCCCACCCTATGTTTTGCAGCGAAAGGCCCCCCGCTATTTTCGCATTATCGTAAACATAGAGTTCGTCGTCGTAGTTGACGAAATCGTGTGCAAGCGTCTGACCGAAAATCAACCAGGTGATCACGGCGAGAACAGCACATATCCCGAAGATTACTCCGCGTTTTGGAACCATTGTCCGGATAGGGGCGTGTTTTGCCATTCCTAAAGACTGGATCGAGGAGAGTAAAACCACGAATGAACACGAATAAGCACGAATTTTTGTCAACAGAACCACGGATTACACCGATGGCACGGATAAGAAGACTCAGGCATGGTCAACAGGGTTACTATGCTCGTCATGTTGACGGCCCACGAAACACGCGAATTGACGCGAATCATTTTCCAAATCCGATTCAACGATTTAACTGCGGCGAAGCCATTCGTGTGCATTAGTGTTCATTAGTGGTTAGATTTTTCGCTCGGCGAGAATGGCTTTGGGCGTTCCTCTTAATCGCCCTCGTTTTTATATCCTACGCTCGCGTCTTTAATGCCGACTTCATTTGGGATGACGAATCACATCTGACTCGCAACCCCTGCATCATTGGTCCGCTGGGATTGAAAGAAATTTGGACGAGCGCGCGAGCCGTCTATTACCCGTTGGTGCTGACGACTTTTTGGATCGTGCACAAGTTCGTCGGCTTGTCGCCCTGGCCATACCATCTTTTGAATGTGCTTTTGCACGCTGGATCGGCTGTCTTGCTCTGGCAGATCTTGCGACAACTAAATGTCCGCGGCGCGTGGCTGGGCGCGGCGCTATGGGCTTTGCACCCGGTGATGGTCCAATCAGTCGCCTGGGTAACTGAGCTGAAAAATACGCAATCGGGCTTCTTTTATCTCGTGTCGATCTTCTGTTTTCTAAAATGGGCAGACGTCAAAAGCGTTAGCTTGCCTTCGCCTCTCCCTTCGCAAGGGAGAGGGCAGGGTGAGGGTTTCAGCATTAAGAGCGAGACTCAAGCTGCCAACTCCTTCGCCTCAATCCTCTCTCCTTTACGAAGGGGAGACGCGGGGCCCTCAGCGGCAAACACAGAGCTGAGACCACGCAGTCACGGGTGTTGGTGGATCTTCGCTTTGTCCCTGTTGTTTTTCATTCTTGCGACCCTTAGCAAGCCTTCCGTGGTCATGTTGCCTGTGGTACTTGCCCTGTGTATCTGGTGGAGAACGGGTCGGATCCGTTGGCGTGATGTTGCAGTGCTTGCGTCGTTTGTCATAATTTCCGCGCTCGCGAGCGTCTGGACGATTTTGGAACAGAAGTTCCACGCTGGCGCAATTGGCGCTGAGTGGGCGCAGACTTGGCCGGAACGTGTTATCATCGCGGGGCGCGCGATATGGTTTTACCTGGCGAAGCTGATATGGCCGCATCCGCTGATCTTCATCTATCCGAGGTGGGAGATCGATTCGTCCCAACTAATCGCCTATTTGCCGCTGCTCGCGGCATTAGCTGGATTATTTGGTTTGTGGTTGAACCGCGCGAAATGGAGCCGCGCGGTATTGCTTGCCGCCGCATACTATGTGGTTTCGCTGTTCCCTGTGCTTGGATTTTTCAGCGTCTATTTCTTTCGCTACTCATTTGTGAGCGATCACTTTCAATATCTGGCGAGCATGGGGCCGCTGGCGCTAGCTAGCGCAGGCATCGTAACAGGTTTTAGCCGCCTGACTGCGTCGAGGCACCTTTCAGTGTTGCCATCGAAATCGCGCCATCGGCCTCCTCAAGGCTCCGGCGTGGCGGGCAGCGCCGTGGCTACAACGCCGCTTGTCGGGACCTGTGGGGTTCTGCTTCTGTTGCTTGTTGTTCTGACGTGGCGACAAACTGCCGTTTACCATAATCTTGTCACCCTGTACACAGCGACGCTGACAAAGAATCCCGGTTGCTGGATGGCGCATTATAATTTGGGTATCGTTCTGAATGAGCAAGGCAATACTGATGGGGCGATTGCTCATTACCGCCAGGCCGTTGAGCTGCGGCCAAGTTACGCGGAGGCCCATTATAATCTAGGCGGTCTTCTCGTACACAAAGGCCAGCCCGACGAAGCTATCGCTCATTATGAAAAAGCACTGGAAATAAATCCTGCTGATGCAGAAGCACACAACAATCTTGGCGCTACGCTTTTTGCGAGCGGGCGTGTAGATGAGGCTGTTACTCATTATCGGAAAGCGATCGCGATCCAGCCGGATTACGCCGATGCCTCTTGCAATCTGGCAATTGCGCTTCTTTCCAAAGGTGATTTAGATGGTGCCATCGCTGGTTACTCAGCCTGCCTCGCCGTATCGCCAAATCAGGCTGAGGCTCAGTACAACCTTGCGAGCGCCTTGTTTCGAATCGGCCGGACAGATGAGGCAATCGCTCATTACCAAAAAGTCCTCGAGTTGCGCCCGGAAAACGCGGATGCTCACGCAAATCTGGGAAGCGTGTTTCTCGCAAAAGGCCGCGTCCGGGATGCAATTGCGCAGTACAGAGATGCGCTTCGGATTGCGCCTGAGAACGTACCCGCCCAGAGTAATCTGGCGTGGCTGCTGGCGACAGCTGCCGACCCGTCGCTCAGAAATGGATCAGAGGCTGTCCTCTTGGCCGAACGGGCAGAATCCGAGAGCTCTCGGAGCGAAAATCGCGCAATTGTTCTACGCACCCTGGCTGCAGCATACGCTGAGACTGGCCGCTTTGTTGATGCCAAGAAAACTGCCGAACAGGCATTGCAGGCCGCAGAGATCCAGGGAAACCCCACTTTGTCGAGCGCTCTCCGCGACGAAATCTCGCTTTACGACCTTGGTTTACCGTATCATAAGGAGGCGAGATGACCTCACGTGCCCGAAGTCTTTATCGCAAGCCGTACAACGTTGTGAGTTAATCGCCGGCAGACGTTCGTCGAAGCGGAACCTGCTGGCGATAGAGCAAAACGTCTTCTTCGAGAAGATCCGCCAGACCGGTTTTCCCCTGTACCCTGGCAATGGCTACACCTTGTTGTATCACCGCGATGGCGTTAGAGAAACGGCCGGTTTCTGCATAAGCGGCAGCGAGCGTCCGAAAAAAGAGGGGTTCTCTACCACCTGAGAGGGATACCGCTTGCTGCGCTAGTTCGACCGCCTTTGCGCCGTCCCGGATCGAGGCATCACTTGATGTTGCCAGCAGCCAGGCAAGATTGCTACGAGAGTGCGGATCTTCGGGCGCTAACGCCACTGCCCGGCTGTAGTGCGCGATCGCCTCCTTCAGGCCACCTTTGCGCAGAAGCGCGTTACCAAGGCCGGTATGAGCATCCGCGTCGTTGGGTTGTATTTGAAGGGCCTTCTCAAAATCAGCCATTGCTTCGTCGACCCTCCCCTTTGCATAAAGAACATTTCCGCGATTGTAATAGGCTTCTGCGTAGTCGGGTTGCAGCTTTATCGCTTGTTCGAAGTGGGCCATCGCTTCATCGGGTTGCCCTTTTCTCGCCAGAGCGTCTCCGAGATTCATTTCTACAAACGCGGTACCGAGTTTGTAATGAGGATCTAACTTACCAGACCTGATTTTCGACGCGGCCTCAAAATGCGACATCGCTTTGTCAGGTTCACCGCGGTCGACGCAGAGGTAGCCGAGATTATTGTGGGCAAAATCGTTGTCGGTGGTGACGGCGAGAGCATGCGTCCAAAGCGTCTCGCTGTTTCGCCAGTACGACGTTTGAGTGAAGGCCGTGCATGCCAGGGCAGCTACGACCATTACGGTGCTTGCGGTGGCTACACCACGCCATAATCTGACCTGGCCCACTGCTCCTACGTCGCCAGCAGCCCAAACTGCGATCAGGAACAAACCGATAGAAGGAAGGTAGGTATAACGGTCGGCATGGCCTTGTTCACCAACCTGAACAAGCCCAATCACGGGAACCAGCATAACAAGGTACCAGAACCAACCGGTAAACAGATAAGGTCGCTTATCTCGGCAAACGATTGCCGCACAAGTGATGGCGAGGAGGAATGCAATCGCGAGAACAACCTGCCAAGTTCCCAAAGTATCATTTGGATGAGGATAAAAAACGGCGAGGCGCGTCGGCCACAATGTTTTCCAGGCGTAAATGACGTAACTCATGACTGCATTCTCCGCCCGCCAGAGAAACGGCAGCGGAGGAAGCGCGCCAACGGCGCGTTTCTGCAGCACAAATGTAACGATACCGGCGCCGGCGGAAAGGATGAACAAGGGAATCTTTTCCAGAAAAAGCCGTCGTATGATGCGCCTTTGATTGTCTGACTGAAAGACTTTCGCCTTCCCTGTTGAGGAGGCGATTTTCTCAAAACGACGGAGCGGCCAGTAATCCAAAACGAGAAGGACAATCGGGGCGGTTACCAGCATGGGCTTGGACATAAGTCCTGCCACGAACAGGGCGGTCACCACGAGATAGCGCGTTATCGATGCCGCCCGTGCGTAACGAACGTATGCGTCCAGCATGAGAAAAAAGAAAACTGCGCTCAGAACGTCTTTTCGCTCGCTCACCCATGCGACCGACTCGACGTGCAGCGGGTGAACGGCAAATAGTGCAGCGACAATGGCACTCTTCCAAAGTGCGCCGGTCATTTGCTGCAGCACACGAAACAGCAGAAGTGCTGCGATGGTATGCAACACGCCGTTCGCAGCATGATGGCCGCCAGCGTTTAAGCCGTATAGCCCGCAGTCCAACAGATGTGACAGGGTTGTTAAGGGATGCCAGTTGCCCGCGTGCGGGCTGGTAAAGGCAGCTGCTATCCCTTTTAGCGTAGGTCCGGCCCGAATGGCCGGGGCGTTTGTAGACGTACACATCGTCGTCGAAATTGACGAAGTTGTAATGAATTGTCTGACTGAATACGGCCAGACTAAGCCCGGTAAGGAGCAGGTATATACCGACAGTTGTGCTACGCCTGCGAACGTCCCGTGGTACTTCACGTGGTCGGCGATCCCGTTGTCGCTTCCTTTTATTCGCTATTGGGTGACGAGCTGGAATTTGTTAGGCTAGGATCGCGGAGCGGCTGCCGTTCCTGGTAAAGCGCGATGTTGGCCTGGAGTTCGATAGCGAGACCAGAGTTCCCCTGGCTATTGGCTAATTCAATCCCGCGCTGCGCAGTCTGGATTGCTTCAGCGAACCGGCCACTTTCTGCATAGGCGGCGGCCAACGTGCGGAAGAGTATTGGGATTCTGTTGCCGGAGAGGCGTAGGGCTTGCTCTGCCAGTTGGACCGCTTTGGCGCCATTTCGAATCGACTGGTCTGGTGACGTTGCAAATACCCAGGCGAGATTGCTCATCGCGTTTCCATTGTCGGGTTCAACCGACAACACCTTCTGCCACTCTTCGACGCCTTCCTGCACACGGCCTTGCTGTACAAGAACGGTGCCCACGATATTGTGGACCTCCATGTTATCGGGTTGTAGCTCGAGTAATTTACGGTAGTGAATCAGCGCGTCAGCCACTTGACCTTTTTGAAGAAGCGCCTTGGCAAGATTCTCGTGAGCAGGGCTGTTGTCAGGTCGAAGATCCACGGCTGCCCGTAGGAGCGAGATAGCCTCGTCCACCTTGCCTTGCCCCAAAAAGACGATGCCGAGATTGTTTTCAGCAACGTCGTTGTTTGTGGTTACTGCAAGCGCATGCTTAAACAATGTTTCGCTGTTACGCCAATAGGAGGTCTGAACCCACGCGCACAAGCTCAAAGCGCCGATGACAAGTACTGCAGCAGTGCTCACAATTGAGCGTTGATGCCGGTACAAAGCGATCAAGTCGACCACCCCCCAGGTGGCCGCTATGTATAAGCCAACTTGCGGTAAATATGTGTATCGATCAGCGCGGCCCTGCCAGCCGACTTGCACCAGTCCGATAACCGGGACAAGCATTCCGAGATACCATAACCAGCCCGTTATAAAGTAGGGCCGCTGTTTCCGTAAAGCGATGGCCACTACCGTGATACATATTAGAAGGAGGAGACACGAGACGATTTCCCAAACGGGTAGCCGGTTCTCAGGATGCGGGTAGAACACGGCGAGGTTCACCGGCCAGAGCATCTGCCAGATGTAGAGAACATAGCTGACTACCGCGTTGTTGATTCGTTCCAATATCGGCAAGTCCTCCGTCCAGCCGACCGCGCTTTTCTGAACGAGAAAAGTGACGACGCTTGAAGCGGCGGAGAGAGCTATCAGTGGAATCTTTTCCAGGACCGGCATTAATAACTGACGTCTGCCGTCTAATGCCTGACATCCGATTCTACAGAGTGGCCAATAATCAAGAACCAGTAACACCAATGGCAGCGTGACCAGCATCGGTTTAGACATAAGGCCACAAGCGAAGGCGAATACCACGGCCAAATAACGTTCGACCCGAGGTAAGCGCACGTAATACGCGTAGGCGAGGAGTGTCAGCATGAAGCAAACGCCGCTCAGCACATCCTTTCGTTCTGCTATCCAGGCAACCGATTCGACACGTAACGGATGAATTGCGAACACTGCCGCAACAAAAGCGCTTCGCCACAGCGCTCCGGTCATCTGTTGCAGCGCAAGAAAAAGGAGGATCGCCGCGAGGGTGTGGAGGAGGACATTCGTAAAATGATGCCATCCCGCATTCAACCCATATAGCTGGCAGTCGAGCATATGTGAAATGGTCGTCAGCGGATGCCAGTTCATGGAATGAATATGACTGAATGCCCAGGCAATACCGCTAATGCTGAGCCCGCTGGTTATCCTCGTATTTTCATAAACGTAACGTGGATCGTCGTAGTTGATGAAGTCGTGCCAAAGCGTTCGGCTGAAAACAAGCCAAGTCAGGCCCGCTAGAACGATGCAGATGCCGATGGTCCGCCAAGGACGGTCGGTTTGTGGCGGAGCTAATTCAGCGTTGCTGATACGGTGCATGCCGTGATCTTGCGTAAATGACGAAATCCGAATGACGAATGAATGCTCGAGGCATTTCACGTGATTCGTGACTAGTTACAACGTTAAAACGAGTCCGGTTCAACGATTTAACGATTTAAGGATTCAACTTGGCGAAAGCCAGTCGTCATTTGAGTTTCGTCATTTCTAGGACTTCCTCTGGTAGATTAAAATGTATTTTCCCAGCTGTGGCACTGATTGGGGTACGTCCCCAAAATAATAATCTGTTTTGTCTGGCGCCACCATGTTCACGAAACCCGCCACAGTATAGTTTTGTGCCGTGTATTCATTAGCCCAGGTGAAAATCGACCGCTCAGATTCCGGCCGTTGTAGCCACGAATCCGGCATCACCACAGAGATGAGAAATTTAGGATGGGCACGTTCAATGTCACGGATCATTTCCTGCTGCATTTGGCTGGCATACTTTTGGGGTTCCATCAGGCCGTAAGTATAAATGTAGCCGGTTGCGGAATGTCGGTCGGAATAAAAATAAATCTGCGGCTCGGAACCCAGCACGGCGATCGTGTCATTTCGGGTGGTATGTTCTCGGAGATATTCTGCAATTCTGATGGATTCCGGGAAGGGACCCTCTGGATAAATCATTCGAGAGGCGTCGGCTGGGGAGGCTTCAAAAAAGAACTTCCTTTCTGCGAGAATCGGCCAAGCAAAAGAAAACCCCAGAATCAACATGGGAATAAATCGCACTACGATTAATCGATCTGCACTGAGATCTGACAATCTGCTAATGGCAACGCCTGCAAGCAGCGAGACAGCTGGAAGCACCAAGATGAAATAGTGCAATCGAAAATAGAATCCCGGGCATAGCGACAATGCAGAGAACAAAAGGAAGCCGAGCAGAAAAATTGCGATAGGACGTGTTCGCTGTTCCCACAAACCCGCAACGAGTCCGATTCCAGCCAGCGTCCAGATCGGCCAGCCGGCTACAATCACTTCCTTTGCGCTGTAGAAGAAAATTCGCGGCGCTTGGCTGAAAGGAACCAGGCTGCCGTACTGACGCGCGTAATCGATTGTCCAAAACCAGAACCTGTCGAACACACCGATGCGCCAGAGAAACAGACAAGTAATTCCCAAGGGAAGAATTACGCCGGCACTAAAAATCAGGGTTCGCAGAAAAATTTTTTCAGGTCGAAATCGGCGATGAAAATTGTTGGAGACAAGATAAATCGTTCCAAACAGAGCGAAGAAAACCGCCGGCTGCTTCATTAACAGTCCGATGCCGAAGAGCAACCCGCTCGCGAATAATCGTCCCAAGCCTTGCCGACCTGCCGAGTTGACCAAGAGCAATGTTCCGCCGAGCACCGGGAGCAGCACAAAATGTGTGGCGTGGCCGGCAAACCCCAGCACCGAGGGGCTTACAGAGAGCACGGAATAGCTCATTCCTGCGGCAAGTCCCACTACCGAATTCAGAAGTTGGCGGCCCAGTAAAAAGATCAAAATGATCGTAGCCGCGTTAACAAGAAGCAGTCCCAAATGAATTCCGGTTATTGTTTGCCCAAAGATCGACATGATTGCGGCGTAGGCTGCATAAGTTCCTGGGAACTTCATGTTGTAGGCGAGCGTGTATGGTGGAACACCTTGCAAAATGAGTTGACCGGCATAAGCGTATTCGCCTTCATCGCGCTCGAGTGGAACTCCAAGGAGTCGAACTCTGATGGCAATAACGAGGCCAAAAACACCAGCTGCGACAAGCCACCATGCAATCGGCAGCGCTCTTTCTTGATCGCGACTTTTAGTCGGCATTAGAAGTGCTAAATCGATGAAGAGGCGACCTGACGCAAGATGTGAACAAGCAGGCCCTCGAGTATCGGCGAAGGCGTTTATTTGGCTTTTATGCTTGCTCGCTGGAATGCGAACCTTCGTCTTCTGCGCAGGCTTTCCCTTTTTCAATAATGCCGATGAACAAGCGCACTTTGATGTTGTGCTTAAGTACTCACAAGGACATCTGCCTCGCGGAATGGAACACTTTTCCGGCGAATCCGCCCGTTATTTCGTGCAGTACGGTTCACCGGAGTTCTTCATGTCGCCGGTGGCATTTCCAGACGGGCGCTTCCCTCCTCCGACCTGGACGTCCTCGGCGGAGGGAACTTCGGCTGCAGTTTCGGCGACCGAACAAGCATGGAGCGATGCGACTAATCCTGAATCGTGGCAGCCGCCTTTGTATTATGCAGTCGCCGGCTTGTGGCTGAATTTGGGGCAGTTGTGCGGGTTCTCCGACGGTCACCTGCTTTATTGGTTACGGTTTCTAAACGTTCTCTTCTTCTCAGCGCTCGTTTGGCTGAGTTTTCTGGCAGCGCGGGAGTTCTTTCCTCAACAAGAATGGATAGCCTTGTGCGTTCCAGTTTTGGTGGCGTTCATCCCACAGGACATGTTTTACGGGATAGAGAACGACAATCTATCGCCACTCCTGTTCGGTGCGGTTTTCATTTGCTTGATCCGCTGGTGGCGAGCAGAAGTGCTGAGTCCTCTGCTCGCGGTTTGTCTCGGATTGACAATGTCGGCGACATACCTCACGAAACTCAGTAACGCTCCATTGCTTGGGGTTGCTCTTTGTGTTGCTCTGTTAAAGGTCTTTTCGGCGGTCCGTTCAGGAAATCTCGGCCGGATGCTGACTCCGCTCGGGATTTTCGTCGCATGCGCCATCATACCGGTCGGTGCCTGGATGATTTGGATGCAACACGCTTTCGGAGATGCGATCGGTTCTTCGACACACATCGCGCTTTCAGGCTGGACGCAAAAGCCGTTCGAAGCGTGGTGGCATCATCCTATTTTCACATGGCAAGGCGCCTGGAGCTTTCTCTCCAAGCTACTGGCAAGTTTCTGGCGCGGCGAGTTCATTTGGCAGGGAAACAGATTGGCTTCGGCTGCCGCAGATTACTTTTATGTTATTTCGTCACTGCTATTGGTCTGGATCACAGCGCTGCATCTGCCCCGGCTTGCTCGCCGCGATAAAGTGACGGCACAAATCGTTTCTTTCGCTTTACTAAGTTTTATCGCTGCGGTCCTGTTTCTCGCTTTTATCTCAATACGATTCGATTTTGGCGATTCCGTCTATCCTTCGCGCGCCGAACCCTATTTGTGGTCGGGACGTTATATCACCGGTGCGCTGATTCCGTTCATAATCGTCTATGTCTATGGACTCGACCTCGCTCTTCGTTGGACACATAGAACGTGGCCGCTGTTCGCTACCGTGGTGATAATTGTCACTGCCGTTACGGTTTCTGAAATTCGAGTCAATCGACCGGTGTTCTCCAGCGACTATAATTGGTTTCACCTCCCTTAGAGGAGCGAATCAGGGATTCTAACACTGGAATGGAAGCAGCGGCTGGTCCCTCAGAAATGTCGCAACGAATCAGAGAGCAGCCTCGCCGTTCATGGTGGAGAGGACTGCTTTTCGCTTTGGTCCTGGCGGCTGTGACGATCTCTGCATCCCGGCCCGCGTGGCATGGAGGTTTTCTCTGGGACGATGACGTCTACATCACCAATAATGAACTGCTGACGGCGCCTGATGGTCTGCGGCGAATCTGGTTCTCGCTCGATTCGCCTTCTCAGTATTTCCCGCTAGTCTATACAACTTTTCGCATCGAGCACGCGCTTTGGGGGATCACTCCAACTGGTTATCATTGGGTGAATCTTCTGCTGCATATTGGCAACGCACTGCTGGTGTGGTTGGTGCTGACGAGGTTAAACGTTCCGGGAGCATGGCTGACTGGAGCAATTTTTGCGCTGCATCCCGTGCAGGTGGAATCAGTCGCTTGGATCACGGAACGCAAAAATGTGCTGATGGGCTTCTTCTTTTTGCTCACGCTACTTGCCTGGATTGCGTTTTTGGACGGAAGGACGAAGCGGCCCTGGCTGTTTTATGGACTTGCCCTGATCCTTTATCTATTGGCGCTCTCGGCCAAGACAACGGCCTGCACGCTCCCCGCGGCGTTGTTCCTGATTTTATGGTTGCAGAAGACGCCCATCAGTTGGAAGCGAATTTTCCAGATCATTCCCTTCCTTGTTCTTGGTATCGCCATGGGGGTGTTAGCGATGTGGTGGGAGCGGTACCATCAGGGAACGAGCCGGGCTGTGTTTACGTTCCTGAGCCCAATCGAACGGGTTCTCGTTGCGAGCCGTGCTGTTTGGTTTTATCTGAGCAAACTCATCTGGCCATCTAATCTCACATTTATTTATCCGCGATGGGATATCGCGCCCACTCATCTACTCAATTACGTGTGGCTGTTGGCGGGAGTTATCGTGTGCGGGGCAATCTATTTTCTCCGTCGATATGTGGGACGCAGTGTTGAGGGCGCCACCGCATTTTTCGTCGCGACCCTGAGCCCGGTGTTGGGATTCATCATGCTGTACACATTTCGGTACACGTTTGTAGCCGATCATTATCAGTATCTGGCCTGTATCGGGCCGATCGCCCTGGCTTCTGCCGGTCTGATCAATTTGGCCGACACGTTTAAGAATTGCCGCGCCTTAATCTTAAGCGCATCGCTCTGTATCGTGGCCCTACTGGCGATACTGACCTGGCGACAAGCCGCGATGTATGGCAACATCGAAACACTCTGGCGCACGACTCTGGCCAGAAATCCCAGTTGCTGGATGGCACACAACAATTTGGGCATCGTGCTGTTCGAAAAAGGCCAACTTGACGATGCGATTGCGCATTATCGGACGACCTTGCAAATGCAGCCCAATTATTGGGATGCCGATTACAATCTTGGCACCGCTCTTCTGGGCAAAGGCCAGGTGGACGAAGCAATTTTCCATTGCGACAAAGCAGTCAGGATGCAGCCAAACGATCCAGATGCTCGAGTGGCCTTGGCCAATGCTCTTCTTCAAAAGAGACGTATCGACGACGCGATCGTTCACTACCAAAAAGCAGTTGCAATACGTCCGGATTATTTTCTTGCCCGTGCCGGGCTTGGGCACGCTCTGCTTGAGAAAGGGAAGCTTGATGCTGCGATCGAGCATTCTCGGGCCGCCTTGTTGATCCAGCCTAATGACGCAGACTGTCACACGGTCCTGGCCATAGCTCTTGATGAAAAAGGCCAATCGGCCGAAGCCATCGAACACTATGAAAAGGCGTTGGAGATTTCTCCTCAATCCGTTTCTGCTTTGAATAATCTGGCGTGGTTACTAGCCACAGGTTCCGACGCGTCATTGCGAAACGGGCCCCGGGCGATTCAATTTGCGCAGCAAGCCGACCAACTTTCCGGAGGCACTAATGCGGTTGTGCTCCGCACGTTGGCAGCAGCATATGCGGAGGCTGGTCAATTTGGAAAAGCCATCGAAAGCGCCCAGGCTGCGATGCAGCTGAGACGGAGCCAGGGTGACGATTCGTTAGCCACCGAGCTTCAGCAAGAGATCGCGCTTTATGAGTTGGGGTTGCCTTATCGTGAAATGGCAAAATAAGGTAAGCCCGCGTGACTCGTGATTCGTTACATCGTTAAAACGGACGATCCAACCGCGTGACGATTCAACGGTTCAACGATTTAACGGTTTAACGCGGCGAAGCCATTAGAGCTCATCGCGCAGAATTTCGAACACCTTTGTGCTCTCCACTACTCCTGCCAGAGCATCTGTTCCGGGACCATTGCCGAACGCGACGACATCTTCAACAGTCACCAGGGCGGATTTCGTGTAAAAGGCCGCCGGCTCCGGCTGCTCCGTCTGCGGTTGTCTGCTCTGATTTTCGTCTTGTTTACCTGGTATTTTCGCTGCTCCGTACGATTTATCGCCATTTGGACCTGTTGCCCAGGTAATCCAGGGCTGGCCGGCAGAATTAAAGCCTAAGAGGGCAATGCCGCTGTCTTTGCGAAAAGGAAATCCATTCAGGTTTAATCCGCCGATCGCCACATCGCCGCAGACTATAATGGTTGATTTTTCTCCGCCGTAACTTCGCGCAATGCCAACTGCACGGTCCAGTTCGACCGTTTGGCCCAAGGTCCTCTCCCCGTTGTTTTCCTGCGCTGCCTTTCGCATTAGCCCTGCATCAACCACCAGTAAATACCCGCCAACGTTGTACTGGAGCAATTGGATCGCTCGCCGCACCATGTCCGATAGGCTTGGCTGCTGACTTCTTTCTTCCACCTGGTTCACGAATGCGAGATCTTCTTTACTAAAAACGCCGACCAGTTTTGGACGGCGCCAGGCGGGAACCGCGTCGAGCTCGGCTCGGGTTCGAACAATATCAAACCCGTTGCCACGGAGCTCGAGTAGGAGATCGCGATTGTCCTGTCTCTCCCCGGCCTTTGTGACTGGAAGAAATTGCGC
>WNGF01003154.1_pt1 | contig 22646 bp, 11 predicted proteins | sample 5400641 | NCBI WGS metagenome assembly WNGF01 (sample SAMN13153371, study PRJNA577476) | soil metagenome | isolation source: 80 cm soil or saprolite under grassland replicate 2 | place: USA:California | collected 2016-06-15 | reverse complement strand
GGCGATGTCCGCCTGTCCGCGCGCGCTCACGCGCCGTGAGCCCGAGCTGGATTGGATGGGGGGCTGTGAGCTGTCGAACTGGCTCAAGAAATCGCTGTCGATGGCATTCCACGTGACCTGTCCGTGGGTGCGCACGCGGCGTCGCGGCGGTGCGGTTGCGCCGATCGACGCCCCCCAGCGATCGTTCGAGCCGCGCGACTTCGTGTCGATGCCGGTGAAGATGCCGACGGGATTCGAGCCGAACGGTCCGGGAAAGCCGCGTTCGTCGTGCCCAAACATGACTTGTGCGCGCACGAATGCGCCGGCGCCGCTGTGCCATCCGCCGGTGCCGCCGACTTCGGTGCGCCTGTAGTCGTCGTTCGTAATCGTCTCGCCCGCCGCGCTGCGCTGGTCGTTGAAGCCGTCGGACGCACGCCCGTCCGCGCTGCCGCCCCAGGACCAGTCGCCCGCCGTGCCGGAGGACGCCGCGGTGACATGCTGCGTCCCGAAGCTGCCCGCTTCAATCGCGGCGTCGCCGCGCGCCGGGCCGCCGCTGCGTGTCACGATCCGCACGACGGATCCAATCGCGTTGGATCCGTAGAGCGCACTTTGCGGGCCGCGCACGACCTCGATGCGATCGATGTTCGCGGTGGACAGGTGCGCGAAGTCCATGCCGCCGCCGAACGCGTTCACCTGGATATCGTCGACATACACGAGGCTGTAATCAGACTCGCCGCCGCGCGGAAACACGCTCGTGAGCGCGCCCGCGCTGCCCGACCGCAGCACCGCCAGTCCCGGAACCGTCCGCAGCGCATCCGCCACGGTCGTGACCTGCCGCTCTCGCAGTTCCGCACCGGTGATCACCGTGATCGACGATGACGCCTGCGACAGCGGGATCTCGACCTGCGCTGCGGAGACGACGAGCGATTCGGCGATCGCGGAGACCGACAGCGTGATGGCGCCGATGTCGCGCGCCGCGGCTGTCGGATCGAGCGCCACCGGCTCGGCGCGGAAGCCGTCAGCGGAAACGCGGACTTCGCAGCGGCAGCCATCGGGCGCCGCGAGCGTGAACTGCCCCTGCGCATCCGTCGTGGTCTGCACGGGCGCGCCCGCGCCCGAGATCCACACGCGCGCATTCGGGACCGGACGTCCGTCCGGATCGATCACGCGGCCTGTCACCGGTCCGGCGTACGCAGCACGCGCCGCGCTGAACACGATCGCGAAAAGAAGAATGAATGGAAAGAGAGATCGGACTCGCATCGGGCTCCTCCTCGGCGTGTTCTCGCGCCGATGTCTCCCTCGCGGAAGACGGAAAGGACGGGCCCGGCGTCAAGTATCCTGGCTCGCGGATCGTCGTCTCTTTTCGTTGCTCCGGACCTTCCCATGCTTGCGCACAGTGGCCGGGGCGAGACTCCCCGCTTACAGTGGCGGCACCGCGTGGGAGTTGCACCCACTTCGCGTGATCGCCGGGCAGGGCCGGTGAATGCGAGTCACCGGCCCGACGTCAGTTGTTGGGGCCAGTATAGCCGAATCACTAATCCCTGATCGCGAATCCCTAATCTTCGAATCCGCGAATCACTAATCGACGATCGCTGGATCTGGGATCATTGAATCGTTGAATCGGCGCTTTTCCAAACCCGATACGCGGGCCTTCGACTCGCCAGCGACGGCGGCTCGCTCAGGCCAGGATGTCGATCGTTCTCGGGCCTGCCATCTGTGAACCATCGGAATCCCGCGCGCGGTTGTCAGCCCCTCCACAATCCCGGTAAGATGAAGTGTTTGAGCAATTTCGTGCCTTCATGCCGGAAGCCGTCGGCACGTGACCGGGACGGTGAATACGGGTGAATCATGACGAGAGCTTCTGCCCTGAACACACGTGAGGGGACGCGGGGGGCGGCGGATGCGAGCGGAAACTTCGCCGTTCGCGCCGAGACGCTGACGGTGCAGACGCAGGAGCGCGTGGAGCTGACCGACATCACCGACCGTGTGCTCGAGGTCGTTCGCGCGTCCGGCGTGCGCGAGGGGATCGTCAGCGTCTGGTCGATGCACACGACCTTTGCGGTGTTCATGAACGAGGCGCAGCGCGCGCTCCACGCTGACATCAAGCGGCTGCTCGAGACGATGGTCGATCGCGACGCGGACTGGATGCATAACGATCCGCAGCACTCCGACTGCGACCGCTTCAACGCGGACGCGCATCTGCGCGCGATGCTGCTCGGCCACAGCCTCACGCTGCAGGTGGGCGGCGGCGAAGCGGTCCTCGGGCAGTGGCAGCGCGTGCTTGTCGCGGAGCTCGACGGTCCTCGCTCCCGCACGCTCCGCGTACAGGTCATGGGCGTTTCGTGAAAGCGCCTGCGGCCCGAGCGGGGGCCGGCCCCGCGAGCAGTGATAAATGCTGACGGGTAGTACTGGTTAACTCGGATGCAGAGTCGGATCGAAACGCTCGGACTCGGCGACGTCGTTGAAAAGCTGGACGCCTGCGAGCGCCTATCGCTCGAGGACGGCGTGCGGCTGTTCGAATGTCCTGATCTGCTCGCCCTCGGATGGCTCGCGAACCGCGAGCGCGAGAAGCGGCACGGCGCGCGCACGTACTACAACTTCAACATCCGCCTCGAGGCGACGAACGTCTGCGTCGCGAGTTGCCTGTTCTGCTCCTTCGCCCGGATCAAGCCCGGGGACCCCGGCTCGTACACCCTCTCGCTCGAGCAGACGTGGGACAAGCTCCGCGAGCGGGCCCACCAGCCGCTGACGGAAATCCACGTCGTGAACGGCCTGCATCCCGATCTGCCGTTCGAGTACTACACGGACATGCTGCGCGGTTTCAAACGGATCCGCCCCGGCATCCATCTGAAATGCTTTACGGCAGTTGAGATCGCGTTCTTCGCCGATCTCTACAAGATGACCGACGAGCAGGTCCTTCGGGAGCTGCAGGGCGCGGGACTCGATTCACTCCCCGGCGGCGGTGCCGAGATCTTCGCGGAACGAGTGCGCCGGAAGATTTGCCACGACAAGTGCGGCACCCAACGGTATCTCGAGATCCACAAGACCGCGCACCGGCTCGGCATGCGCACGAACGTCACGATGCTCTACGGGCACATCGAGACGAACGAGGAGCGCGTCGATCACATGCTGCGCGCGCGCGCGCTGCAGGACGAGACCGGCGGCTTCCAGGCGTTCATCCCGCTCGCGTTCCATCCCGATAACAACCAGATGCGAAAGCTGCCCGCGCCGAGCGCGACGGAAACGCTGCGCGTCCACGCCGTCTCGCGGCTGATGCTCGACAACATTCCGCACGTGAAGGCGTTCTGGATCGCAACCGGAGTGGAGGTTGCGCAGCTCGCGCTGTGGTTCGGTGTCGACGACCTCGACGGCACCGTGCAGGAGGAGAAAATCTACCACATGGCCGGCGCACGCACGCCCGAAGCGATGACCACGTCAGCCATTCGGCGCCTCATCCGCATCGCCGGCCGCGACCCCGTCGAAAGGGATACCTTGTACAACGTTGTAACCGGCCCTGAAGCCCCGGACGAGGTCGCCGCACTGGTACAATAGATCGAGTCGCGGTTCGCGATTCGCCGGCCCGATCGTAGGGCCAGCCTTTAGGCCGGCCAAGGACAAACGCGCCTGCAGCGAGGTGGAGAATCTCAAAGAGGCTCCACCGAGCGTAGTTGAAAATGGATATCAAGCTCCTCACGGAAGTCGAAAAGGCGAGCATCGGCGAGCGTCAGCCGCTCCCGGAGAAATACCTCCGCCTTTCAGACGACGAGATGGACGCCCGGATTGCCGCAGCGAAAGAGAAGCTCGGCGATCGCGTGGTCATCCTGGGGCACCACTATCAGCGCGACGAGGTGATCAAGTTCGCCGACTACATCGGCGACTCGCTCAAGCTTGCCCGCGCGGCGGCCAGCCGGGGCAAGGCCGAGTTCATCGTCTTCTGCGGCGTGCACTTCATGGCAGAGAGCGCAGACATCCTGCGCGCGCCGCACCAGAAGGTCCTGCTGCCCGATCTCGCCGCTGGTTGCTCGATGGCCGACATGGCCGCTCCGGACCAGCTCGACATGTGCTGGCGCGAACTGGGCGAAATGGGCGTGCGCACCGACGCGATCGAGAACGGTCGCGCCGGCGTGATTCCCGTCACCTACATCAACTCCTCCGCGGCGATCAAAGCGTTCGTCGGCGATCACGGCGGCATTGTCTGCACGTCCACGAACGCCGCGTCAGTGATGACGTGGGCGTGGGAGCACGGGGAGAAGCTGGTGATGCTGCCCGATCAGCACCTCGGGCGCAACACCGCCTACAAGATGGGGGTGCCGCTCGATGAAATGGTCGTGTGGGACCCGAACGAGATCTGGGGCGGGCTCGACCCGGAGAAGGTGAAGAAGGCGAAGCTGATCCTGTGGAAGGGGTACTGCTCCGTTCATACGCGCTTCACCACCGCGCAGATCGACGCGTTCCGCAAGAAATACCCCGGCGGGCAGGTCGTCGCGCATCCCGAGTGCACCTTCGACGTCGTGCAGGCCGCCGATCGCAGCGGGTCCACTGAGCACATCATCAACGTCGTCAAGGACAGCCCGAAGGGGAGCGTGTGGGCCGTCGCGACCGAAGTGCATCTGGTCAACCGGCTGCGCTACGAAGTTGCGCCCGACCGCGAGGTCGTGACGCTCGATCCGTTCGGCTGCCTCTGCTCGACGATGTTCCGCGTTTCGCCGAACCACCTCCTGTGGATTCTCGAGGGGCTGGTTGAAGGGAAGATCCACAACCAGATCACCGTTCCTGACGATCAGAAGCGCGCCGCCAAGCTCGCCCTCGATCGGATGCTCGAAATCAAGAACTAGCGCGATCGTCCGCCTGAAGGCGGACCTGGGTGTTATATGATCTCCTGTTGAAGGAGACAGACTAATGCCGCACGAAGTCCCACCGCTCCCCTACGACTACAACGTCCTGGAACCGTACATCGATGAACAGACGATGCGGATCCACCACGACAAGCACCACGCGGCCTACGTGACCAACCTGAACGGCGCGCTCGAGAAGCACTCGCAGCTCCAGCAGAAGAGCATCGAGGAGTTGATCCGCGGCATCAACACCGTGCCGGAGGACATCCGCACCGCCGTGCGCAACAACGGCGGCGGACACATCAACCACACGATGTTCTGGCAGATCATGGGGCCCGGCAAAGGCGGCGCGCCGGGCGGCGCGGTGGCCGATGCGATCAAATCGTCATTCGGCAGCTTCGACAGCTTCAAGGAGCAGTTCGCGAAGGCGGCGACGACGCGGTTTGGCAGCGGCTGGGCGTGGCTCCTCGATCTCGGCGGCAAGCTGGTGATTGAAAGCACCGCGAACCAGGACAGCCCGCTGATGGAAGGGAAGAAGCCGATCCTCGGCCTCGACGTCTGGGAGCACGCCTACTATCTGAAGTATCAGAACCGTCGTCCCGACTACATCACCGCATGGTGGAACGTCGTCAACTGGGACGAGGTCAACAAGCGTTTCAAGTAGCCGGCACGACTCTGTCGAGCGCCGCGTCGATCTCGGCGCTCGATGGAAACTCTTCCTGCCTTTCCGCGATAAACGAATAGCGAATCGCGCCTGACTGGTCGATCAGGAAGAGCGCGGGCTTCGCGATGTTCCAGGAGAACAGCCCGAAGGCGTGCCAGACGCCGTACGCCTTCAGGACGTCGCGCTTTGCGTCTATGAGAATGTTGAACGGCAGGCCGGTCTCTTCGATGTAGGTCCGCACCGCTTCGGAAGACTGCGCGACGACTGCGACGACCTGCACGCCGCGCGCCGCATATTTCGGAGAGTTGTCTGCCAGTTCGCCGAACCGGCGGCGGCAGTTCGGTCACCAGGTGCCGCGATGGAACGCGAGCAGCACCGGTCCTTTCTCGAGAAACTGCGCGAGCGAGCGCATCTCTCCCTTCTGCGTCGGCAGTTCGAACGGAGGCGCGGCGAGCAGCGTGGATGATTCGCCCATCAGAACAATTTGACCTCGACGATCTCGCCCGCTTCGACGAGGTCCGTCTGGGCGGGAATCTCGATGTAGCCGTCGGCGTGCGCCATGCTGGTGATGTCGCCCGACGCTTTGAACGCCGGCACGGCGGCTCCGTCCTCGACGCGCACCGTGTAGAACTGGTGCCGCCCCGTCGTCGACACGACCCGCCGCGCGAGCGGCACGCGGATGCTGTGCGGCTGATAGTCGGGCAGCCGCGCGATGCGGCGGAGCAGCGGGACGAGCAGGATGTAGCCATTCGACAGGCAGGACGTTGGATAGCCGGGCATGCCCAGCACCGGCGTCGCGCCGATCCTGCCGAACGCGGTCGGCTTCCCCGGCTTGACGGCGACGCCGTGGAAGATGACCTCGCCGGCCTGCTGCAGCGCGTCGAGGATCAGATCGCGCTCGCCGACGGAGCTGCCGCCGGAGAAGACGATCACGTCCGCGTCGCGCATCGACTCGATCGCGGCGACGAGATCCTCCAGCGTGTCGGGGGCCGTGCCGCGGTTGACCGGCACGCCGCCGTGCGCGCTGGCGATCGATGAGAGCGTGAACCTGTTGATGTCGTAGATCTGACCGGGCTTCAGCGGCTGCCCGGGCTCGACGATCTCGTTGCCGGTCGACACGATCGCGACGCGCGGGCGCGCGAACACCGGAATGTCGAGAATGCCGGCGGCCGCGAGCGCACCGACCCGGCTCGGGTTGATCATCATCCCGGCGCGGAGAATCGTTTGGCCGGCAACGATGTCAGCGCCGCGGCGGCCGACGTGCTGCCCGGGGTACACCGGCGTGAAGACGCGGACGTCTTTGTCGGACGTCTTCTCCGTTTCCTCGACCATCACGACGGCGGTCGCGCCCTGCGGCATCGGTGCGCCCGTCGCGATCTCGACGCACTCGCCGCGCGCGAGCGCCCGCGTCGGCATGTCGCCCGTGTAGACCGTCTCGACGCAGCTGAGGACTTTCGGCTCGTAGCGGCCGGCACCGAACGTGTCCTCCGCGATCACCGCGTAGCCGTCCATTGCCGCGCGATCGAAGGGCGGCACGTCGATCGTTGACGCGACGTCTTCGGCGAGCACGCGGTTCATCGCATCCGCCGTCGCGATGCGCTCGACACGTGCGATCGGCACCGCGTGCTGCATCAGCAGCGCGAGCGCCTCGTCTATCGGCACCGTGTCCCGGATCGGCCTCATTGTCTTCATCGCGACAACTCGCGAACGACGTGGCCGATTTCCGGCAGGATCAGTTTGTTCATCGCAAGCCTGACCGCGTGATGGGATCCGGGGAGCGCGAACACGACGGTCTTTCCAATCGTCCCCGCGCACGCGCGCGTCAGCATGGCGGCCGAGCCGATCTCATCGTAGCTGAGCATGCGAAAAAGCTCGCCGAACCCGTCCAGCGTCTTCTCGAACAGCGCGGAGATCGCTTCGTAAGTCGTATCGCGCGACGTGATCCCCGTGCCTCCGGTTGTGATGATCACCTGGGCTTCGGGCGCGTGCTTCCGCACGAAGTCGCGCACGAGGTTCGGCTCGTCGCGCACGATCTCTCTGTCGACGACCTGGTGCCCGCCTGCGGTCAGGGCCTGGACGATCGCATCGCCGCTGGTATCTGTCGCCGGCGTGCGCGTGTCGCTGATGGTCAGCACGACGCAGCGCAGGTTCGCCGGCGCGTCCTTCCGATGCTCTGCCGAAGACACGCCGGGATTATAGGACGCTCCGGAGGTTCCCTGTATGCTGTGGTTTCGGGGCGTTGGACGAGGAGAATCACCATCGGCGACGAAATCAACGACGCGGCGCCGGCTGGCGGCATCGAGCTGCTCGGCATCGAGCTGCTGGAGGAGCATGCGAGGCGGCTCGCGGCGCTCTTCACCGTCGCCCGGCGACCGCCGCGCGGCAGCGCGCGTGCTCACCTGCGCCGGCTGAAGCAGAACCGGCAGAGGCTGAGCTCAATTTACACGGCGCTTGCCGACGACGCGCGCCGTGGCGAGACCCCGTCGCCCGCTGCCGAATGGCTGCTCGACAATTTTCATATCGTCTCGGCCGCCGCGCGCGACATCGTTCGCGATTTGCCGCCGTCGTTCTTCCGCCGGCTTCCAAGAATTGCCGCGGACGAGTTCGAGGGAACACCCCGGATCTACGCGCTGGCGCTCGAGCTGATTCGATCCAGTGCCGGCCATCTCGACGCACAGCGCCTCCACCGGTTCATCACCGCTTTTCAGTCGGTTGTCCCCCTGACGATTGGGGAACTGTGGGCCTGGCCGAGCGCGCTGAAGCTTGCGCTGGTCGAGCACATGCGGGTGAGAGGGGACATCCTTGCGGCGACGCGTGAACATCGACGGCGTGCGGATCGACTCGCCGACGAGCTCGAGGGGGACGCCCCCGCGGGGGAATGGCCCGCCCGAATTCATCCCGCGTTCGTGATCCGGCTGCTCCAGCGTTCGAGGGAGTACGGCGATGCCGCCGCTGCGCTGCGACACAAGCTCGTGACCGCACTCCAGACGCGCGGCCAGACGGTCGAGGACGCGATTCGGTCGGAAGGGCGGCACCAGGCGAGCGAACAGGCGTCGATCGCGAATCTCATCGGCAGCCTGCGTCTCATCTCCTCATTCGACTGGAGCGAATTCTTTGAAAGCGTCAGCCTGGTTGAACAGGTCCTGCAGCGCGATCCGGCGGGTGTGTACAGCCGCATGGATTTCCGGAGCCGCGACCGCTATCGGCACGCGGTGGAGGAGCTGGCAGATCCGACCGGCGACAGCCAGCTGCGCGTCGCGCTCAAGAGCGTCGAACGCGCGCGGCAGAGCGCGGAGACGACTCCCGATGCGCGCTCCGCGCATGTCGGGTACTACCTCATCGACAGGGGCCGCCAGCAGTTCGAGCGCAGCGTCGACTGGCTGCCCGGGCCGCGACTGCGCCTCCGCCGTCTCTTCTTCCAATGCGCAACGCCGGGATACGTCGGAACGATCGGTATCGGCGCCGGCGTGCTCGTCGGCGCGGCGCTGGCCTACGCGCATGTGCATGGCTGGCGCGGCTGGCCGCTGTTCCTTCTGGCGCTCCTGACGGTTGTGCCGGCGAGCGAGCTGTGGATCCAGATCGTGCAGCGCGTCATCAGCCACCTGATTCCCCCGCGCCGGCTGCCGAGGATCGAATTCGATCGCGTGCCGCCGGCGTTCCGCACGATGGTGATCGTGCCGACGATTCTCGACAGCGTGGCCCGGGTCGAGCAGCTCCTCGCCCACCTGGAGGTGCAGGCGCTCGGCAACGTCGATCCCCACATCCATTTCGCGATCCTCAGCGACTTCCGCGATGCCGCGGCCGAGACCATGCCGCACGACGCGGAGATCCTCGCCGCGGCGCGCGCCGGCGTCGAGGCGCTCAACGCCAGATACGCAGACGGAGGCGGCGACCGCTTCTTCCTTTTCCATCGACACCGCCGGTGGAACAAGGGTGAAGGGCTCTGGATGGGATGGGAGCGCAAGCGCGGCAAGATCGAAGAGTTCAATCACTTGCTTCGAGGCGCGACGAACACGAGCTTCACCGTCTCGGTGGGCGATCTGAAGGTGCTGCCGCAGGTGAAGTACTGCATCACGCTCGACAGCGACACGCGGCTGCCGCGCGACGTGGCCCGCCAGCTGATCGGAATCATCGCGCACCCGCTCAACCGTGCCACGTTCGATCCCCGCGTGGGCCGGGTCACCGAAGGGTATGGAATCCTGCAGCCGCGCGTCAGCGTGACGTTCACGAGCGCGGCCGGATCGCTCTTCGCGCGTCTCTATTCCGGGCACACCGGCGTCGACCCGTACACGACCGCTGTGTCCGACACCTATCAGGATCTGTTCGGTGAAGGGATCTTCACCGGCAAGGGACTCTACGACGTTGACGCCTTCAACGCGGCGCTCGCCGACACGGTGCCGGAGAACGCGCTGCTGTCTCACGATCTCTTCGAAGGGCTTCGCGCGCGCGTCGCGCTCGTGTCGGACGTCGAGCTCGTCGACGAGTATCCCTCCAGCGTGCTGACGCACGCGCGCCGTCAACACCGGTGGATTCGCGGCGACTGGCAGATTCTGTTCTGGCTGTTTCCCTTCGTTCCGTCGCGCCGCGGGCTGCAGCGCAACAACCTGCCGCTCATTGCGCGCTGGAAGATCCTCGACAACCTTCGCCGGAGCCTGGTGGCGCCGACGCTGCTCGCGCTGCTGGTCGCCGGCTGGACCGTGCTGCCGGGGCCGCGCTGGTGGTTCTGGACGGGCTGCGTCATGGCGGTGCTGGCGTCCCAGCTGCTGCCGGTCATCGCCACCCTGATCACCGGGCCCGGACGATCGCAGTCCGTCCCGGTCTTCTTTCGCAATCTGGGCCGCGATGCGGCGACCGCGCTGGCGCAAATCGCGCTCGCCGTGACGTTCCTCGCGTTCCATGCGTTCGATACGGTGCATGCGATCGCGCTGACGATCGTGCGGCTCGTCGTGACCCGCCGCCGCCTGCTCGAGTGGGAAACGGCCGCCGCCGCGGCGGCCAAGGCGGCTGGATTCGTCGGGCCGAAAGGATTCAGCCGGTTCGTCACGGAAATGATTGCCAGTCCCGCGATCGCGACGGCGGCCGCTCTTGCGGTCGTCGCCGTGAACGAGCCTGCGCTTCCCGGTGCGGCGCCGTTTCTTCTCCTCTGGATGCTCGCCCCTGCGGTCGCGCACAGGCTCAGCGTACCGGTCGGCGCGCGAGTGCGCCCGCTCACCGACGATGACCGCGCGATGCTCCGCAGGACCGCGCGGAAGACGTGGCGCTATTTCGAGACGTTCGTCACCCCGTCGGATGCGTGGCTGCCGCCCGACAACTACCAGGAGAACGGCGACGGCGCAAGACTCGCGCGGCGCACCTCGCCGACCAACATCGCCATGAGCGTGTTGTCCACGCTTGCCGCGCACGACCTGGGCTATGTCACAACCGGCGCGCTGATCAAACGTCTCGACGGCACATTGACAACGCTCGAAGGGCTGGAGCGGTATCGCGGACACTTCTTCAACTGGTACGACACCTCCACCCTCGCGCCACTGCCGCCGCGGTACGTGTCAACCGTGGACAGCGGAAACCTGGCGGGAGCGCTCGGAGCGCTGGCGCAGGGGCTCCTCGCGCTTTCAGTCCGGCCGCAGACGCGCGCCCAGCTGCTGCAGGGGATCGCCGACACCGAGGACATCCTCGCCGCGGTGTCCGCCGACGACTCGGGAAACGCCGGCGATGTGGCCTTCTGGCGTGAGGCCGTGCTCAAGGCGACTGAATCTCTCGACGCGCCGCAAGCGCCATCGGCTGCCGAGTGCCGGACGCTCGCGCAGCGCGCCACGGCACTGGCCGACGCGATGCGGTTCGATTTCCTGTACGACCGCCGCAAGCGCATCTTCTCGATTGGTTATCGTCTGCCCGACGCGGAAGGCCCCGGACAGTTCGACCGGTCTTTTTACGACTTGCTGGCGTCCGAGGCCCGCCTCGCAAGTTTTGTCGCGATCGCGAAAGGTGACGTCCCCCAGCATCACTGGTTTCATCTCGGCCGTATGGTGACGAACGTCAACGGCCACGCCACGCTGGTGTCGTGGGGCGGCACGATGTTCGAGTACCTGATGCCGCTCCTGCTGATGCGCAACTTTCCGGGCACGCTCCTCGACGAGAGCTGCCGGGCCAGCGTCGCCCGCCAGATTGACTACGCGCGCCAGCGCGCCGTGCCATGGGGGATCTCGGAGTCGGCGTACGCGTTCACCGATCGATCCGGCAATTATCAGTACCGGGCATTCGGCGTTCCGGGACTCGGGTTGAAGCGTGGACTGGCTGACGATCTCGTCGTGGCCCCGTACGCGACCGCGCTCGCAAGCCTCGTAAATCCCGCGGCCGCGACGGAGAATCTCGCGCGGCTCGCGAACGCGCGCATGGACGGCCGATTCGGATTTTATGAAGCGCTCGATTACCGCCCGCGTGCGCGCGACCTCGACGCCCCGGAGGAGGCCGACGCTGGCCCTGCAATCGTGCGCGCGTTCTTCGCGCACCACCAGGGCATGTCGCTCGTCGCGATCGCCAACGTGATCTGCAACGATGCGTTCGTCACCCGCTTTCATGCCGATCCCCGCGTGCAGGCGACGGAGCTCCTCCTCCAGGAGCGGGTACCGCGCGAGGCCATCCTGTCGGAACCGCGACCTGCGGAAGGCGCGGCCGCCGCCGCGTCTGCGCCGGTGTTCGCATCGAGGCGGTTTCGATCGCCGCACACGACGAGTCCACACACGCAGTTCCTGTCCAACGGGCGCTACACCGCCGGCCTGACGCATGCCGGTGGCGGGTTCAGCATGTGGAACGGCCTGTCGGTCACGCGGCAGCGCGAGGATCGAACGTCGGATGCCGGCGCGCAGTACATCTTCCTGCGCGATCCGTGGTCAGGACTTGTCTGGTCGCCGACCTTTCAGCCGGTGTGTCACGAGCCGGACAGCTACGAAGCCGTCTTCGATCTCGATAAAGCGACGTTTCGCGCGCGTAACGGGGACTTCGACACGCAGCTTCAGGTCGCCGTATCGCCTGAAGACGATGTGGAAGTACGACGGCTGTCGATCATGAACCGCGGCGATCGTCCGCGGGAGATTGAGGTGACGAGTTACGCCGAGATCGTGCTGACGCCGCCCGAAGACGATTTCACCCACCCGGGATTTGCGAAGCTCTTCGTCGAAACGGAGTTCGACGCGCAAAGCGCGGGCCTGCTGTTCAGCAGGCGGCCGCGACGTTCCGACGAGTCCGCGACCTGGGCATTCCACGTGCTCGGCGTCGAAGGGAGGCTGGGCGGCGCCGTCGAATGGGAAACCGATCGGGCGCGCTTCATCGGCCGCGGGCGCTCGTCCGCCCGCGCGGCCGCATTGGAGGGACGCGCGCTGTCGGGTACGACGGGCGCCGTGCTCGACCCGATCGCCGCGCTGCGCGATCGCGTGCGGCTCGCACCAGGCGGAGTCGTGCGCGTGACCTTCGCGACGGGCGTGGCCCCAGACCGCGCGGCGGCGCTCGCGCTGGCGCGGAAGTATCGAGACGGCAGCGCGGCGTCGCGCGCCTTCTCGATGGCCTTCACGCAGGTGCACATCACGCTGCAGCACCTGGGCATCACGGACGACCAGGCGATGCTGTTCGATCGCCTCGCGTCGCGTGTCTTCGGCGCGGACGCATCGTGCACGAGCGTGGACGATCTGGCCCTGAACACGCTCGGGCAGCCCGGTTTGTGGGGCTACGGCATCTCCGGCGATCTGCCCATCGCGCTGGTTCGGATCACTGAAGCGACGTCGCTGCCGCTCGTGCGGCAGCTGCTCCTCGCGCAGCAGTATTGGCGCGTCAAGCGGCTGCGCGCCGACGTCGTCATCCTCAACGATCATCCGGCGGAATACCTGGACGAGACCCAGCACGCGCTGACGATGCTCGTGCAGGAGCCGCAGTGGACGACGTGGAACAACCGGTCGGGTGGAATGTTTCTCCTGCGCGCCGACGGCATGCCGGAGGCCGACCGCCGGCTGCTGTCGGCCGTTGCACGCGTCGTCTTGCAGGGTGACCTCGGCGACCTCGCGTCGCAGATGCACCGTCCCGCGCCGTGGCTGAAGGCCGGTGAGCAGATAGCGGCGTCAGATACCCTCATGGCTCCGGCGCCATCGCCCGCGCCGGTGCCGGTGCCGCCGCTCGTCATGCAGAACGGCATCGGCGGTTTTACGGTTGATGGGCGCGAGTACATCGTCGTTCTCGATGGCGATCGCGAGACGCCCCTGCCGTGGTCGAACGTGCTCGCGAACCCCGGTTTTGGAACGATCGTCACCGCCTCGGGATCCGCGTTCACGTGGGCGGAGAACAGCCGGGAGAACCGGCTGACGCCGTTTGCCAACGATCCCATCTCGGATCCTACCGGCGAGGCGATCTATCTGCGCGACGAGGAGTCCCGCACGGTCTGGGGCGCGACGCCCGGACCGCTGCCGCGCCGGCCGGACGGGGGTCGCTGGGTCGTCCGGCACGCCGCGGGCGTGACGCGCTATCAGCATGCCCTGGAAGGACTGGAGCAGGAGCTCGCAGTGTTCGTCGCGCCTGACGATCCCGTCAAGCTCGCGGTCCTGACGCTCACGAATACTTCGCCAGCGCCACGGCATCTGAGCGTGTTCGGCTATGTCGAGTGGTGCCTCGGACCGCCACGCACGGGCGAGCGCCGCTTCGTCATGACGGAGATTGAGGAGTCGACCGGCGCGCTTCTGGCGAGCAACCCCTATAACACGGAGTTTCGCGACCGCGTCGCGCTGTGGCACGCGACCGAGCGGGCGCAATCGTACACGTGCGATCGCGCCGAATTCATCGGGCGCAACCGGACGGCCAGCCGACCCGCCGCGCTGCTGCGCGAACGGCTTTCGGGCCGGAGTGGCGCCGGACTCGATCCCTGTGCGGCGCTGCATCTCAGCGTGACCCTCGAGCCAGCCGAGGTGCGGCGCGTCGCATTCGTGCTCGGCGAAGGACGGGACAGAAAGCACGCGCTCGAGATGGTTGCTCGTTTTTCGTCTGTCGCCGCCGTCGACGACGCGCTGCTGTCCGCGGAGCGGGCGTGGGAGGACGTCCTCGGCACGATTCAAGTGCGAACTCCCGACGACTCGTTCGATCTGATCGTGAATCGATGGCTGCCGTATCAGACGCTGAGCTGCCGGACTTGGGCGCGCAGCGGTCCCTATCAGCCGGGCGGCGCCTTCGGATTCCGCGACCAGCTGCAGGACATGCTGGCCCTGGTGTACGCACGGCCGGATCTCTGTCGCGAGCATCTTCTTCGCGCGGCATCCCGGCAATTCGTCGAGGGGGACGTGCAGCACTGGTGGCATCCGCCGAGTGGCCGCGGCACGCGGACGCGCTGCTCGGACGACCTCCTCTGGCTGCCATATGCGGTCGCCGCGTACGTGTCGCGCACGGGCGACGAGTCCGTGCTCGACGAGATCGTGCCGTTCCTGGAAGCGCCGCCACTCGAGCCCGGACAGTCGGAGGCCTACATCCTGCCCCGGATCTCAGGAGAGCAGGCGTCGCTCTTCGAGCATTGCGTGCGCGCGATCGCCCATGGAACGCATTTTGGCGAGCACGGCCTGCCGCTGATCGGATCCGGTGACTGGAACGACGGAATGAACCGCGTCGGCCATGAGGGGCGAGGCGAGAGTGTGTGGCTTGGCTGGTTCCTGCTGGTCGTGCTGAATGAGTTTGCGACCCTGTGCGACCACCGCAACCGCAGCGATCTCGCCCAGCGCTACCGCAGCGACGCGCAGTGGCTCAGCGGCATGCTGGAGCTATCCTGGGACGGCGGCTGGTACCGACGCGCGTACTTCGACGACGGGACGCCGCTCGGGTCGGCCCAGAACGAGGAATGCCGGATCGATTCGCTGACACAGTCGTGGGCGGTGCTGTCGGAGGCGGCGCAGCCGCGCCGCGCGGCCCAGGCGATTGAGGCGGTGCGGGCCCATCTGGTGCGGCGCGACGCGCAGCTCGTGCTGCTGCTGACGCCGCCGTTCGATCACATGGCCCACGATCCGGGCTACATCAAGGGCTACCTGCCAGGCGTGCGGGAAAACGGCGGCCAGTACACGCACGCCGCGCTCTGGACCGTCATCGCGCTTGCGCGACTCGGGCTCGGCGATGAAGCGATGGAACTCTTCCACATGCTCAATCCGATCAACCACATGCGCACTCCCGAAGACGTCGAGCGCTATCACGTTGAGCCGTACGTCGTAGCCGCCGATGTATACGCGCATCCCATGCACGTCGGGCGCGGCGGATGGACGTGGTATACGGGCTCGTCCGGCTGGATGTACCAGGCGGCGATCGAGGCCTTGCTCGGATTGCGCCGAAACGGATCGACGTTCAGCGTGAGCCCTTCGATCCCGGCGATGTGGGCGACGTACTCGCTCGAGTGGATCATCGGCGGCACACGCTACCGCATCGTAGTCACCAACCCCGAGCATCGGTGCCGCGGCGTGGCGTCCGCGACACTCGATGGAGCGCCGGTCGACTCGAGCGCGATTCCCCTCGCAGACGATGGGCAGACCCACGACGTCGCGATCGTGCTCGGAAAGACTCCACAGGCAGCGACACGGGGCTCCATGTCCCGAGCGGCGTTCCGATAGGATTTCTGTTAAAATCAACCGGGTCAATCTCATTTCAGGGAGTTGCTGAACACCTACCGCCGCCTGAGCGTCCCGCCAGCGCCTGCTGAGCTCTGAAGCACCGATGAACGAACAACACCCAAGCATTGCGATGTGTGGCCACGCATCGGCGACTGCTGACGAACTTCGCAATCTGTCCGTTCTCGTTGTCGATGACGACCTTGGGACGCGAGACACTTTTGAGTGCGGACTCAGAGCGTCGGGATTGCGGGTTCGAACCGCCCGCAGTGGCGCGGAGGGCATTGCGATCGCGAGATCGGCGCGGTTTGATCTTCTTTTGGTCGACTTGGAAATGCCGGATATGCGCGGCACCGACATGGTCAGAGTGTTGCAGCGGGAGACATCTGCATCGCGTTTCATCCTGGTCAGTGGCTTTCTTACGACTCATGTGACGGTCGATGCGATGAGATTAGGTGCGCTGGATGTACTGGAGAAGCCGATCTCCATCGACGACCTCCCTGTGTTGATTTCTGCGGCGCTTCGACGGTCGTTCAGCACGTGCGGATCGGAGGTCAGGCCGGAGATTGGTAGGCAACTTGCGTCGATCCCGAGCCTGGCTGAAGTCTCCAAGACATCGAACCCGGGATGCGCTACCCAGCGCTGGGCGGCACACGTTATTGAAGGATGTTCCTCAACGCAAGACCTGAAAACACTCGAATTATGGGCAAATTGTGCAGGAGTGAGCAACACGAGCCTGCGCGACAGCTGCCGATTGGTCGGTATCCGTCCTTTGAATGCGCGCGACCTGATGCGCGTACTCCGAGCGGTTATCCTCAGCTCCCGTTTGGGGTGTTCCCCTGAAGTACTGCTTGACGTGAATGACAAGCGAACGCTCGATGGTTTGCTCGCGCGCAGTGGATTGACATCCGTGCTGAAAGACTGTCCCTCACCGTCAGTCAATGATGTCTTCGAACATCAACGATTTGTCCCGAAGGACAATATTGCCGTACGTCTCCTGCGAACGATGTTGGCGGGTACCTGGCCGCAGTCATAGGTCCAGGACGTGATCTGCAGCAGCCTCCGAAGTACCTCCAGCGCAACTCGTCCATAAAAAATTCCGACGAAACTTGCTGGCGCGCCGGCGCACGTCGCGCTACTGTGCCGCTCGCTCCACGTGTAACCGGCGGCTGCTCCGCGCCGCTGACAATAGGGCAGTGATGTTGTCGAGGGCTGACGTCTTGGTGTGAGGTGAGCGCCTGCGTCGTCAGCTGATTGGCGCAGCCTTGAGGGAGGTTGGCGTGATGAATCCGGCAAGGGCGCAGGACTGCTCTTCGTGGTCGGCTTTTTGCTGGCGCACCCGAATTTCACCAGTGCGCAGACCACCACATACCACCTGCACAACGGCGATTCCGGTGACTCCTGCTGCCGATCCATGACCACGAGTGGACCGACGCCGACGGGAACGGCCCTTCAGACTATAGACCTGAAGAACGCGACGAGCGGCGCCTCGCCGTGGGCCTTTCAGACTCCATCGGCAACCGGCCTCGGTGGAACGATTCCGAGCGGGTCGGTCGTGTCGTTTTCGATTTGGATGAGGAAAACGGCGGCTTGGGGGGTGATTCGCCCGCAGGCTACCCTGCAGTTGAACGGCACGACACAGATCTGTTCTGCTGTCGGCGGCGGCGAAATCGTCCAGAGTCCCTCCGCGCCCCTAACTTTTCAATGTGCTTCACTCGCGGCGAGCAATCCACAAGCCACCACCGACAAGCTGCGCCTCTGGGTTGGATACTCATTCTCCACGCTACCGGGAAACCACAGCGTGAAGGTGGAGCTCGACTTCGACGGCAGCACCGATTCGCGAGTCACCGTCCCGAATCCGGCGCCGCCGCAGATCACCTCTGTGAATCCAGCGTCTGGTCCGGGCAACTGGACCGTCACAATCAGCGGCACGAACTTCCGTTCCGCGCAGGGCCTCAGCACCGTGAAGTTCAACGGGACGTCTGCGACCACCATAAGAGACTGGAGTGATACGAGCATTACCACGGACGTTCCGACGGGTCTGACGCCAGGCGCCGGCACTGTGAGAGTGACGGTCGGTGGAGCGGACAGCAACATCGCTTCGTTCACCGTGATTGGTCCGCCTTCGCTGACGTCCGTGACGCCGTCGACGGCGCAGGTGGGCAACCCCGTGACGATCTCCGGCGCAAATTTCTTGACGCCGCAAGGCTCCAGCACGCTGACATTCACCAACGCCGTGACCGCATCTCCAACCGGTTGGAACGACACGAGCATCACCACCACAGTGCCGGCCGGCGCGGTCACCGGGCCGGTGACCGTCACCGTCTCAGGTCAGACGAGCTCGCTTTCATTTACGATCGCCCTGCCGGGCACGATGTGGGGCGCGATCACACGCGCGACTGATTCCGCGCCCGTGCAAGGCGCGACGGTCCAGGCCGTCCTCGCGGGCGTCATCAAGGCGACCGCGACCACGCCAGCCGACGGGACGTATTCGGTTGGGGGACTGGACGCCGGAACCTATGACCTTCGCGTGTTGGCGACCGGTTATTCCAGCGAGGTCCGCTCCGTCGCGGTCGTGGCCGACACGCCTACCAATGTCAACGTGGCGATGTCGCACCCCGGATCGATCAGCGGCCAGGTCACCGCAGCCGGCACGCCACTTCCGGGCGCCGCGGTAACGATGTTCCTGAATGGCATTCAAAAGGGGACGGCGAACACAAATACATCCGGGAACTACTCGATCGCTGCTCTCCATCCCGGTTCGTACACGCTGCAGGTCGTCGACGTCGGCTATCGGACGAAAGAACAGGGCGCAGTGATCGTGGATGGCGCAAACACAACCGCGAACGTCTCGCTTGATCCCGCGCCAAGCGGCCCGGTCAGCTACGCTTATGACGCGCTCGGGAGGCTCGTGTCCGTCGTGGATGCCTCTGGTGAAGCGGCGACCTACACCTACGATCCGGTCGGCAACATCCTCTCAATCGGACGCATCGGCGCGGGCACAGTTGCCATCACGCAGGTAAACCCGAACAGCGCCGCAGTGGGGACAACCGTGACTGTATACGGTACCGGCTTCAGCGCGACGCCCGCCCAGAACACCGTCACGATCAATGGAACGGCGGCCGTGGTTACGTCCTCAACGGCAACACAGATTGTCACGAGCGTGCCCTCAGGCGCCGCGTTGGGCCTAGGCCAGGTAGCCGTGACCTCACCGCTCGGCTGGGCGAGCAAGAGCTTCACGGTAGCGACGACCACCGGCGCTCCCACGATTACCGGCTTCACTCCCGCCGTCGCATCACCGTCAGCCGGACTCACCATTTCGGGGACCAACTTCGAGACGGTCCTGTCGAACAATCGATTGTTGCTCGACGTCGCGTTTGCGAGCGTGTCGACCGCTTCCACAACATCGATGACGTCGGCGATTCCCGGTGCCGCCACATCAGGCAAGATCACGATCGCCACCCCGGCTGGTACAGCGGTGAGCGCCAATGACCTCGTCATTCCACCCTCAGGGTTCACACCAGCGGACGTCGAGTTCACCGGTCGCATGTCGTACGGAGAGGCAGCGAGCCTGACCGTCCCGATTACTAGCCCGGGCAAAATTGGCCTTGTCCTTTTCGATGGCGCAATGGGGCATCGCGTCAGCGTGCGCGTCTCCGGTTCCACCATTGCAACTGCGACTCTGAAAGTCTTTGCAGCCAATGGAACAACGCTGAGTCAGTCCACATTCGGCACATCGGCGGGCTTTGCGGAACCCAAATTCTTGTCGGCGGACGGAACCTGCATGATCCTAGTGGACCCAGGAGGATCCTTTACGGGCAGTGCGACGCTCACTCTTTATGACGTTCCGGAGGACATCACAAACACGATCGTGCCCGGTGGAGATGCGGTCACAGTCGGAATGACTGTTCCGGGTCAAAACGCGGTACTGACCTTCGCCGGCACAGCCGGGCAGATAGTCAGCGTCACCGGAACCGGCAACACATTTTCAGGCGTTCAGACCTCTATCCTGAGACCGGACGGAACAACGCTCGCAGATGGTGCCCCGTTTGGCACGTTCATCGACGCCACTACGCTTCCCGTGTCTGGGACTTACAAGCTACTCGTTGATCCGGGCGGTGCGGCTACGGGCTCGATGACGATGCGGCTATTCATCAATGTTGTTGATATTATGGGGACGATTACGCCTTCAACGAGTGGTGCCATCGTGACCCCGGAGATCGCACTGCCCGGACAGAACGCGCGCTACTCCTTCACGGGCTCCCAGGATCAACGCATCAGCGTGACCATCGGTGCGGGGCCGCTCGGTTCCGTGAAAATCCTGCTGCCCGATGGCACAACGGCGCTCGCAACTGGATCGATCGGTATATTCAATACGTTCATCGACGTACAGACGCTACCCGAGGCCGGGACATACATACTGGTTGCGGATCCGTTAGGGGCCGGCACCGGCAGCATCACGCTGACTACTTATGACGTGCCGGCGGACCTTTCCGGAACCGTCACTATCAACGGTAGCGACCAGCTCATTCCGATCTCCACACCCGGGCAGAACGGCAGCTACACCTTCACCGCTGCCACGACACAGAGCGTGCGCGTGCTCGTCACCAGCAACAGCTACGCGTCAACGACCTTGGGGGGCTGCGTCGCAGTCAAACTGATGCAGTCGACGACCGTGCTCGAATCGGCCTCGTCGTGCGCCGCGACATTTGAGCTCAATGCGCAGTCGGTGACGCCCGGCAGTTATACGGTCGTGATCGATCCGCAGTCGAACGCGACGGGGAGCCTGAACGTCCGTGTGGTGAGCCCGTGATTTCCTTCAGCCGAGACGCTGAACATTCCATCCAGAGGACATGCGCATGACGTCCGCTCACCGATTCTCGATTGCCTCGCTGGTAGCCTCGTTGGTCGCGCTGGCGATCGTCATTCCCACTGCGTCGGCGCGACGGACGGCGCCTGAGCCGACCGCCCAGGCTCAATCGCCGCGCGGGCAGACCGTCACGCGACTCGCGGACGGCCGCTCGTTGATCCTCGGCGGCGAATCGCCGGACGGCACCGTCGCGACAGCGACACTCCTCGATCCGGCCACGAACGCACGGACAACGATTCCCGCGCTGTCACGTGCCGGGCACACGGCGACGCTGCTGCCGGACGGCACGGTGCTGATCGCCGGGGGCGTGGGGCCGGCGGGACAACCCGTTCCTGTCGCGGAGTTGTTCGATCCGGCCGCGAACGTATTCGTGCCCGTGGGCGCCAGCGCTGGGATGCAGCGCGCCGGCCATACGGCCACCGTGTTGACGGACGGCAGCGTGTTCGTCGCGGGGGGCACCGGCGTCGACGGAGAGCCTCGTACGGATGCGGAGATTTGGCGCGTCGAGGGGGCCACGCTGTCGGTCACGGCTGTCGCGGCTCCGGTGCGGCAACCCGGACGCGTACTCGCCGCCACGCTCCTGCCCGATGGGACGGTGCTGCTCGGTCACGACAACGGGGCGAGTGAGATCTTTGACCCGGTGACGCAACAGATCACCCCGGCAGCGTTGCCTCCTCAGGATTCTGGTCCGGCCGTTATGGCGGGAGCGAGCCCAAGCGATGGCGCGACCGATGTCCCAGTCGGCGTCCGCGTTGCGTTACGCTTCTCGCAGCCGTTGCGTCCGGAGAGTGTGACCGCTGCGACGGTGACTCTCAGCGGGCCGGACGGCCCCGTTGATCTTCACGTCGTGCCTACGGAGCAAGGCCGGTTGCTCTTTGCCACGCCACGGCTGCCCCTCGCGGCTGGTACGACGTACGTGGTGTCTTTTGAAGGCGGCGCCGACCAGCGCGGCGCTGCGGTTGCTGGCGTCTCGCTGCGGTTTACCACGGCCGAGGCGGCGGCGTCAGACAAGCGAAGTGCGAGCGACGACGAGGCCTGGATGCCGAACCCATCCGGAGGGAAAGACGGCTGGCGCGCGAATCGGCCCGATGCGCCAGCGGCAAGCCTGCCACCGCTGACCGCGCCACCGGGAGTCACGGCGCTCGCGGGACAGGTGCTCCGACTCAATGGTCAGCCACTGGCGGATGTCACGCTCGAGATCGATGACCATCAGACCCAGACCGATCGCACAGGCCGCTTCCTCCTCCTGCTGCCTGGTGTCGCAGCGGGCCATCACGAACTGAAGATCGATGGCAGCTCTGCCAATCGCGGCCAGCGCACGTACGGGTTCTTCGAATACGGGCTCACGGTCGCCGGGGGGCAAACGACGGTGCTCCCGTTTACGATCTGGATGCCGCTCCTCGATACGGCGCATCAGGTCGCGGTGGCATCGCCCACGTTGACCGAAACGGTTGTTACGACACCATATATCCCCGGACTCGAATTGCATGTGCCCGCCGGGACCACGATCCGTGACGACAAGGGACAGGTGGTGCGGGCCCTGTCGATCACGGCGATTCCCGTCGACCGAACGCCCTTTCCGCTGGCGCGTAATGTGGACGTGCCGGTGTACTTCACGATTCAGCCTGGCGGCGCCTACGTGTACTCCCGCGGCTCGGGACCTCGCGGAGCCTGGCTGGTCT
>WNGF01007983.1_pt1 | contig 22651 bp, 21 predicted proteins | sample 5400641 | NCBI WGS metagenome assembly WNGF01 (sample SAMN13153371, study PRJNA577476) | soil metagenome | isolation source: 80 cm soil or saprolite under grassland replicate 2 | place: USA:California | collected 2016-06-15 | reverse complement strand
CTCCATGAAGTCGCGGTGGATGTCGAGGCCGATCGATCTCATCTCTCCTCCTTGCTCGTGGTTGGTGGAGAGCAGGTGGACAAACGACATCGACGGATTCGGGCTCGGAGCCCAACCGGGCGGGTCGCAGGGGCGGCCATTGAAAAGCCGGGCTCGGGGCCCATCGCGCAAAGCGGCCTGTCCATCCTGCGTCTCTCCAGAAAGCCCCTGTCCCAGTGGGCCGACGCTAGGTCGGGGTTCGGACAGTCAGCTTCCGGGGGTGAGTTTCATGCCCCGATAAGCGAAAGCGCCAAAGTTCCACCGAACAGGGAGCCGCCTTGACCAGTAGTCGTCGGGCTTTGGCCCTCGACGCCCCGCCGCGTGTCCTCCCGACCCCGCGCCCGCTGAGGAGAGGGGACGGGAACGTGCCGCAGTGTCAGTCGAACACCAGACGCTCGACCGCGCCAACGTCCGCCTCGCAGCCGGTGACCGGCGGCGCCTTGCCGAGGGCCGTGTCTGGATCCTTGAGCCCATGCCCCGTCAGCACGCAGACGACGCTGGCTGGTGGAGCTGCCCCCTCCGGAGCCGGCAGGCCATGCGCGAGGATGCCGGCCACCGACGCCGCGGAGGCCGGCTCGCAGAAGACGCCCTCCCGGGAGGCGAGCAGGCGGTAGGCATCGAGGATCTGCTCGTCGGACACCGCCGCGATCCTGCCGCGCGAGGCCGTGACCGCATCCATCGCCTCCTCCCAGCGCGCCGGGTTGCCGATCCTGATGGCGGAGGCGATCGTTTCCGGCTCTTCCACCGGCTTTCCGTGGACGAGGGGCGCGGCTCCCTCGGCCTGGAACCCGTACAGCACGGGCGAGGCCTCGTACTCGGTGAACCCGCGCCACCAGGCGGTGATGTTGCCGGCGTTGCCCACGGGGATCGCGAGCGCGTCGGGGGGTCCGGCGAGCTCCTCGCATGTCTCGAACGCTGCGGTCTTCTGGCCCTCGATCCGGTACGGGTTGACGGAGTTCACGAGCTCGACCGGGTGGCGCCGCGCGAGCTCGCGAACGATCTCCAGCGCCTGGTCGAAGTTGCCGCGCAGGGCGATCACCCGCGCACCGTGCATCAGCGCCTGCGCGAGCTTGCCGATCGCGATCTTGCCCTCCGGCACGATCACGGCCCCGCGGAGCCCCGCCCGTGCGGCGTAGGCCGCCGCGCTCGCCGCGGTGTTGCCGGTGGAGGCGCAGATGATCGCCTCGGCGCCTTCGCCCTTGGCGCGTGAGACTGCGAGGGTCATGCCGCGGTCCTTGAAGCTTCCGGTGGGGTTGACCCCCTCCAGCTTCAGGTAGACGGTTGCGCCCACCCGCTCGGAGATCACCGGCGCGCCGATGAGGGGGGTCGACCCCTCGTTCAGCGTCACGACCGGGTCGCCCGGCTCGAGCGGCAGGCGCTCCCGGTAGCGCTCGATGACGCCCGCCATCGCTTAGCGGTACCTCACGCGAGGTGCCACTAGACGAACTCTTCCTCGATCACGCGGATCGCCCGCGGTTGGGCGCGGAGGAACTCCAGGGTCGCGATCTCCTCGAGCGCCCGAAAGAACGAGGACTCCGGTCCCTCGTGCATGACCATCACGAGCCGCGCATCGTTCCCCATTCCGCGCTGGACGACGCTTCTCACCGAGACCTCGTTTCGCCCGAGGACGTCGGCGATCTGGGCCAGCACCCCGGGGCGGTCGGCGACCTCGAGGTGGAGGTAGAACGAGGAGTTGATGTCGCGCACCATCTCCAGCGGCTCGTGGATCGCGTGGACAGCCGGCCGGCCAGAGAGGATCGAGACGACGTCGCCGAGCACCGCGGAGGCGGTCTCGAGCCCACCGGCGCCCGGCCCGGACATCGTGATCTCCGTGATCGCGGGGGCCTCGACCATCACCGCGTTGAACGGGCCCTCCACCGGCGCCAGCGGATGGTGGGGGTAGAGAAAGCACGGGAAGACGCGGACGCTGATTCCGCCGTCGCGCCGCTCGGCTACGCCGAGCAGCTTCAGCGACAGGCCGAGCTCCTTGGCGTAAGAGATGTCGTCGGGCTGGATCTCGGTGATGCCCTGGAACTGGACCTCGTCGAGGCGCACCGGGGTGTGAAAGGCGAGGCGGGCGAGGATCGCCATCTTGGCGGCGGCATCCGCCCCCCCGACGTCCTCGCTGGGATCGGCCTCCGCGTAACCGAGCTCCTGGGCCCGGCGCAGGGTGTCCGCGTAGTTGGCGCCCGTGCTCGCCATCTCGCTGAGGATGAAGTTGGTGGTGCCGTTGACGATCCCGAACACCTTGGTGATCTCCGTGACCGCCAGGCTCTCCTGGATGACGCGGATCACCGGGACGACCCCCGCCACCGCCGCCTCGAAGCGCAGCTGAACCCCCGCCTCGCGGGCGGCGTCGAAGAGCTCGTCGCCGAACTGGGCGATGAGCTGCTTGTTGGCGGTCACCACATGCCGGCCGGCCTCGAGAGCACGAAGCACGTAGTCGCGCGCCGGGTGGATGCCGCCGATCACCTCGACCACGATCTCCGCCTCCTCCAGCAGGCGGTCGATGTCCCCCTCAGAGCGTCGCAGCACTCCGGCGATCTCCGGTCTGCGACCCGTGGCCGCCTCGATCGCGCCGGCGCGCTGTGCGAGCAGATCGTGGAAGGCGCCCCCGACGGTGCCGCGGCCGAGGAGGCCGATCCGGACCGCCTCACTCATCGCGGGAGAGCAGGTCGTCGTAGGTCTCGCGGCGCACCACGAGCCGCGCGTTTCCCTGCCGGCAGAACACCACCGCCGGCCGAGGCACGCCGTTGTAGTTCGAGGCCATCGCGTAGCCGTAGGCGCCGGTGACGGGCGTCACGAGGATGTCCCCGGGGTCGGGGCTCGCGAGCATCGCGTCCGTGACCAGGATGTCGCCCGACTCGCAGTGCATGCCGGCGACGGTCGCCAGCGTGTCCGGCGTCTCGGCGGCGCGGTCGGCGACGATCGCCTCGTAGCGCGAGCCGTACAGCATCGGGCGCAGGTTGTCGGACATCCCTCCGTTCACCGACAGATAGGTCCGGACCCCCGGGATCTGCTTCACGGTGCCGATCTCATACGCGGTGATGCCCGCGTTGCCAACCAGCGAGCGCCCCGGCTCGATCAGGATGCGCGGTACCGGATCGAAGACCCGCTGCACGCCGCGCACCTTTACGTCGACGTATGACTCAATCGAAGGCGGCTCGTCGGCCGACGTATAGGCAATTCCCAACCCGCCCCCGACGTTGAGGATGCGGCACTCCCAATCGGTGCCCGCGAGCGCGGCCAGCGCCTCGATTGCGGCTGTGTACGACTCCAGCTCGAAGATCTGCGAGCCGATGTGGGCGTGCAGCCCGACGAGTCGAAGGTGGCGGGCGGCCAGAACCTTGTCGATCGCCTGCGCCGCAAGCCCATCCTCGAGGCCGAACCCGAACTTCGAGTCGAGCCCCCCCGTCTGCACGTAGGCGTGGGTCGACGGCAGGATCCCCGGGGTGACGCGGATAAGCACGTCCTGGGGGCGATCGAGCATGCCGTCGAGACGGGCGATCTCGCCGAAGGAATCGACGATCACGTGGCCGACGCCCGCCTCCACCGCATACCGGAGCTCGGCCTCGTTCTTGTTGTTTCCGTGCAGGTGGATCCGTGCCGGCTCGATGCCGGCGCGAAGCGCCATGTGGAGCTCGCCGCCGGATGCGACGTCCACCGACAGCCCTTCCTCCGCGCACAGCCTGTAGATGGCGGTGATGGGCGCCGCCTTGCTCGCATAGAGGACCTCGAAGTCGTCGGTGCGGGCCGCGAACGCCTCCACGTATGCCCGCGCCCTGGCCCGGATGTCGTCCTCCGCGTAGACGTAGACGGGAGTTCCGAATTCGGCGGCGACCTCGACCACGTCGCAGCCGCCGATCTCGAGGTGGCCGCTGTCGTTGACCCCGCTTCCCAGCGGATAGACCGCGGATCCCTCGACGGCCGATGTCTCGCTCGTCGTACTCATTGCGTCGCCATTCTGACGGGCGAGCGCCCATCCGAGGCTTGCTCGACCGCAGCGCGCAACCGCGGGGCCGACCCGGTGGCTGCCAAGGCGGCCACCGGGTCGGGGCGGACCAGTAGCTTCCCGCGCATGAGCAGGACGGTCTCCGCCCCGACCGATGCGGGCGTGTACGAGGGGCGGCCCTATCTGCTGTGGCTGCCGGATACACCCGCCCCCTGGCCCGGAATGGTGATCCTCCACGGCGCCGGGTCCCGCAAGGAGAACCACGGCGACTTCGGCCGCGCGTGCGCCGCCAGCGGCTGGGCGGCGATCTCCTTCGACCAGCGAGGTCACGGCGAGTCGGAGGATGCGATGAGCCCCGCGGCGCTTGCCGACGTCGCCAAGGTGGCCGGGTTCCTCGCCCGGACCGGGGGGGTGGACGGCTCGCGGGTCTGCGCCCGGGGCTCCAGCATGGGCGGGTTCATGGCCATCCAGGCCGCCGCCACCTCGGAGTCGATCGCGGGCGCGATCGCCATCTGCCCCGCCGGGGCCCATCATCTCGCACGGGGGGTTCGAGCCGGCTCGCTGGAAATGCGGCTCGAGCCGGGCGCTGACGAGTCGCTTGGTGCCTGGCTCGACGAGCACGACCTGCGCGAAGCGGTCGCGCTGATGGGCTCGAAGCCCCTGCTCTTGATCCACGCGCAAGGCGACGATCAGATCCCCTTCGATTCCTCGGAGGAGCTCTACGGGCATGCCGCCGAGCCGCGCAAGCTCATCCTCATGCCGGGCGGTCACCACCGTTCCGCGCAGCACGATGCGGAGCTTCACGGCGTCGCCCTCAGGTGGCTAGAGCGAAACCTGGGCTAGGAACGTCTACTTGCCGCCGCCGAGGAGACCGTCCACGGCGTCGTTTGCGGTGCCGTTCACGTCGTCGCCCAGGTGATGGTTGCCTACGGCGCCGCCGACCTGGTTGAGCGTGTTCGTGGCGGCATCGTCGAGGGGCTTCGTGACGGGGTCGGTCTGGTCGGAGACACCGGTGCACGCGCCCTGGGCACACAGCGTCTGGTCGGCCTGGTCTGCCGCATTGGTGAGCGCTCCCGGTTCCTCGGTGGTCGGGGCCGGGGCCGGGGAACCTCCACCACCTGGCGGGATCGTGACGGTCGTGTCCGTGGGCGTGTTGGGGCCACCGGCCGTGGTTCCGCCGGCGCCCGGCCCGCCGGCGCCGAATGCGGCACCAACTGGCGCCCCGGGCACGGGCGCTGCCGCCACCGCGCCGGGCGCGGCCCCGAGCGCCGCTGCCGCGGCTGCCGATGGGCCGGTGGCCTTGGCGCCCACGTAGGCGCTGCCCGAGCTACCTCCCGAGCCGCCGAACGGCATGCCGTTGAACGCGACGAACGCGGCCAGGGAGAGCAAGACCACCGTCGCGCCAGCGATCAGCGCACCGGTCGCCCCCGTGCCTGCGAGATAGGCGCGAGCGTGCCCGATGCGGTTGTCCGGCTGAGTCTCCGTAAGCGTGGACATCGTCACAAAGGATGCCAGGCAGCATCGATCGCGTGTGCCATCCGCATGAGTTATCGGCAGCGACGCGCGTCCCGTTAACTGCCTGCTCGACTGGGTGCGAGTGTCGAGTTTGTCAGCCTAAGCCAGACGAACTCGACAGTCGATCCGGCTAGGGGAGGTATCCCATGGGGTCGACCGGCGTGCCGTTCACGCGCACCTCGAAGTGCAGGTGCGGCCCGAAGCACAGCCCGGTGCAGTCGCTGATCCCGATCACCTGGCCCTGGCTGACCTGCTGGCCCACGGATACCGAGATCGACGCCTGGTGCGCGTAGCACGTGGAGATCCCCCCGCCGTGGTCGAGGCAGGTGTAGTTGCCATAGCCCGACTCCGGCCCGGCGATCGCGACCGTCCCGGAGGCGGCGGCCTGGATCGGCGTGCCGCTCGGGACCGCGATGTCGATCCCCGGGTGGCACGCCTCCCAGGGGCGCACCTCGCAGAACGGCGAGGTGATCGGGCCGTTCACCGGCCAGATGAACCCGGATGAGCTCTCGCCCTGCACGGGGCCGGCCGGCAGCGCGGGCGCGGCCGAGGCCTCCTGGGCGGCCTGGAGCTGAGCCTGGATCTCTCCCTGGATGTCCGAAACGTCCCCCTCCAGCTGGTCCTCGGAGGCCTGGACCTGCGAGAGGGCCTGCTGCTGCTTGGCCTGCGCGGCGGCGAGGTCCCCCTCGCGGGCCTCGAGCTCGGCCTGGGTTCGCTCGAGCTCGGCTTGCTTCGCCGCGATCTCGTTGCGCGCCGCGCGCACCGTGACCACGGTGTCCTTGGTCTGGTTCTTCAGTCCCCGAACCCGCTCGGCAAGCGAGGTGTCCTCGGACTGGACGCGCCGCAGGTACTCGTAACGGCTCAGGAGGTCGTTGAACCCCTTCGAGTTCAGGATCACGGTGAGCGTGTCGGGGCTGCTCGACTCGTAGATCGCCACCAGCCGTTCGCGCAGCACCTCGAGCGAGCGCTTCAGCCGCACGCGCAGCACCTCCAGGCGGTGCTTGGCGCGCTTCAGCTGGGCCTCTTTGCGATCCAGCTCCGCTTGGACGATCGCCTCGCGATTTCGCAGCGTCGCCACCTGGCCGCGCAGCTGGTCGAGCTGGTCGCCGTAGCGCTGGATCGTGGTCGAGAGCACGCCCTCGCGAGACTTCGCCTGGTCCAGCTGGGCCTGCTTCTGATCGAGGCGCGACTGAAGGTCCTGGGCCGGCGCCCCGGCGACGAGCCACAGGGCGCCGCCCACGGCGACAACCGCGCCGAGCGCGAGCAGGGTCAGGCGACGATCTAGTGCCCGGCGCGGTCGGCTGTTCGGTTCGCTCATGTCTCGCTCAGTGGCCTACGGGGTTAGCTGACGGGCTAGTGCGGAGGAGTCGCACCTGATCCGGCAGGCCACCTGGCCCTGGACCATTCGCCCCTGGGGATCTTGGTTCCCCCGCTCCGCCCGCGGGGAGACGGGCGGACTCGGCACAAATGTGCGCGGCACCTTACCAGTCTCGGATGGCTACGTGAGCAGCTCTTAACAGGCGTTATGCCTGCTGCAAGGCGCTTTTCATCCCATTTCCGGCCGTGGCACCTAATCGGAGCGCTCGACCTGGAGCAGAGCGTCGCCGGCCTCCTCCTCCATCTGGAGGGTCGTGTGATCGATCGCGAAGCGGTCCCGGAGCACGAATTCGATCTCCCGGCGGGCGCGGTCGCGATCGCCGCCTTGCGCAACGACGACGTGGGCCGCCAGCGCCTCGAAGCCTGCGGTCACGGACCACACGTGAAGCTCGTGGACCTCCCGGACGCCGGGCACCGCGCAGACCGCCCTGGCCACAGCCTCGACGTCGACCCCCTGAGGCGCGGCCTCCATGAGGACGTCGATCGGCTCTCGCACCAGGCGCACCGACGAGGCGAGGATGAGCCCCGCGATCGCTATCCCACTCAGGGGGTCGATGGGCCTCCAGCCGGTGGTGAGAATGACCGCCCCCGAGACGACGACGCCGAGCGCCCCGAGAGCATCGGCCGCGGAGTGGCGGAGCACAGCCTCCAGGTTCAGGTCGCGGCGCTCGCCGCGGGCGAGCACCCAGGTGGCCGCCAGGTTGCCGGCCAGCGCCACGAGGCCGAGCACGATGACGCCGCCTCCCTGGACGTGGGGCGGGTTCTGAAGGCGATTAACGGCCGCGACGACGATCACGACCGCGATCGCAACCAGGGTGACCCCGTTGACGAGCGCGGCGATCACCTCGCTGCGCTGGTAGCCGAATGTACGCCGAGCCCCACCCGAGCGAGCCGCCAGGGAAGCCGCGAGGAGCGCGAGGCCGATGGCGGCGAGATCCGAGAGGACATGGCCGGCGTCGGCGAGCAAGGCCAGCGAGTGGGTGAGGATGCCCCCGACGACTCCCACCGCGACCAGGACGGCGTTGATCGCCGCGGCGGCCAGCATCCGCCGTCTGTTCTCCTTGCGGCGGGTGGCCGCCGCGCCAGCGCCGGACTCGACGCCGCCTCCCATCCCCGGACCTTGAGCATGGGCGTGCGCCATCGCGGCGAGCTTAGTGCCTATCCCGGTAGGCCCAGGGCGCCTGGGGCGTTCGCTGACCGAGCGGGGCGGTGCCCGCGAGACTAGGCGCGGCCCGCGCTAGCCGTGCTTCTTTGCCTGCCCGGGCGGCAGGCCGCGAGGCTTCTTGGCGAGTCCAGGCGGCAGGCCGCCGGGCTTCTTGGCGAGCCCGGGCGGGGCCTTGCTCGCGTGACTCGTGGACCCGGGCGCCTTCTGAACGGGGGTCTTCGCCTGGCCTGACGCAGCAGCCTTCTTCAACTGCCCCGACGAGGAGCCCGAAGGCTTCTTCGCCAGACCGGGCGGCGAGGCAGCGGGTTTCTTCGCCAGTCCCGGTGGGGTCCGGGAGCTTTCGGATCCCTCCCCGGAAGGCACGGCGCTCGCCGGACCGGTGGCTGAATCCGGAGAGGATCCAGATTGCCCTTGACTCACGGATCCGCCGGGAGCCGGGTTGCGGGCCTGGGGACCCGATCCTGTGGCAGCGGAGCGTCCATCGGGGCCGGTGCCGGCCTGTGCACGTGGGGACCCCTGGCGCCCGGTCGACGGGCTCCCTGCACCGGGGAACGACGCGAGAACGGCGGCGGCGCTGCGTGGCGCGGTCGCGGTCGGGATTGCGAGGGACAGCGGCGGCGCCAGGGGCGTGCCGGCACCGGTGGCGTTGCGGGACGGGTTCTCACCGCCGATCGTCACGGTTCCCGTGGCCGACGGCAAGAGGTCCGGCGAGCCGCCCTGAAGCTGCGTCTCCGAGACCACAGCCGTGATCGAGAGGAAGGCAGCCACCGCACCTCCGATCAGAGCGCTGGAGGCGCCTCCTCCCAGCAGATAGGGACGTATCGGTGTCATCGTCCTTGCTTCACCGCTTGCGGCAATTCACGTCCTCCAAGTCGCGAGCGCGGCGGCACGGCCATCCAGTCCGCCGCATTCACTCTCTTTATCGGCGCTTCGCGCGCCTTCTAAAGGGGTCTTACGCCCGTTAGGTAAGAACCTTGACAGGCCGTCCGGCACGCTCCGGCCCGGCGCCGTTGTCCGAGGCGGCGGGCTTCAGCGCATCGGCCGCGATCTCGACCCCCTGTGCGAAGCGCTCGCGGTACTCGGCCGCCTGCATCCGCGAGATCACGAGGCGCTGGATTTCGGCCGTGCCCTCGAACAGCTGGTAGATCTTTGCGTCCCGGAAGAACTTCTCGAGCGGGCAGTCCGTGGTCTGCGCGTAGGGCCCGACCAGATCCATGCAGGTACGGGTTGCCCACATGGCGACGTCGCCGCCCTTCAGCTTCGACATCGAGCCCTGGCCACCCGTCATCGGGATCCCGTTGCGCCCCATCCAGGAAGCGCGCTGCACGAGGAGCCGGGCCGCTTCGATCTCCGTCGCGACGTCCGCGAGGCGCTGCTGGATGCCCTGGCGCTTCAGTGGGGGCTCGCCCGCGGTCGAACTTTCGTCCAGGTACTCGCCCAGTGGATCGACGATCGCCCCGTCATCGAGATAGGCCAGCGTCCATTCGTACGCCGCCTGGGCGATGCCCAGCGCGGATGCGCCGACGACCGGGCGAGTGAGCTCGAAGGTTGCGAGCGCCCCCGAGTTGCGGCCGGAGGACTCCCCCTTGCGAGCGCGCTCGAGCTTGCGCTCGAGCTTCTCCATGCCGCCGAGCAGGTTCTCGGCGGGAATGCGGCAGTCCTCCAGGACGACCTCGGCGGTGTGCGAGGCGCGGATGCCCAGCTTGGACTCCTTCTTTCCCTGCCTCAGGCCTGGGGTGCCCTTCGGGATCACGAACGAGGCCTGGCCCCGGTGGCCGAGCTCGGGATCCACGGTGGCCACGACGACGTGGACGTCGGCGATGCCGCCGTTCGTGATGAAGACCTTGGTGCCGTTCAGCACCCACTCGTCACCGTCCAGCTTGGCCGTCGTGCGGAGGCTCTTGACGTCGGAGCCGGCCTGCGGCTCGGTGACGGCGTACGCGCCGAGCTTTACCTCGTCGCCCGAGCCGAAGCATTCCGGGACCCACCTCGCGATCTGCTCCGGCGTGCCGGAGGCGGCGAGGCCCGCCGCGGCGAGGGTCGAGCCGGAAATAGCGAGCGCGATCCCGGCGCAGCCCCAGTGGAGCTCCTCGGCGTAGATGACCGAGAACTGACCGTCGGGATCCTTCGCGAGCCTCTGGAGATGGTCGATGCCGTGGAGTCCCCGCTCGCGGGCGGCCTTGATGACCTCCCAGGGGGTCGACTCATCGGCGTCGTGCTGGGCGGCAACCGGGCGGATGACTTCCGCGGCGAAGGCGCGGCACGTCGCCTTGAACTCTCGCTGCTCGTCGGTGAGCCCGAAATCCACCTGAACCTCCTGTCGGCTGGGCGCGGCCCTATCTGGCCACCCGATTGACTGGTCAGTCAACCGGTACCCAGTTTACCGCTGGCGCAAGCGGCACGGTCGCAGTCGAGCGGCGCCCGGCCCCAACTCATCTAGTGTTCCCCGCCGTGCTTCGAAGCTGGCCCAGGCGGTTTGCCCTGGTGGGCGGTGCGCTCCTGGGCCTCGCCGCGATCGGCGCCGGCGCCTACTTCCTGGTCGACTCCCTCGGCGGCAACTCGGAGGAGGCCCCGCCTGGCCCCGCGCCGAGGGTCGTGATCCAAAGGCAGCCGGAGCAGCAGCCCGAAGCCGCGCAGGACCTCGGCTTCCCGGAGTTCGCGACCAAGAACACCACTCGGGTGTCCGGCGTCGACCCCGTCGCCGATGCCGCAGGAGTCGCTCTGGCCGTGTTCCCCTCAACCGGCGGCGTGGAGGGGCCGGCCGCGGTGACCCTGGTGCGAAGCGACGACTGGCCCGGTGGCATCGCCGCCGCAAGCCTCGTCGCCGCGCCGGTCAGCGCCCCGATACTCGTCACCGGCACCGACACGATCCCGGCGCTCACCACGGACGCGCTCCGCGCGCTCGCGCCCTCGGGCTCGGCGGAGACCGGCGGCAAGCAGGTGTTCAGGATCGGCTCCGCGCCGTCGCTGGCGGGCGTCCGCACGGAGCACGTCACCGGCTCGAATGCGGCCAAGGTCGCGGCGGCCATCGACGAGCTGCGCTCCAAGCTCACGGGCGACCAGCCCAAGCACGTACTCCTGGCGAGCTCCGACAAGCCCGAGTTCGCGATGCCGGCGGCGGCCTGGGCAGCCCGCTCGGGCGACCCTGTGCTGTTCCTCCAGAAGGCGTCGGCGCCCAAGCCCACGCTGGACGCGCTCGAGCGTCACGAGGGCGTGCCGGCGTACGTCCTTGGCCCGCCCTCGGTGATCTCCGACAAAGCGGTCCAGGCGGTTTCGAAGGTGAGCCCCGGCGTAACGCGGATCGGAGCCGAGGACCCTGTTCAGAACGCGATCGCGTTCGCGCGCTGCATTCCCTGCGGGGACTTCGGCTGGGACATCAACGACCCCGGCCACGGCTTCGTGATCGCGAGCGACACCCGCGCGCTGGACGCGGCAGCGGCCGCGCCGCTATCGGCAAGCGGCGACTGGGGACCCCTGCTCCTCACCGACACCCCGGACGACGTCCCCGCCGCGTTGCGAGGGTATCTGCTCGACGTCAAGCCCGGCTATCTCGACGATCCCACCCGGGCCGTCTACAACCACATCTGGCTGATCGGAGATCAGGATGCGATCTCGACGGGGTTCCAGGCCCAGGTGGACGACCTCGCGGAGGTGGCGCAGGTAAGTTCCGGCATCAGCACGAAAACCGTCGGCCCGCCAGGGACGCCGGAGCCGTCCACGCCGAAGAAACCATGAGCGCCACGACCTGCGAGCGACGATGAGCGAAGCCGAGCGCCCCGATCGCATGGCTCCCGACCATCGGGTCACCGTGGAGGACATCCGCGCGCTCGCGGGGCCCGCCACCCCGCACTTCGCGCTCCAGATCCGCAACCGGATCCGTCGCCTGATCGACGGTCTGCCGGCGGACGACCCGGCGCGGATCGAGGGCGAGCGTCACATCGAGCGGCTCACGGAGCTGGCCCGTCACTCCGGGGAGCCTCGCGGCGTCGGTCCCGGCACCCCGGCGGCGCACTGACGGCATGACCGCCCCCGGGGGCGACCACGACGACGCGATCGGCCGCGTGCGGGAGCTATTGACTCCCGAAGCGGCGGCGCGGGCGAGCGACGAGCGGGCCGGATACCTCGATCTGCTCGGCGACGACCTGGAATCGACGGGAGCGGCGCAGAGCCTGATGATGACCCGCCTCGTGCCGGCCATCTACGAGCGCTATTGGCGGCCGGTGCTGGCTCGAGCCGTCAAGGGGGTGACGGGTCCCGGGATGGCCGAGGAGATCCGCATCGCCAGGTTGCTGCTCGGCCTCGGGCCGGGCGACACCGTGCTCGACATCGCCTGTGGCCCCGGGAACTTCTCGCGCGAGTTCACCCGTGCCGTCGGCGAGGAGGGTCTCGTCGTCGGGATCGACGCGTCGCCGACGATGCTCGCCCGTGCCGCCCAGGACCTCGAGGCCTCGGGGCTCGAAAACCTGGCGTTCATCCGGGGCGACGCGAGCTTCGACGGCATCTGCTGTTTCGCGGCGTTGCACCTGTTCGCGGACCCGTTCGGAGCTCTCGACGAAATGCGCCGCGTCCTCGGACCAGGCGGTCGAATCGCGCTCATGACCTCCGCCCGCCGCAAGCTGACGCTGCCGCCGCTGAAGCCCGTGATCGAGCGCGCGAGCGGCATGCGCGTATTCGAGGCCGACGAGATCGTCGGCGCCCTCCAGGAGCGCGGATTCGAGAACGTCCGCCAGCGCCTTGCCGGCATGGTGCAGTTCGTCGGGGGGAGGCTTCCCGAGTCGAGCGGCTCAGGGTTTGCGGCCTGAGGCGATTCTGGCCCTCACGGGTAGCTCCAGCTCACCGCCGGCCTGGTGGGGCTCGACCACCTCGTCCAGGGCGTCCCGGATCCGGCTGCGGGCCGCCTCCGGCTGGGCGCGCACGAACGTGGCGCCGCGCACGCTGCCGCCCATGAAGCCGCTCCAAAGCTCCTCGGCACCCGCCACCCGATGCACCAGGTCGACGGATTCCACGGCGACCTCCACGAGGCCCGCTCCCTCGAGCAGGCCCTGAAACTCGGCCGGGTCCGCGAACCTGTAGGGGTCGGGTCCGGGCGGGATCCCGGCCTGCTCCTCGTCGTCCTCCACGCCGGCGGCGTCGATCGCCTTGCCGATCAGGGCCATCACCGGCATCCCCTCGGGCCCGTCCCAAACCGAGAACGCACAGCCGCCACCGTCCGCGAGGACCCGGTGCGCTTCGGCGATTCCCCGCTCCGGCCGGGGCAGGTGGTTGACGACGAAGTTGCCCACGACGGCGTCGAAGGACCGGGCCTCGAATGGGAGCTCCTCGGCATCCGCATGCTGGAACTCGATCTCCGGATGCCGCTCCCGAGCGAGGGCGAGCATCCCGTCGGCTATGTCGATGCCGAGGGCGATCGCGCCGCGCGCCGTGGCGCGTTCAGCCACGTACCCCGGGCCGGTGGCGACATCGAGCAGACGCGCGCCGTGTCGAACGCCGGCGGCGTCGAGCAGGGGCTCGGCGAAGCGACTCGTGACCTGGCCGCTGAGCTCGCCGTACGTGCCGGCCTGGGCCGTCCAGCCCTGAGCCTCGAACGCCTTGAAGTCGGCTGCGCTCCCTTCCCCCATCGCCGCTCAGCAGGCTAACCGGCGATGGCGAAAGCGGGAGGGGTCCCGCGACCCGGCGCCCTCGTTAGATCAACCGACTCTTCGCTCGTACGCGCCGATGTCGCAGCGCCTGCCCTGGGGGCGATGCACTCCGCGCTGGTCAACACGGGGGCAGGTCGATTTCGGGGTGGCGTCGATCGCCTGGCTCCCCCGGCCCAGCGCATGGGTCCTGGTGGGCCCGCCGTTGTCGGCGAGTGGCTCGAGCCGGGCGTTCCCGGCGATGTCGCCTGCCCCGAAGCCGCAGCGCTTCACCTGGACGAGATTGTGTCCGAGCGACACCAGCCCGGTCCCGCCGCAGTTGGGACCTGTCTGCGCCGCGTTGCGGGTGAGGATGCTGGTAGTGAACGTCTGAGAGTTCTCCGGCCGGTCGACGGAGTAGATGCCGCCCCCGGACTCGGCGCTGTTGAAGGCGATCGTCAGGTTCATGGCCTCGAGGTCGCCGTCCGTGTAGATCGCGCCGCCGTCGCTGGAGTTGGCCGCGCCGGCTCGGTTCCCGGAGAAGGTCGAGTTGACGATCGTGGCGGTGCCGGCGTTGTTGAGCCCACCCGCATCCCCGTCATAACCGGGATCGTCCTGGGCGACATTGCCGGAGATCGTGCTGGCGTCGATCGTGATCGTGTTGTCGTTGGCGATGCCGCCGCCGTCGCCGCCGCCGCCGCTCGAATTGCCGCGGACGGTCACCTTTCTCAGGGTCAGCTCCGAGGCATTGGAGATGCCGCCACCGTCGGGGCCGTTTCCAAGCGGCCCGAGGGTGCGATTGCCACGGATCACGCTGCGGACGACGGTGGTCGGGCGGGAGCGATCCACGCGGAGGCCGCCCCCCTCGTCGGACGATCGCCCGCCGGTGAGGGTCAGGCGCTGGATCTCCACGGGTGGACCGGGCGCGTCGGCGTCGGAGTAGATCTGAAGCACCCGATCGATCCCGCCGGCGTCGACCACCGTGCCCTTCGCGCCCGCCCCGATCAAGTCCAGCGCGCCACCGTCGCGGCAGATGTCGAGGTCGCCCCAGTCCGCGTCGCCGTCGCATCCCAGGAGCGAGTCCGGGTTCGAAAGCGAGAGCGTGTAGGTGCCGGCGGGGACCTCGATCCGGTCGTCTTCCGGCGTCCCGTTCGCAGCCATCACCGCCTCGCGAAGCGCGCAGTTCTCGTCGCAGGGGCCGGCCTCGTCGCTCGTCTGCGTGACGGTGTAGGTCGCTGCATCGCTGGCCGCCGCGAGCGCGAGCGCCCCCGCCAGGATCGCCAGTGCGACCGCCGCGACCTTGCCTGCCCGTCGCGCCATTAGGTCAGTCCTTGCCGCAGACCTTCAAGCCGTAGTCCGTAGCGAGGGCGAACATGATTCCCGCGGCCCACGACTCCGCCGGCAAGCAGCTTCGTCACAAAGACTCCCCCTTCGATTGGCGAAGGGCACCCTAACGATCCTCAGGCGGGTGCGTTGTCCAGGGACCGCCACAGGTACAGGCAGGCGAGCGTGCGGTGCGGGCGCCACGGCTCGGCGATGCGCTCGAGCTCGGCCGGGCCGGGCAGATCGTCCAGGCCATAGGCGATCTGCACTGCGCGGCGGATCCCCAGGTCGCCCGTGGAGACCACGTCCGGGCGGGCCAGATGGAAGATCAGGAACATCTCCGCGGTCCAGCGGCCGATGCCCTTGATCTCGATCAGCTCGGCGGCGACGTCCTCGTCGGAAAGCTCCCCGAGGCGGCCCAGGTCCAGCGCGCCGCTCTCGATCCGCTCTGCGAGGTCGCGCAGGAAGGCGACCTTGGATCGCGAGAGCCCGGCTTCGCGGACCGACTCCGGGTCCGCTGCCAGCAGCTCCGCCGGCGCCGGGAAGGCGCCGCCGAAGCCGTTCACGAGGCGCTCCCAGATCGATCGTGCGGCCTTCGTCGAAAGCTGCTGTCCGACGATCGCCCGAGCCAGGGCCTCGTACGGATCCGGCCGGCTCCCGCGCCGGTCGGTGTCCGGATCGATCGGTCCGCGATCGTCGATCAGGCGCCGCATCACGTGATCGACCGAGCGCAGATGCTCGTCGGCGTCGCTGAGGGGCGGTCCCACCCGGTTGGACTCAGGGACTCGCGAGCCGGAGGGAGTACGCGCCCCGGCCGTGGGTGGCGGCGAAGAGCAGGTGGCGCCGGGGGCTCAGCGTGATCCCGTAGACGCCAACCGCCGGCAGGCCCGGGGCGGCGTCCTCCCAACCCGTTGCGCCCTGCGGCAGGCGGGCGACGCCGAAGTCCGTGGCCGCATAGGCGTCCCCCGTGGCGGCGTCGAAGGCGATTCCCGTCACGGGTTGATCGCCGAGGTCGTAGGTGCTGTCGGTGAAGCTCGCGGTCTGGGAGCTCGGGTCGTACTCGACCTCGAACAGGTGGCCCGGCGTGCCGGGCGTATAGCGGCTGTAGCCCGAGTAGGAGACCCAGGCGTGGTTGGGGTCCTGCGGGTCGATCGCGATCCCAGAGACGAATCGACCGGGGGTCGAGGGGGTGTCGATGCGCGTGAAGTCGACCTGGGCCGGCTGGGCGGCGTCGGCGTTCTCCGTTACGAACAGCCTCCCGATCCTGGTCGCGGCCCACAGCGTGCCGGTGTTGGAGGGCGCCCGCGCAGTCGCGACCACGTACTCGCCCTGACGATCCTCCCCGAACTCGGGGCCGGTGAGGTCCTGGCCCAGCGCCTGCCAGTCACCACATGCCTGACGGTTCGGGTCGAGATACAGGGCGTTGCAGTGCGCCTCCAGATACGCCTGGTCGCCGCCGTTGTCATCCGTGCGCCAGACGTGCTGGAGCCCCGTGAACGCCCGCCCGCCCATCTGCGGGTCGGCGATGAACGGCGCATAGAAGGACTGGTTCTCGCCCGAGAGCTGGAGCACGTCGTAGATGTCCAGCCAGTGCTGCGCGGCGTTTCCGTGGAAGTTGACCTCGGGCGTGGCGTCGTAGTAGTTGTGGTAGCGGATCGTCGGATCCGCCGGGTCGAAGCCCGACTGGCCGCCGTCTCCACCGACGGTCTCGAGCCACTTCGGCGACGCGGAGTACGAGAAGGTGCCGTTGTCCTGGGTCCCGCCCAGCAGGTCGCGGGCCGGCTTCTTCGGGTTGTAGGACAGCGACTGGAACTGGATGTCGTTGAGGCCGACGTTCAGCGACACGAGGCGACTGGGGATCCCGCGCAGAAGCGTCCGGCAGTCGGCGAGATCGTCCGGCGCAAGCGGCTCCGGCCCTGCATCCGGGTCGTAGACGGCCGTTCGGGAATCGCACGCGCTCGAGCGATCCTGCGGGTGCGTCACGTGGACGCGGATGACGCCGCCGTCGGAGCCGACGAAGGCGATGTCCGGGTTGCGAGGGTCGAACGCGATGTCATGCTGGTCCGGATGCATGCCCTCGCGGGTGGCGCGCGGCCGCGCGTCCTGCGTCATGTCCTGAAAGGTCACTTCGGCCCGTTTGACACCGGCGTTGGTGGAGCGGATGACCGCACGACCGTTCGAGCGGGGAATCCCGCCATAGAGCGGTAGCTCGTCGTAGGCCATCGAGCCACCGAGCCACACGGTGTCCGGTCGGCCTGGCGGGCTGACGACGAAATCGTCGTATCCACACTGCCCGTTCTGGCAGTAGTTGTACGAGAGGAAGCCGTTGGTGCCGTTGTGACGGTCGGAGATCTTGGTCCAGCCCGCGTTGTCGTCCTTGCCGATCAGCTCGGAGGCGGTCTTCGTCTCGGCTCGCTCGACGCGCCAGAACTCGGCGACGAAGAGGTCGTCTGAGGAGTCGCCGACGTAGATCCGGGTGTGCCCCCGGATCTCGACGAGGTCGAACTCCGTACGGTCGCCGACGGTGTCGCCGGTGTCCACGGGGTCCGAGAAGTCGTTCTGGTACAGGGTGTGGAACACCTGGGACCAGGTGTGGCCGCCGTCCTTGGAGCGCCAGAGGCCATAGCCGAACACGGCCGCGTAGACCGTGTGCGGATCGCCAGGGTCGATCTGGAGCTTGTTGACGCCGCCCTGGAACCAGTCCAGCCCGGTCGCCGGATCGGCCGGGTTGGGCGGTGTCTGGCCCTTGAGGTTTTTCTCCAGCGCGAAGTGCCGCCCGCCGTCGGTCGACTTGTAGACGCCGAGGCCGGGGGCATTCGGCGGGGTGCGCCGCCCACCGTTGACGGACGACGACCCGTGACGCGCCACGTCGGTGCCGATGTAGATCGTCCTCGGGTCGCCAGGCTCGACCGCGATCGAGCCGATCGACCGGTTGATCGCCACCTTCCGCGACCCGCGGACGAGATGCCAGCTCCTGCCGCCGTCGGTGGATCTGAACAGGCCCAGGCCGGCCTCCGAGTCGCCTGATCCGTTCGGCTCCCCGGACCCCGCGTACAGGGTGTTGCCGCCGGGATCGTTCGGATCGACGATCAGCGACCCGAAGGCGTTCGTGGGGAGAGCACCGGGGGGCGCTATCCACCTCGGCTGCCTCGAGAGCGCGTCGTTGGTCCGCCAGATCCCTCCTCCCGCGGCCGCGACCCACAGACGGCAACCGCGCCCGGGGCGGCCGCAGTTCGGATCGATCGCCATCGCGGTAACCCGGCCCGACTGGGTGGTCGTGGCGCCGTTGCCGGTGCTCGGATCGAAGAACTGCGATGCCTCGGGCGCAACCTCGGGGGTCACGGGCCCGAGGACACGCCACGAACGGGGGGCGGCCGCGAGCCCGTCCTTGAAGCTCGCGGTGGAGCGGAAGGCGGATCGAGGGAGCGCGCCCGGAAGGCGCTTGAACGACCTCTTCCCCTGAAGCGCGAGCCGATCGTCCACATAGGTGCGCGGATAGGCGCGGTCCTCGACCTGCTCGGCCGCAGGGCTATCGGGCCCTTCGCGATTCGCCTCGCCGCCTTGGTCGCCGAAGGTCGCCTCGTGAACCGGCGATTCCGGAAGCGGCGGCTCGACTGACCTGCCGTCACCACAGGAGGCCACGAGGAGGGCAGTCGCCGCGGCCACGCCGCCGATCGCCAGCGCTCGCGCCCCACGACGAAGGCGCAGAAACGCGGTTCCGATCTGCCTCATAACCCGGTCGCCAGTCCCTCGTCCCTCGAGGGCGCGAGTCTATCCCGCAACGCAATCGGTTCACAGCGGTGGGGGCCGGACGCCTCACACGGGCACGTAGTCCTTAGACGCGCCGGCCCTTTGGCCGCGCTGGTTCCTCAGACGCGCTGGATCAGGGTCCCGGTGCCGAGGCCGCCGCCGCAGCACATGGTCACGAGGCCCCATTCCTTGTCGGAGCGCTCGAGCTCGTGCAGCAGGGTCGTGATCAGGCGGGCGCCGGTGGAGCCGAGCGGGTGACCGAGCGCGATGGCGCCGCCGTTCACGTTGACCCGGTCCATGTCCGGCTCGAGCTCGCGCCGCCAGGCCGCCACCACCGAGGCGAAGGCCTCGTTGATCTCGATCAGGTCGATATCGGCGATGTTCATGCCGTTGCGATCGAGCAGCTTCTTGGTCGCCGGGATCGGGCCGGTGAGCATGATCACCGGGTCCACGCCGACCGTCGTCTCGTCGACGATCCTGGCCCGCGGCGCCGTCCCCAGCTCGTCTGCCTTCTCGCGCGTCATCAGCAGCACCGCCGCGGCGCCGTCGGAGATCTGCGAGGAGTTCCCGGCCGTGATCTTGAGATCTGCGAGGAGTTCCCGGCCGTGATCTTGCCGTCCTCCTTGAAGGCCGGCTTCAGCTGCGAGAGCTTCTCGAGCGACGTATCGGGGCGAATGCCCTGGTCGGTGACGTAGGTGTCGCCGTTGACCGAGAACGGAATCGTCTCGCGCTCGAAGCGCCCCTCCTCGGTCGCCTTGGCGGCGAGCTGGTGCGAGCGCAAGCCGATCTCGTCAAGCTCCGAGCGGGGGATCTCCCACTTGTCCGCGATCATCTCGGCCGAGATCCCCTGCGGGACGAGGTTGTAGCGCTCGAGCAACTGGGGCGAGAAGGCGAAGCCGTGCTCCTGCTGCACGGACATGCCGTCGGCAAACGAGATGTGGCCCATGTGCTCGACGCCCCCGCCGATCGCGACGTCGTGGACGCCGGAGGCGATCAGCGCCGCCGCGAAGTTGACCGCCTGCTGGGCGGATCCACACTGGCGGTCGATCGTCGTGGCGGGGGTCTCCATCGGCAGCCCGGCCTCGAGCCAGGCGTTGCGGCCGATGTTGAATCCCTGCTCGCCGAACTGCTGCACGCAGCCCGTGACGACGTCCTCCACCTCGGAGGCCTCGATCCCCGCCCTCTCTGTGAGCTCCTTGAAGGTCTTCGAAAGCAGGTTGGAGGCGTGGACGTCCTTGTAGTAGCCCTTCTCCTCGTGACCGCGGCCGATCGGGGTGCGCGCCGCCTCCACGATCACGACCTCGCGCCCCTGGAACTTGCCGTTGCTCGCCATCTGAGGTTGCCTCCGTTCGGGTAGTTGCGGCCGCTTACAGAGACGATAACGAATCGGTTGACTGACCAGTCAACCAACGGCGTTGGCCTCTACTGGTTCGGCAGCGGCGAGCCGGCCAGCAGCGCGAACCAGGTGGCCATCGCGAGCCCCGCGAGCACGACCGAGAACAGGATCACGGCCTCGAGCACGGACATTCCGTGGGGGCTGTCGCGCTCGTCGCTCAAGCTCTTCCTCCAGGCAGGCAGGTAACGCGTCGGCAGCTTGTGGCTGCCCGTGATCCGCACGTACAGCCGGTTCAGCCGCGCGAGCAGCCAGGCCATCGCGATGATCGAGCACACGATGCCGACGAACACCACCATGTAGGGGCCGCCCGATGGCTGCTGCGTGGTGGAGATCTTCGACCCGATCCAGATCCACCCGAACGGGATCACGGTCCACATCGAGAACGCCCCGAGGACCATGAGTGCCACGACGAAGCCCGCGGCAGCGCCTATGACCGGGCGAGCTCGCCTCAAATGCTGCTCCATGCCCCCAGGGTACGCAACCCGCCGTGACACCTCATGGGCGAATTGCCTAGGGGATATCGTCGATGAGGACCTCCCAGCTTTCGTGCACGGGCGGGCGGCTCGCTCCACCCCTTTCGGCCGCCCGCTTCTGCGCTTCGCTCCCGAGCTGGTCGGCCTCTTGAAGGGCAGCCTCGTCGTCCCAGTAGGAGGTTCCTATCGTCCGGCCGCTCGTCCGGTCCACCAGCAACGTGAAGCCCTTGTATCCGCGTTGCTCGCGATAGCGCGGCAGCAGCTCGCTCTCCAGCTCCCGGGCGATCTCCTCGAGCCGCTCGGGTGAGGCGTCGTACGTTCCACTGCGTGCGTGCATCATCTTCTCCTCGGTCGCTTTCGCGGCACGGTGGGGCGTGATAGTAACCCTGGCAGGGGTGAGCGACTCGGAGGGATATACGCGTCCCGCAGTGGCCGGCAGCGGGGTGATCGGGGTCGGCCTCGCGGCAAGCGCGAGCGCGCTCGGTGAAGTCTGCCTGTGGGCCAGAAGCGACGCCTCCGCGTGGCGGGCCGAGGAGCGGGCGGAGGCCGCGTGCGAGAAGGTAGAGGGGGGTTCGCCGCGACGGATTCGAGTCACGACGAATCTCTCCGATCTGGCGGACCGTGACCTCGTGGTGGAGGCCGTGATCGAGGAGCTGGACCCGAAAGCGGACCTGCTAGGCGAGCTCGGCGAGGCCTGCCCTGACGCCGACCTCGCCAGCACCACCTCATCGCTGCCGGTGACGAAGCTGGGAACGCTGAGCGGTCACCCCGAGAGGCTCTTCGGCCTTCACGTCTTCAACCCGGTGCAGCGCATGGAGCTGATCGAGCTGTGCCTCCCGGACGGGCTTCGCGACGGGATCCGCGGGCGCTCGCTGGCCTGGTGCAAGGCGCTCGGCAAGACTCCGATCGAGGTCCCGGACCAGCCGGGCTTCGTCGTCAACCGGCTGCTCTTCCCCCTCCTCTTCGACGCCGTCCGCCTCATGGAGCGCACGGGTATGAGCTCGCCCGACGTCGACTCGTGCATGCAGCTCGGCGCCGGGCATCCGATGGGCCCCTTGCGCCTGTTGGATTTCATCGGGCTCGACGTCGCGGCGGCGATCGGCCAGAGCCTGTTCGACGACACGGGCGAGGAGCGCTACCGGGCTCCGGGACTGATCGAGGAGCTGATCGGCGAGGGCAAGCTGGGCCGCAAGAGCGGCGCCGGCCTCTACGAGTACGGGTAGTTGTGGGATTGGGAATCAGTGGTCTAGGGCGCGAGGGCGATCAGCGTCGCCCCCACGAGCGCCCCGCCGGCTCCCAGGCGCTGCATGGGGTCGAGACGCTCCCGGAGCACCAAGCCGGCCAGCAGGATCGTGAACACCGGGTAGAACGAGCCGAACACGCCGACGAGGCTGAGGAGGCCGGTGGTCGTGGCGGCGGCGAAGAGGACGCTGGCGCCCACGTCCAGCCCACCGACCGCCAGCAATGGGGCAGCATCACGGCCGCCGAGCGCGAGGCTTGGACGTAGCGCCAACGCGGCGCCGGCCAGCAGCGCGACCGTGGTGATCCGGCTGTAGACCACCGCCCAGAGCACGCCTCCTTCGCTGGCGCCGTCGATCGCGATCATGAAGCCACCGAAGCAAGCGGCGGCGATGAGCGCCAGCGTCGCGCTCTTCGCGGTCGAGTCGCGCCGGCTCCCAGCATCGGCTTCCTCCTGTGTCCCGGGACGGGAGGCGAGCACGATGCCCATGAGAGCCACTCCGATGCCCACCATCGCCACTGGCGCCGGGCGCTCGCCCGTGAGCAAGCCGAACGCAACCGGGACCACGGCGTCGGTGGCGGCGATCGGCGCGACGACCCCCATCTTCCCTCCGGCGAGGCCCCGGTAGAGGGCGGCGAGCGCGGCTGCGTTGAAGAGCCCCGCGAGCGCGCCGAGAAGAATGAAAGAGCCCCCGTTCGGCGCTGCCGCCGCGATTGCCGCGGGCAGCAGGAGCGCGAGGCCGCCCGCCTGAGAGACCAGCAGGACCGTCAGTAGCGGGAGGCGCCGGCTGCTAACGCCCGCAAGGA